>CEPA01084543.1_pt1 | contig 20157 bp, 7 predicted proteins | sample 356241 | NCBI WGS metagenome assembly CEPA01 (sample SAMEA2620542, study PRJEB7988) | marine metagenome | biome: marine biome (ENVO:00000447); feature: surface water layer (ENVO:00002042); material: "saline water (ENVO:00002010), including plankton (ENVO:xxxxxxxx)" | depth 5 m
TCATTTTTACCAAGCAAGGAATTAACATGAAAAAAATATTTTTTGTTGCATTGCTAGTTTTCCAAAATGCATGCACTCTAAAATTGTCTGATACTTATGTAGTATCGTCGCCAGATGGTTCCATAGACATGACCATCAAATTAGAGAATGGAAATCTTTTTTATTCCATTCAAAAAAATAAGTCCCAGATACTTGATTTTTCAAAGCTTGGTTTGATTGCAAATACGTTTTCATTCGATTCAAGTATTGTTTTAAAAAGTGTTAGGAAAAAACAGCGGCGAACATCGTGGAATCAAGTGTGGGGCGAAGAAAAAGTTATAAAAGATTACCACAACGAAATATTTTTACAATTTTCAGCAAACAATAACATTATAGGAGTTCGTTTCAGGGTTTTTGATGATGGAGTTGGTTTTAGATATGAAATACCCAAAAGTAAATTATCTGATTACGAAATTTTAGATGAATTGACCCAATTTAATTTGTCAGAAGACTCACCATCATGGTGGATACCAGCTTATGCATATAGAAGATATGAATTCCTTTATGCCAATACGACTGTAAGTGAAATTTCTAGAGACAAGTATTCAGAAATAGTTGAAAATCTGAGCGGTCCACGCCTAGGCCCAGAAGCGGTTCAAACACCCTTTACTTTACAACGAAACGATGGAATAGCGTTGTCTATCCATGAAGCAAATCTTACTAACTACTCAAGCATGACTCTGAAGGTAAATGGAACCACGAATCTGGAATGTGATCTTGTCCCATGGTCAAATGGTACGAAGGTTTATGTTGATTCAGATTTAAACACGCCATGGAGAACTATCATGATAGCAGATAAGGCTTCAGACCTTCCAATGTCGACATTGACCTTAAACCTAAACGAGCCCAATACGATCAAAAATACTTCATGGATTAAACCAGGAAAATACATTGGTCTTTGGTGGGAAATGATAGGAACTAATCAATCTACTTGGGGTTCGGGACCTAATCACGGTGCTAAAACTGAAAGAGTTAAGGAATATATTGATTTTGGCTCAAAATACGGGTTTGATGGCCTGCTAGTTGAGGGATGGAATCTTGGATGGGATGAAAACTGGTGTTGTACTGGTGATGGTGAAAAATTTAGTTTTTACCAACCGCATCCTGAATTCAACAGCGATGAAGTAAACGCTTATGCTAAGAAAAAAAACATACGGTTAGTTGGTCATCATGAAACTGGGACACAAATATCTAATTATGAAAGTCAATTGGATAGAGCATTTCAATACTGCCAGTCAAACGGAATTCGAGTCGTCAAAACAGGATACGTTAACGATGGAAGTCAAAATATCAAACGGCTTGGAGGTGATGGCAAAGTGTACAGAGAATGGCATCATGGTCAATTTATGGTTGAGCATTTCAGAAAAGTGTTAGAAACTGCTGCAAAGTACCAAGTAGGATTGGTGGTACATGAACCCATCAAGGATACTGGTTTAAGAAGAACGTTTCCAAATATGCTTTCGCGCGAAGGTGCTAAGGGTCAAGAGTTCAATGGATTTATGTCAACAAGTGACAACAACAAACCGAATCACACAACCATCCTTCCTTATACTCGACTACTTTCAAGCCCTATGGATTACACTCCGGGGATTTTTAAATTGACAAACTACCGTTATTACGCTCCTGACGACAGATCCATAAATCCAAATCATCGAATTCCCAGCACTATAGCAAAGGAGCTTGCTCTTTATGTCGTGATATATGCACCAGTGCAGATGGCTGCTGATCTTCCAGCGCATTATGAAGGTCATCCAGGGTTTCAGTTTATCTTGGATGTACCAACAGATTGGTCAAAAACAAAAGTTCTTAATGGTGAGATTGGCAAATTCATTACTACAGCTCGAAAAGATCGTTTTAGCTCAGACTGGTTTGTTGGAAGCATCACGAATGAGGAACAGCGAAATCTTAAAGTTTCTCTGTCTTTTCTTGATAAAAATAGAAGCTACGAAGCAATTATTTATAAAGATCCTGATGGCGGTGGTTGGCTTAAAAAACCAGAAGAACTCGTTATAAGTAAAGTTAAAGTTACTCATAAAGATCAGCTTCAGCTTGGGCTCCAACCAGGAGGAGGTCAAGCTATTCATTTCAAAGCATTAGATTAATAAATCGTGTTAAAAAACATCTTAACACTACTACTTTTTTTCAGCAGTTCGATTTTATATGCTGGCATAACAGGCACGCTCAAAGGAAAGGTAGTTGATAAAAAAACCGGAGATCCTTTGATCGGCTGCAATATAATTATTGTTGGGACTGATCTTGGGGCGGCTACAGATATTGATGGAAACTATAAAATAATAAAAGTTCCACCTGGGAATTACAAGATTCAAGTTATAATGATTGGATACGCCAAAACTAACATTTCAAACGTATTGGTTCAATCTGACCTTACAACCACTATTAATGCTTCTTTGATTCAAGATGTGATTTCCTCTGAAGAGGTCAACGTTATTGCAACTAGACCGCTTATTACAAAAGATCTTACTGCATCAACTTCAATTATTAATTCCGATATGATTTCCAGCCTTCCAGTTACTGAAGTCTCAGAAATTCTTGAGCTTCAAGCTGGTTTTGTTCAGGGACATTTGAGAGGTGGTCGATCAGGTGAAGTGGCTTATTGGGTTGACGGGATACCAATGACCGATGTTTTTGATGGCGGTGCCATTGTAGATGTCAACACCAATGCAATTGCAGAAATGCAAGTGATATCAGGAGCTTTCAACGCAGAATACGGTCAAGCAATGAGTGGCATAGTAAATATTGTGACCAAGGATGGGTCAAAAACTTTTAAGGGAAATGCTACTTTATATGGAGGTGATTTTCTATCAAATAGAAAAAACACCTTTTTAAACATAAATGAGTTTAGCCCAACCACCACAAAGAACTTAGAGTTGAATCTTGAAGGCCCTATTGTGGACAATAAACTTTTTTATAATCTTACTTTTAGAAATATCTATTATCAAGGTGTCTTCGAAGGGTTAAGGCGTTTCAATCCAGACAATATTTCTTACTTTGATCAAAACGATAATTTCAATCTACATAGACTTAATATTTCAAATGGCGACACATTAAACCCTGGAAAAGGAGACAACACTTTTGTTCCAATGGATTGGAATCGCAAAGGGTATATGCAAAGCAAAATTATCTATAATGTCTCACCAGTGACAAAATTAAAATATACTATAATTAATGATAAAGTAGACTATCAAAGCTATGATAGAATGTTTAGATACAACCCTGATGGTAATTTGAACAGATATAGAAATGGGATAACACACCTTCTCCAATTGAATCATAGTTTCTCTAACAACAGTTTCATTACGTTTGGAATTACAAGTTTCAAAAAATCATACAATCATAGAACATATAATGAAGATGAGCTGGAAAAATACGTTCATCCAAAACTTTTGAATTCTCAACCTTACAGTTTTTTAACAGGAGGAACAAATTTATCTGTGTTTTCGCGATCAACTGGTACTACCACCATAAAATCTGATCTCACCTCACAATGGAACAAGCAAAATAAAATTAAAACCGGTTTTGAGTTTAGATTTCATAGTCTATCCTATGATGACTATACTTTAAGACCTCCGGATGAAAAAGCAAGTTTCAATGAACTAATAGATGATCCTTTTTTAATAAACCCACAACGCTTTGCAGATTCAACGATCTTCTCAAGTGCATATTCATTTAAACCATTTGAGATGAGTGCTTACCTTCAGGATAAAATTGAATTAGATGAACTTATTATTAATGTTGGTTTTAGAGTTGATTACTTTGATCCAAAAGGCCATATCCTAACCGATCCGTCTGATCCTTCAATTTATAATCCAATCAAACCTCAAAATATCTATTCAGATATTAATGAAAATGGTGTATGGGATATTGGTGAGCCATCTATTTCCTATTTAGAGCGATCAAAATATTGGTTTAAAAAAACAGGTTCAAAATGGCAAATTAGTCCAAGATTTGGTGCATCTTTTCCTTTCTCACCCACTGGTGTAATACATTTTTCTTATGGCCATTTTTTTCAAGTACCTCGATTTGAAATGCTTTATATGAATCCAGATTTTGATTTGGGTCAAGGAACAGGAAATATTGGTGTAGTTGGAAATGCTGATCTAAAGCCAGAAAAAACAATTCAAGGTGAGTTGGGTTTGCAACAACAAATCTCTGAAAATATGGCTATTGATGTTACAGCTTATTTTAGAGATATTCGCGATTTGGCAGGCACGCGCTCTGAAGAAATCTCCCTTTTTGGTGGATCCGCATCATATAACAAGCTTGAAAATTCTGATTTTGCATATGTAAGAGGAATAGTCTTTTCATTGCAAATGCGAGAAACAAAAGGCTTATCTGGGAATCTAGACTACACGTTTCAAATCGCCAAAGGATCTGCGTCTGATCCACAGCAAGCAAGAAACGCGATTGCCGGGGGATCTCTTCCTGAAATTCAATTGATTCCTCTAGATTGGGACCAGAGGAATACAGTTAATTTGTCTTTGGCATACGATAAAAAACGCTGGGGTATATCTGGCGTATATCAATTAGGCTCAGGGCTTCCTTACACCCCATTAAGCACAGAAGATATTTCCTCTTTTGTTCAAAATTCTGGTAAGAAACCCCTTACTTGGAACGTTGATCTCAAAGGCTACTATTTGATTAGAGATGAGATGACGCTTTTCATCCGTGCAAATAATGTGTTTGATGTGTTAAACCAATACACCGTTTATGATGATTCAGGCAATGCTGATTATACGCGCTGGCAAAAAATTGCGGAAATACAAAATACAGGTGAGCCGGTTAATTCTATTTCTGATTGGTTCCGCAATGAGACCTTCTTTTCGAACCCAAGAAGAATTGAAATTGGATTGACTTATGTTTTTTAAATTTAAATATCTAATTATGCTTCTTATAATAGGTTCAGCTGTTGCTCAAGAACCATCTGGCCGGCAGTTTAGAAGAACAGGGATTCATAATGGAAATCTTGTGCGAACGGTTTTTGGAAATTGGGGTGTCGTTGGCCAACCCTCCAACAAAGGCCCGAGAGGTGCATGGCTCAATGATAACAATGGTTATATTGGAGATGTATCTCCAATGGTTGGTGCTGAGATAACCACCTTGGACACCTCAGGAAACCCAGTCAAGTTTAGATCGGTGGTCATTGCTCCTGCTAATAGACCTACGTCAACAGGTTTTGAGGAGTCACCTGGAGGTAAATCTTGGGGGTTTGAACCTCAATCGGGATATTTTAATCAAAACCAGGAAAGCGTTGCAATCAGTACAAATTCTACAACTTGGCCTTCATTCTGGCCTAACAAAATGGGCGATGGAAATGACCCGGGCTGGAGAGGTTCGTGGAACGGTTATTTTGGCAAGGACATACAAAATATTCAGCAAGAAAGTTTTTTCGTTATGGATGATAACAACGATGAAGAATTTAATTATCCACAATATAATAAGTGGAATGTTGCTTTCAAACCAGACTCAACAAACCCAACACGAAATGGTCTTGGGCTCGAAGTGAAAGTAAGAGGAATGCAGTGGCAACAATTTCTTGCACAAGATGTACTGTTTTGGGTTTATGAAGTTACCAACACCAGTACGGTTGACTACACAAATGTTGTATTTGGAATGCTTGTTGGTACTTATGTTGGAGTAACAGGAAGTGATGATAGGCCACAAGAGTACGATGACGACTGGTCATTTTTTGATGTTCAAAATGATATTACTTATACGGGTGATTATGGAAACAACGTTGATAGAAATCCGCGTTGGGTAGGGGACGTTGGTATGGTTGGATATGCGTTTCTTGAAAGCCCAGGAAATGGATACGATGGCATTGATAATGATGGAGACTACCAATCTGCTGGCAATGCATCAGCCCCTTTATTTCAAAAATCAAATTTTGACTCCTCTCTCATTGAGCCTGGAGATCAAATTGTGCTAATCGACGAAAACTTCAATCGATCAAAATACATAATACCCGATCTTGATAGCATTACTGTAACAACCAGAGGATTAACCAAAACAATTTTCCCTGGAAAAACACATTTGGTTGAAGGAAATATCGTTTTGGACGAAAACGGAAAAGAGCTTACCAACGAGAATGCTTTTGATGGTGTAGACAACGATTTTGATGGTCTCATTGATGAGAACTATTTCCTTCATTATAATCAGCGTCGTATTGAACCAGATGGAACCGTTTTATTTGATACAATAAATCCCAAAGCATACATTGACTATATTACTGAATTTGGCATTTCAAATGAACTGATCGACGAAAAGAGAGACGATGGTATTGATAATGATAATGATTGGAATCCTTTGTATGACGATCTTGGTGCCGATGGAGTCGCAGAAACTGGCGACTATGGAGAGCTTGATGGAAGGCCTACTCTTGGAGAGCCGAATTTTGACCGAACAGATGTTGATGAATCGGACCAAATTGGGTTGACAAGCTTTAACTATTTTTCCCCTGCAAATCTTTATCCAGCTAGAGAAGATGAAGAGCTTTGGGAGCAATTAAAGCCTGGATATTTTGATGTACCATCCTCGATTTCAAATGGAGAGCCTATCGCAGGTGAAGATGGAGATTTTATTTATGGGGCAGGGTATTTCCCCTTGCGAGCTGGGCAAACCGAACGATTTTCTGTGGCGCTTGTTTATGGAAATGATCTAAAAGACTTGATTAATAATAAAAAAACTGTTCAAGATATTTATAATAGCAATTACCGCTTTCCACCTCCTCCAAAAAAACCTACACTCACTGCTATTTCTGGTAACAATCAGGTTACTTTATACTGGGATAGAGTTGCAGAGGAAAGTTTAGATCCAGTGACAAAAGAAAAGGATTTCCAGGGCTATAAGATTTATCGAGCTACAGATCCTAATTTTAACGATGTAAGGAATATCACTGATGCTAATGGCCTAATTCAGGGCTACTCAACATTGCAGCAGTTTGATAAGGATGATGATATAAATGGATATTTTTACCCTTCAAAAAATTTATTTCAAGATACAAAAGGTTACACGTTTTTCCTTGGGGATGATACGGGTTTAGTGCACTCCTATATTGATAGAGATGTTCAAAATGGCAGAACATATTATTATGCTTTAGTAGCTTACGACCACGGTAATGAGGAAAAAGATATTTTTCCATCTGAAAACTCCAAGTTTATATCCGTACTTCCTTCAGGAGAGATAGTCACTGACCAAAATACGGCCTTTGTGATTCCATCATCAGCCTCTGCGGGTTATAGTTTAAACGATACTATCCCATTGATTCATGCTGGACCAGGAACAGGTACGATAAAGATTAATATTGTTGATCAAAAAGCACTCACTGGTCATCGCTATCAAATAGAGTTTTTTGATACATCTACAGATGGTATTGACAATGATAAAGATTGGAACATTCAAACTGACGACATTGGAAGCGATGGAATGGCAGGTACGAATGATGAAGATGGAACAGAAAACAACGGTAAACCCGACCAAGGCGAACCAAACCTAGATTGGTTTGATAATGATGAGTATATGCCAATCACGACACTTTACAACGTAAGAGATCTTAATAGAATTTCAGAAATCTTCATACCAAATGATACTTTTTCAGTTCAACTAAATTACAAGAATATTATCAAAGGTTCAGTTGAGGTCAAAAACAGTATTGGTAACACTATCTCAGATTCGGACTATATCATAAATCACGAATTAGGCCGAATTAAAGCAAGATCTGCGGGATCTATGAGTTCAGATAATCATACGATTACTTTTAACTATTTCCCAATCTATAGAAATCCCTATATGCAACTGTCTGTTTGGAACGATCCGAAAAAACTACCATTCGTTACGGAGCGAGAGGATTCAGATGTCTTTGATGGTCTCTCAATTGATTTTAATAATGACTGGTTAATAACATCAGATGATATCAATACATATTGGTGGACTACAAACGATGGAACCAAATGGACTAAAAACGATGGAGAGAATACTCATTTTTTTATTGTAAGCGCAACCGATCTTGATGTTGATTTTGATGGCAAAATTGATCTAAAAGCTATTCGAGTTCCAAATAAGTATGGTGTGATATTTTCAGATCAAAAAGATTTTGGTCAATCTTATACCTCGCTAAATAATTTCAGCCCTGGAACAAAAACCAATTTTAAAGTAATGAATTTTACTGATGATATTGAGGTTCCATTCTTCCTGTTTGATTACCCATTGGGTCCCGCTGGAAAAATTAATGCTGGTGACTATATTTATTTTTATGATCGGGACTCTTTAGAGGTTAGTCGATATACCTGGAACGTGACCTTTACAAATCGGCAATCTCAGGGATCTTTAACAGAGTTAGAATATGGTGATGGGGATACACTTTTTATTGATTTTTCAAAACCGTTTAGATCGAACGATACCTATACTTTCACATCACCACTTCCAGTGGTTGATGCGCCTAAGGCAACATCTGAGATGAGCAAAATAAAAGTTGTTCCCAATCCATATATTGTCGGTCATCGTTTTGAATCTCCTCTCCCGCCAGGTATTACTAGCGGAAGAGGTAATCGTAAAATTGAATTCCAAAATCTGCCCTCCGATGGAAAAATTCATATTTTCTCTTCCAGAGGTCAGCACATAAGAACATTGCATCATACTGGAAACATATTTAGTGGGACAATTTCCTGGGATTTAAAAACAAAAGAAAATCTAGATATTGCGTTTGGGGTGTATTACTATATTGTTGAATCAAAAATAGGTGGCAAAACTTCGGGCAAACTTGCGGTGATAAAATGAAAAAGGTTGTTATAATTGCATTGGCTGTTTGCAGCATTTGCTTTTGTCAAAGTAAAGTTGGAAGCTCTGCAGCCTCTTTTTTAGGCGCTGGAGTTGGCTCAAGAGCCATTGGTATGGGCGGCGCTTTTTCTGCTATGGGAGGTGATGCTTCTGTTTTATACTGGAATCCAGGAGCTATGGCTGAACTAAAGCAATCAGAATTATTAATCTCAAAAGCAAATTGGTTGGTTGGAAGCGATCTCAACTATCTTGCTTCAATATTTAAACTTGCAAAAGGTAAAAGCGTTGGACTTTACTTATTGCAACTAGATTATGGCAAAGAGGAGATTACCACGCTGAATGAACAGAATGGTACCGGTCAATTTTGGAGCGCAATGGATTATGTTCTTGGTTTTTCTTATGGAAGCAAGCTTTCCAATCGATTTTCTTTTGGGGGTACTGGTAAATTTATATCTCAACGCATTCATCACACCTCAGCTAACTCTTTCGCGACCGACCTTGGGTTAATTTATAAAACTCCATCAGATAAGATTCGTATTGGAATGTCAATTTCTAATTTTGGGTCAGACATGACAATGGATGGAAAAGATCTTTATAAAAAAATTGATATAGATCCCAATAATTCTGGCCACAATGAGTCCCTAGTGGCAAGGCTGAAAACAGATCCTTGGCCTCTGCCCCTTTTTTTTCGAGCAGGAGCATCTTTTCAAATAATGAATTTTGAAAGTATGATCGGAACTCTAGCTTTTGATACTTTCATTCCAAGTGATGATGTAGAAATAATAAATGTAGGTTATGAAATGGTGTTGTTTGATAAATCCCACATCCAGATTGGGTACAGTGGAATTGGAAATCAAAGCAGCGAGGAAGGCTTTACGATGGGAGGTGGAACATCATTTTACGCAGGTGGATTTGATCTGAGGCTTGATTATTCTTTTAGATCCTTTGGTCTCTTTGGAGATATTCACTATTTCTCAATCGCATTTTTATACAAATGATAATTTGAGACATTTTATTTTTATTTTGGACTATTCTTTGATATTTTCCACCTGATTTTTTATTAAATCAATATTTTTTGCAACTAAGGAGAGAACAAATGAAAAAATCGATATTGCTATTTTCATTCTTTTTCATATCAACGGTTTCTGCTCAAACCTATAAGGGTAACGTATTAAAAAATTCAGGTTTTGATTGCGTAACCGATGAATGTAAAGCAGAATGGGAAGTATATCCTGGTGACTACACCAGTTTTGACTATGAAGAAGAGGGAGCCACGATGTATGGCTCTTCGAGAAAATACCCGTCCTACTGGGGCAGTCACGGCTTTAAGCTTTGGGGTAAATATAATGGTCAAGAAAACGAAAATAGTGTTTTTCAAACCTTCACAGATGTCCCTGCCGGAAAGGAAATTATTGTCCACGGTATGGCAATGACATACAATGAGGACAGGATACGTGGGGAAAACAAAGCATTTCTGTTCATCAAAACATTTGATGAAAATTGGGGTAGCTATAATGGGTTCTTTTCTGATTCTATGGATGTGAATTCCCCTGCTGATGTGTGGACTACGCTGTATACTTCAGCTCGTGTACCTGCTGGAACTAAATACGTTCAAATTGGTATCGGATATTATCAAAAGAGCAACAACGATCACGGCGGTCTCTATTTTGATGATCTTCAAGCCTACATTGGTGATGTGATAGTAGATATTTCGGTTAACACTTCGCATATCAAAGACCTGACCCAAAGAAAACGCAAAATGATGGTTGACCTTCGCGGAGGGTCTGTGGGTGAAGGTACCGGTGTTATCGCAGAACCTTCTTGGGGTCCTGGAACTAATTTGAGACCAGCCTCTTCTTTTCATTGGACTGCTGAAGACTCAGCAGATGAATCTTATAGTAAACATTTACAGCATGATCAATGGTATACAGCAATAGTGCTAGATAAAGGATTATCTTATGATTATAAGTTTGGCGGGCACATTGCAAACCTCGATGGAACCGTATCCGGTTACTGGGAAAACGATCTACCCGGTGCTAACTACAAAGGTAATAATAGAAACCTTACCATCAGTGCAGATGGAAACTCATCAACAGCTAGTGGAGCATTCTTTCATGAACACGAAAGCGGCGGCGATGACCATATAGTATTAGATCATTTCCTTGGTAGAGGAACAGATAATGACGCCCCACCCTATACGGATAATCCTGATTCAGTGGACGTATACTTTGTGGTAAATATGTCAAATAATCTTGATTTTGATCCCAAAACGCAAAAAGTCTATATGGCGGGAGATCTAGAATCAGAGGTAACCGGTGGCAACGATTGGTCTCATGGTATCGTAATGACTGATATCGGAGATGGGTATTGGAGCTACCACTGGAGAGGTGCCGCAGCAAGCGACACACCACTCACTCTGAATTATAAATTTACATTAGGAGACTGGAGCGGTACGCATGAGGATGGATTAACTGGTGAAGGTATCTCTGGTGGAAACAGACAGATTGTAATTGAAGAAGATATGATCAGTGATGAAGGAGATGTAACAGTCCCATGGGTTTGGTACAATAACAATGCACCATCGCCATTTACTGCATCTTCAAAAGTTCCCTCCCTTACGTTTAGAACAAATGTTGGTCAAGCAATTGCCAACAACGGCTGGAAAGATGGGGATTTATTATTGGTAAAATGGGGCTATGGAAGAACTGCTGACAAAGTCTATGTTGATACTCTGATTGCTGGTGTTGGTGGTGATTATCAAAAAACGATTGCACCAACCGATAGTCTTCCTGTTGATGCAGCATTAGGAATGTTTTATCAGTACTATCGTTCTAGCGGTGGCTCTGAGTCACGGGAAACTTTCTTTAATTTCGACACCACTTGGGCCGATGTTTCGCTTCAAGAGCGCAGATGGACAACAATTGTTGCGGGAGCAGCATCCACAGTAACGGACTATCTTCCATCAAAAACTAGTGGTCGAAGGTTGCCCATCTTCAGAAATTCAAATAAACTTGATGCTTCTGCAGCAGACAGCGATAGTCTACTTGTAACATGGACTGCTGATCTCAGACCAATTTATTATCAATTGCTTTCGTTTGGAAGCGATGATGCTGATTCACTGGCTGGTATTCAGGGCGCAAGAACCCTATACTATAGTGATAGAGATAGCATATTTGACTGGGGGGTATGGATGAATGGCCCAGCAATTGGTGGATGGAATGCTCGTGGAGCATGGGGTGCTGGATTACGGGCAGATAGCCTTGCGAAAATGCATGACGATGGAACTCATGGTGATGCAACCGCGGGTGACTCCATATATACCGTTCAGTTCAAATATCAAAAGAACTCAACAGATGTTGGTATGGAATTTAAGTTTGGTGTTAATGCAGAAGATAACGAGTCAGGGTTTGGACTAAACCATATTGAAAATATAGATGTCAACAGCCCTACAGTTGCTTCACAATTTGGATCCATTAACCCTAATCGCTATAATGCATGGAACTTTGACACTGGAAGACCAGGATTGTTATCAGTTGAAGAGTTAGCGGGAATTCCAGATGAATTTAAGCTATCAAATAATTATCCTAATCCGTTCAACCCAACAACAAGCATTGAGTTTAATATACCAATTGCATCTCAAGTAACACTGACCATTTATAATATAACTGGACAGGAGATTGCTAAGATTCATAACGATTTTGCTGAGGTTGGAAAATACAAGGCAACATGGAATGGTATGGATAATAATGGTATTAAAGCTCCTAGTGGAGTTTATTTCTATGAACTAAGAGCAGAGAACCATTTTCAAAAAGTAAAGAAAATGACTCTTTTGAAGTAAGTTCGTAATTACAGTCATTAAAATAAAAAAGGCCTGAAAATCAGGCCTTTTTTATTTTAATAAGATCATCTTTTTTGTTTCTTCAAGATCGCCAAGCGTTGCCTTATAGAAATAAACTCCTGGCGCGACCTTGTCGCCAGCTTGATTCTTACCATCCCATACGATTTTTTTGTATCCATAATGCTGCTGCTGGTTTACAAGCTTTATAATCTCAGAGCCAAGGATATCGTAAATTGAAATCACAACATTGCTTGGTTCGGGAAGGTCGTAATGTAATGTTGTTGAGGAGTTAAAGGGATTTGGGTAATTTTGAAACAAAGCAAACCTTGTGGGTTGAAAACCATACATTATATATAATGATATTTCTGAGCGAAGCTGAGGTAGCTTAGACCAAACATTATTTCCTGGACAAGATGTTGTTCCAAAATAATCTCTGTGTCCTTTTAAAATTTTTGGCTCCATTCCATAAGTATCTGATATCCATGCATATAGCTGAATTAGAGATTGTTCTGAATTATACGTCATTTCATCGTAGCATGGAATGCTCGATTCTGGCGGATGATAACATCCCAGAATACATACACCAATATTACCAGTATTAGCACCTCCTACGTGCGCACCTAAAACCGTTTCTGGACGACCCTGGTAAATATTACCACCCATATCTACAAGAAAATGATATCCGATATCACTCCAACCTCTTCCATCTTGGTGAAACCTTTGAATAGATTTTACTGCAGCTTTTCCTTCTTCTAAAGTGGTTGCCGCCCAGCCAGCAGAATGGTGCAGGGTCATCTTATTGAAATAAGGGTGATTGGAATAATCATATTTTGGATTTCTAGCTCCCCACTCAGCGCGTGAAATTATTTTTGGCTTTTCTACGTCTAGCTTTTTAGGCATCATTAAATCTGTATTATCATCGAAAACCTCGGTAGTTTTTTCAGGAAGGAACAAGCCACCGTTTAAAAATGAAATAGACGATGATGATTTAACATAATACCGAATGCTCACAACAGTTTCTATAGACTCTTTTAAAACTGAGGCTAAAAATCGACTGCTACCAGGCTCAACAAAGATATTTGCATTCATTTTTTCTGATACTGCACCAGAGGAAAACACATACTGAATCTTTACTGATGAGGCACTATCACCATCGAAACGCAGAACCGCTCCGTCAATTTTAATAATTTCTGTAATTTTTTTGGAGGATCCCGTTAAAGTAAATACTGAATTAGCTTTCGATAACTTTCCTAGATCCTCAAATTCAATCGGTGATGCTGAGTCTAAAAATTGAGCATAGATTTGAGGGAGAAGAAAAATAGCAATTAAAATATTCTTCATGATTGGTCAAATTTAGCTAATTCAAAACCTAAGCAACCAGTGACTTTCACATAAAAAAAAAGGCTCTCAAAAATGAGAGCCTTTTTTTAAGAAGTTATGAATTACTTCAAGAATGTCATGCGCATAGTTTTTTGCATATGCGGTGATCTCATGGAATAAAAATACATTCCACTTGAAACTTGTGCACCATTCTTATCTAATCCATTCCAAGTAAGCTGATAGGTACCAGCTGGTTTTTCTTCATTATCCATCAGACGGATAACTTCTTGTCCCAACATATTGTAAACTGTTACAGTAATTTGATCTCTCATTGGGAGAGTATACTGTATAGTAGTGGTTGGATTGAATGGGTTAGGATAGTTTTGACTAAGCTTATAGTCTTCAGGGGTAATAATTGTAAGCTCTCTTTCAACAGATAGCTTAACTGATGATTCGCTGTATTCCATAATCTGGATGTAAATACCGCCATCATTTACGCCTTGAAAAGCTAAAACTACTTCACCTTGTCCGTCGCGATCAAAGTCAACACCTGCAACAGGCTTATTATTGAATCCACCGCCAGCACTTGTGTTGTACTTAACGACATCCCATGCAGACTCTCCGCCAAGAACACTTGAGTCAGCTCTTAGAGTAATTTTTGCAAGCTCTGAGCCAGAATTACCACCTGCAAACAGCGTTGGAACACCGTAAGGGCTCATATTGAAATAGCCCGCACCATGATCTTTGACAGAGTTAACCGCTGTAAGACCAAAACGATGACCTCTTGCAACCAGAGAAACCTCATCTGCACCAATTTTCATAGCATCGCCATCTTTATCAGCATAGACATAAAGATTCTGTGTATAGTAACCGGTCGCATAGATTTCATCTTTACCATCACCGTCCATATCAATTGAAGTGGGATTGAATGAAAAATCATCTCTGCCAGCAGTATTGCCAGGGAAAGAGGACGATCCAAATCGTACATACTCACCACTGTCAGGCGCAGCATAAGTATCAGGTCCTGTAGCTTCCGCAATAAACATGTTACCTGAGTTCCAAGAGAAGAAAGCAATTTCATGCTTGCCATCTCCATCAGTATCGGCGACAGTCATACTCATTGCACTACCGCCACCATGCTCATTTCCTCTCACGCCGTCTTTATTACCATCACGAGGAGCAATAACAAATTCCTCTACAGCTTTTGGAAGAACGCCGATGTCACCCTGAACACCTACAACAAAGAAGCGGTCTTCTGAGTAAGTGCTATATCCAGATGTTGGGTTGGTTCCACCATTAAAAGCAAATATAACTTCATCTAAACCGTCACCGTCTACGTCTTCCACTACAAGGTTCTCAGTGTAACCACCGTAAACACTATCTGTAGCAAATGCATTGATGTTAACATGCCAAGGTTCAGAGAAACCGTTATCGGTACCGTCAGCTTCATATACCCATAAGCCTGCTTGAGGATCATCAGTATAGCGCCCTTTCATAAATATTACCTCACCTTTACCATCTCCATCTAAGTCGCCAGTAGCAACGTTTCTTGTACCCAAGCCATAATTTGACTTTGGACCAACAACCATACTGAGATCCATATCGTCCCAATACACTGCTCCTCCAGAATAACCTTTTTGACTGTGAACAATAACCGCTTGTACCTTAGCAGCTCCTGCGGGTGCGGTAGCAGCGGTTCTTAAGAAATGCCATTTGTTTGGCTCGGAGGTAGCGCTCATGGTATCTGAAGTTCCACCAGCGAGCTCACCCCAGCTGGAATCAAAGAATTTGATTTGAAGCCAAGCCTGCGAACCATCTTTTAGCGAATCAGGTGACATGGTATTTCCATACCCTCCGAACGTGTAGCTCATACCCGGACTGGTATCTCCTTCATAATAACTAGGTGTGGTATTATCAGATCCATTGTTTTGACCCCAAGTCTTGAGCATGTAGGTTCCAGTTCTTGCCATAGCGGTATCAGTTCCTGATACTCCTCCATAAATATCGTTACCGGTTTTTTCAATAGACCTATTTGTTAAATCTCCTGGATAAATGTTCCAACCCGTATAATCTCCTGATTCAAAACCAGAATTAGTTAGCATATTAGCTGGCGTAAACGGAGTGGTTTCATCAAAGATTTGTACTAGCGTATCGGAACCAACATATTCAAAGCCATATACGCCATCACCGCCCAGGCCATTTTTGTAATTTGGTACGTTATAATGAGTGGCCCAAACCTCTTGCTTTCCATCACCATCGAGGTCGGTACCAGCAGCCATACCTCTAACGTCTCCTCCAGAACCAGCCCATAGAGTTTCACTTGTGACAACACCAATCTGTTTAAAATGATTCATGGTAAAGTAGGCGTCGTCCCAGTACACAGCGCCATGATCATCACCGCCGTCCTGACTATGGACAATTACGGCCTGAACCATTGCAGAATTTGCCGGTGCAGTAGCGCTGGTGTAAAGATAGTGGAACTTATTTGTATCTGAGGCAGCGCTCATGGTATCAGAAGTACCACCTGCGAGTTCAGCCCAACTTCCATCAAAGAATTTTATTTGGATCCACGCTTTTGCACCATTCCTCAATTTATCATCCGCATGCGTCATACCATATACGGAAAAATTATAAACTTTTCCAGCCTCAGTGGTGCCTTCGTAATAACTAGGCGTGGTGTTTGCACCGCCATTGTATTGACCCCAGGTTTTTAGCATTTTTGATCCGGATCGTGCAGTTATAGTTCTTTCGCTTCCGTAGACCTTATTCCCAGTGGACTCAATAGACCTATTTGTTAAGTCAGATGGATAGATATTCCAACCATCTAAATCGTTCTCAAAACTGGGATTGGTTAAGATATTTTGTGAAAAGAGAAATGTTCCTAATGATAAGAACATGAAACCTTTAACAATTTTATTCATACCTCTCTCCTTATTTTTGTGTGATGTATTAAATATTTTAGTTAAATAAAAGTTTGATAGATTCTAAACATAAACAATGGGTAAACACAATTAAAAACTGACGTAAGTTAATAAGAGCTTGATGAATATTTTTATTTTCTAAGTAACATGAAAATGAGCTATTTTTAGATTAAATATTGAAGGTAATTATTAAAAAGTTTCTCATATATAGTTTTTTTAGTTTTCTTATTATCTCAGATCTCTTTGCATTTATTAACACAGGTAAGGTATCTGGCAAAATTACGGATGCAAAAACAGGTGCTGCTCTAGCTGGAGTGAATGTTTTCATTGAAGATACCCCATATGGAACCGCAACGGATGAGTTTGGCGAATACGTTATATTGAATATCCCCCCTGGAGATTACAGCGTCAAAGCAAGCTACATTGGCTATGCAACCTATAAAGTATCAAATGTCCGCGTAAGCCTTGATCGAACTACACAGCAAAACTTTCAATTATCAGAAGCGGTGATCGAAGGGGAAGAAGTAACCGTTGTAGCTGATCGACCCCTTATATATAAGGACCTTACAGCCTCTCAAAAGATCACAACCTCAGACGAAATAAAGATAATGCCAGTTGAGACATTTTTAGGTGTTCTCACAACACAGGCTGGCGTAAATCAAGGGGCCGGTGGTGAGTTGCATATTCGAGGAGGCAGATCTAACGAGGTTGGGTACTACATCGATGGTGTTTCTGTTGCAAATCCATTTTTTACCAATGGACTTGCGGTAAGTATTTCAAATAAAGCTCTTGAAGAAATGAAAGTCGTCTCTGGTGCGTTTAATGCTGAATATGGTAACGCTATGAGCGGTATCGTTAATCTTCAGGTTAAAGATGGGGGGAAAGATTATCATGGAAGCCTGTCGTATCAATCGGGTGACCATCAATCAAGTGATTCTCAATTATTTACAAATATTGATCAATTTAGTTTGTTTACCAACAAGGTTCTTGAGGGTACAATAAATGGCCCAATGCCATTTATGAAAAATAAAGAGCAATTTACTTTTAATTTGAGTGCTCGATATAGTGACAGTGAAGGATATTATTATGGAGTAAGAGAGCATACTGTTGGTGACTCTTCAGACTTTCGCGATGATGACAATTGGTATATTGAAATGAACGGCGATAGCAGCTTTGTTCCAATGTCTCCAAGTAAAAATTTAAACCTGATGGGTAAATTCACTTATCGAGCAAGCCCATTGTTGAAAGTGTCGGTTCAACTGCTGCACTCTGGTGGAAAGTCTAAATCATACTCTCATGCCTTCAAATTCAATCCTGATGGTACCTCCACATCTCAGTCCTCAAACAATAATTATTCCATAAAACTCAATCATGCTTTAAGCGCTAGAAACTTTTACGAAGCAAACCTGTCATTCTCAAATACAGATTATATGGGATATCAATTTAAGCCCATTGATCTTAGCTCAGCGATAAATGAAGACGAAGCTGAACGCTTTGGCTCTGGTGGATATGTTTATTATAATTTTTTTGAAGATTCCTCAAAATATTGGATTTTAAATGAATCGGACTATGCTCCCACCTCAAGAATAAAAGGCTCACCGGCTTCAACAACCTTTCTTTTTGGAGGATCTAACAGAGGTCATTCTTATCGACAATCCAAATCCCTTTCATTCAAGCTTGATTTCACGAGTCAAGTAAATAATAGACATGAAATCAAGACAGGAATAAACTATAGAACAGATGATCTTGATGAGAGAAATTTTACGGTTTTGTATGACAATCAAGAATATCGTGTTCCTACCATTCTCCCTGAAAACGATTCTCCTTCACATAATCATTATAACAATACCGCAACTTTTTTTTCAGGATATCTTCAGGATAAAATCGAATACGAAAATTTCATTACAAATATAGGGGTTCGTTATGATCAGTTTAGCCCTGATGAAAATTACATTGCTGACTTTTTAAATCCTGAAGGTGAGAAAAAAAGCGCTAAAAAGAAAGTTATGATCTCGCCTCGAGCAGGGGTCGCCTTTCCGATTACCGACCAAGGTATTTTACACTTTTCTTATGGGCATTTCTATCAAATGCCCACGCTACGAAGACTGTATAAAAAAAGTATATTTGGTGCTGGCCTAGCTCCTACTATTGGCTATTCTGATCTAAAACCTGAAAAAACAGTTCTTTATGAGTTTGGCTTGCAGCAACAAATCGGGCGAATTACGGCAATTGAAATGAGCGCTTTTTATAAAGACATCCGAGACCTTCTTGCGGTCCAGTCCATTCGTTATGAGTCTGAAAAATATGGACCATCAAACTATTCAATCTATATGAACAAAGATTATGGTAACGTGAAAGGATATACATTCAGCCTTACAAAAAGATATGATCCAGTTTCAAAAACATCAGCTTTTGTTGATTATACTTATCAAGTAACAGAGGGCAACAGCGTTACATCTGGATCGTTTTATTATAATGCGCTCTCTGGCGAACAAGAAGAAAAACGCATAGTTCCACTAGCATGGGACCAGCGACATATTCTAAATACAAATGTCTCTGTAGGGGATCCGAGAAACTGGAATCTTGGTATTATTAGCAAGCTGTCAAGTGGTTGGCCATATACCCCTAACATTCCTGATGCAAATTATGTCCCACAACCAAACAGCGGCAGAAAACCATGGCAATGGAGAGTAGATATGCGCTTGCATAAAAACTTTAAAGTTGGAAAGCTTAATTATTTGGTTTTTATGAAAGTATACAACTTATTGGATAGAAGAAACGAGCGATACGTTTTTAACGATACTGGTCGAGCGGGTTATACTTATGTTTTTCAATCTACTCAGGAAACTCAAGGTTTTAAAAATCATTATGGAGAGCCTGGAGTACATGAGTGGTCTGAATATCAAGTTCGACCACATTATTACACAGCACCTAGGTCGATTAACGTAGGATTTTCAGTAGATTTTTAATGATTAAAATATTTTCATACGCTGTCAATATTGTTTTGTTAGCAATTCTTTCACAAAGTTTTGCACAAACAGAAAAGGTAAGACGCTTTTCAAAAGATTGGAAGAAGCAAGGGCCCGAAAAAAGCTGGAACTCAACCGAGCATGAATATTTTTACAAATGGCGAAATAGCTTATTAGAAAAAAGATTGGCAAAGAACAATCAACTTCTCAGAAGACAGAAAGCGATCTTGAACGGTAATAAAATTACTACAGAGATTTGGAACTATGGTTCGATTTC
>CEPA01014841.1_pt1 | contig 19773 bp, 24 predicted proteins | sample 356241 | NCBI WGS metagenome assembly CEPA01 (sample SAMEA2620542, study PRJEB7988) | marine metagenome | biome: marine biome (ENVO:00000447); feature: surface water layer (ENVO:00002042); material: "saline water (ENVO:00002010), including plankton (ENVO:xxxxxxxx)" | depth 5 m
TTGAATCAAATGTCATTGTTCTCCAATCTGTCTCATAAGGAACTGGATTATTACTATACCATAGCATTGCTGTGATTATAACTACATACTTCATTTTTGCCAACCTTTCATGACATCATCAGAAAAGTTATTGTATGAGAATTCTAATCTATCTACAAACTTAACAGCTTCACCTTTTTTAGAATTGATGGCAACAAAACCTTCTGGGTTAGTCACCTTAAATCCTTTGCTTGTTTTAATAAATTGTTTCTGCTTATCTAATGATACTAGTTTTTTTATTATTAAGACTTTTGCTTGTGTGATGTAATCAACAAATTGAAATGCTTTCTTTAATATATCAGCATTTTTACCTAACTCACTACGTAGTTGGCTTTTTGCAGCCATTTTAGTTTCTTTTGCTGCATCTGTTTTTACTTTACTTACCACTTTGTCTTGATAATATGAATCTACATACTCAATATAATCTTTTACTGGATTCTTTTGAGCCATTGGCAATTTGCCTTTTCTAATATTAGCATTGATATAAGTTTTTATGCCTGCACCTACAGCTGTAGATGGTATCATATCCATTATTGCTTTTAATTTATCAAACCCACCAATTAAGTTTTGTGCTTGTGCTAATAAACTTTCTACTTGTGTTTTTTCTGATTCAGTAAATGCTACATTTGCACCTTTAAAAAACGCATCATCCATAAACACTGAACGTGTAGATTTTAGTTTCTTTACATTTACACCAAATCTAGCTTTATACTTTTGTAAATCACCTCTACCAGAATATGTGGTATGCCACACTACACCAATATCTGCATTTCTAATATTCTTACCAGCTTCACTCTCTACATCCCAGGCATAGACTATAGTGTTAGGATGTACTGTGATATATCTCTTACCATCAATTGTTTCATACTTTTGTTCACCTTTTGTAAATAGTAAATCACCTTGTATGACTACACCTTTAGGTATGTTTAATTTTTGGAATTCTTTATGTGCTATAGCTAACTTAGCACCAGTTGCAAACTTACTTTTATCTTGTGGACCTTTGTAAGTGAGTGGTGTTTTATTGAATACACCTTTTGTTGATACAAAAAACTTACCATCAGCTGGGTCTACACCTGCAAATATCGCTGGTGCACCGTCCCATTTTAATGTAAGTTTAGTTTCGCCTGTACCTAGACCATTAACAATGTTTCTACATGACTCGATAGCTGCTTTTGCACCTGTATCTCCTCTTTCAAATAAGTCTTCATCAACATGAGTGAGATGTAAATTTTTGCCACTATCAGCTGCCTCATTCAAAAACTCTCTAACCGAATTCATGTCCTGCTACTCTTTTCATTTGCTTCTTAAACTCTTCAAAATCAGGTTTCTCTTTATAAAGCTTAATACTGATTTCATCGCGTTCTTTACCTTTTATACGCCAATTGTAGCCATTTTTCTTGTGTTCTGGGTCAGTAGTTTTTACAACACGTCTTTTAAAGCCATCTTCCCATTTTTCAGTTTTTTCACGTATGGCCTTGTTCATTCTTTCCATCATGCTTTCTTCTTTTTTGTTTTTGTTTATCCAAGCTTGATATACTTTATGTGCTTGACCCAAGTCACTTTTCTTTTCTGGGTCTTTAGCTCTACGTGCTGCTACTTTAGCCCTCTGAGACATTGCAATTGCAGCTTGCATTTTGTGTGCATGAGTCTTACCTGACCCTTCAATCTTGTTAATAGATGATTTAGCTTTAGCTGAATCGGTAAAACCCAAACCATGAATTGTACCCTTAGGATTCTCATCCGTATATAAGTCACTGTGCTTATCACTACCAGCTTTTTGACCAGGCTTTCTTGGAATTCTTTTTGCATCTTCTTTAAATGTACCAAAACTTATTAGCTCCCTATTTGATATGATTTCAAAGTATGTTTTAGATTCTCTATCATTAATTTTGTTATAGTTTTTTAATTCTACTTCAGACATAGTAGGTCTATATGTAAACACTTTGTCTTTAGGATTAAGCATGATTTGACCTGTAGTTCTCATCACACCTTTACCTTTGTTTATACGTATTGGATTTAATTGTGGATTACTTTTTGGTGCTACACCTAAAGCATTTAATAATGACTGTGGGTCTTTTGCTTTCTTAACTTCAGCAGTAGCTATTTTTAGTCTGCTTTCAGATGATACTCTATCTGGCTTTTGGTCTGGGTCAGACATTTTGTAGCCAGTCCACGGTAAGTCAATACCATGATTAGTTCTTACACATATATCTTTAGGATTAATTTTCTTTACAATGCTGTGATATTTTTGGTCTGGCTTTTCGTAATTAGTATAAGCTGCTTCTATGAGATAACATACCTTACCATCTGTAATTAGTGTGTTGCCTGGAATTTGTGATTGTAATAGACTTTTGACTGCTGCATCTACAGTCTTTTGGTATAGTGCTCTTCTAATTCTTTGTCCATCAGGTGATGTCCAGTTCTGAGAATCAGATGCTCTACTACCACCTTCTTTCTCATCTTTTTTTACCATCACAGATGCTGATACTATAGCAACACCATGTTCATTTAGGCCTTCACTATAACCAGTTGTAGTATCTCTTAGGAATAATCTTTCTATACCTGCTCTTTGTGACTGAACAAGCTTAACTTCAGTAGGATAGTTTCTATCTCTGTTCTTTACTAATATCCAACCTGTATCTTTAAAATGCTTTGCAGCTACAACACACATTTACTCACCGTTTAAACGTGAGTTAACCTTGTCCCAATCTATAATTTCAAATACTGACTCTATAAATGCTGCTCTATCATGACCATAAGTATATGCATAAGCATGTTCCCAACAATCAATAATCATCGCAACATTATCTACTATTCTGTAATTTGGAATAATATTTACATACCCTTGCATGTTCATAAATACCCAACCAGAACCTTGTAGCCTAGAAGCTTGTTCTTGAACTTGCTTCTTAAAGTTAGCATAGTTGCCGTAACGCTGACTAATAATATGCTCGGCTTTTCCTATTGGTACGTTGCTATCTCTACGTTCCCTTAAGTTATCGAAGTACAATCCATGAAGATGTGCTCCGGCCTTATTAAATGCAAAATCACCAACACCATTATTAAAGTCATCCACTAGACCACGGTATATCTTATTATAATGTACGTCAAAACCAACTTCGTTAATTGCTGGTTTCAATTGGCCTATATCGTGACCAAATTTCACGCATTCTAATGGTTGCATAATCTACCCTTGTATCGCTTTAGCTTTTTCCGTTAGCTCTTTTGCTAAACTATTTAATCCTTTTGCTTCCTCTTTTAGAGCTTTGACTTGTGCCAAAAGGTCCTCTTTTTGTTCTTCTGGTGTAGGTTCAGGGATATCTTCTGCAATCAAACCCATATCAGGATATGCTGCATTTACTACGTCTATTGTGATGTCAGCTATTTCAGATAGATTACCATCTTTAGCTAAACAAATCATTTCAGCTTCTTTTAAATCTATAGCTTGAAGCATTTCAATAAACAAGTTTTCCCTTTTTAAGTCAGGTAAAGATTTACCCTGTGCAGAATCTACAAAACTAGGAAATAGTTTTAGGTAAGACCACAAGTTTTGTGGTGAGTCACCGTCTTTTTCTTCTTTATCAAATGGTGGTTCACCTTCGGGTAGTAATGATTTGATAGACTTATCAAAGTTCCATCTCAATATATATTGTAATGGTGTGTGATTACTGTACTTTGTACGGATTAAGTCTACTTTTCTTTGTTTGGTAGTACAAGCATCTAATTCTCCAAGAATTTCAAACACTTGCATGTCTTGTGGTTTTGTCATAATATAGTTCCTTATAAATTTTTTCTTATAGTATCATATACTTTTTTAGCATTTCTTTGTAGCGGTCTTGGGAGACCTTTTTTAAAGGTATCAAAGTCATCATCTGATGCTGCCTGCCTCATCTTACTAGCTGACATACCAGCAACGCCTTCTTCATCTGGGTCTCTTTCCCCCGCGCTTGTTATAGTTATACTATCAAAGTCATATTCTTTTCCATTATATTTATTCAAAAGTGACTCAAATTCAGATACTCTATCAGAACCTACTACCATATTAACACTATCAAAGCGTTTTTCTAGGTCTTTCATTAAATCAAATATATTGCGGCCTTTGTGGTCTTGCACTATATTACCAAATGCTGATTTAGCATATTTGAGTTTGTCTCTGTATAATAGTGGATTTTTCTTTTTGTCTGATGTCTTAGACAAAAATACGTAAGGTGTACCTTTTACGATTTTACTCACCTTACGTACTTTGTTAACCAGTTTTTCATGACCAACAGTAGGTGGATTCATCCGGCCGAATGTAAACACCGCTGTTTTCATATTAAACTACCTATATCTTAAATTTAGCTGCTGGTGCATCTACTACTGTTCCAGCAAATTCGATATCTTGACCTTTATGCTGTTTGTTTGAAGTAGTATATTTCCAAGCTGCTGTACCGTCAAAGCCAGCCCAGTTTCCTGATACCGGACGAATCTGAATATCATTATTACCGTCTGTTTTACCAGTCACATAGCCTTCATAATAAACTCCACCACCTTGTACTGCTACGACATAGTCTCCTATACCACAGTCAGAATCTCTAGTTGCGAAGCTTAAAGTGTATATACCATTTTCAACTTGAACATCAGTAGAAGTTCCAAGGTCTGTACCAAATACGCCTTCACCATCAGAATCTGCAATAGATGTAGGTCCTTTTGATGAATCGCCTTTCATGTACCAACCTGGCAGCGCTTCCAAGATTTCTAATGATTTGACTGTTCCTTTGTTTCCATCAGAATCAGAAGTTGCTACAGTATTTGGGCTTGCTTTTCTTGAAGTGACTGCGTGTGTGACTCCAAAACCGCCGACTGTAGCTAACGTATTATCGTCAGAATCAGTAGTCCCCGTGGTAGTCGTATCAACAGAGCCCACATACTGCAGAGATGTCTCTGAGTCTGAACCTCTAAATACGAATGGTTTTCTATAACCTTTATATGCCATTTGGAGTCTCCTTAAATATTAATGTTAATTGTCGACAGTCTATTTATTAATATCGAATCTCAAAATCGTCTAAAGATTCAAGGAGCAACTTCATTTTGTGCTTCATAAGGTAGTTCATCCACAATTGGATGTTGCCTTTTGGTTCTTCATTGAACTGCTGTTGTATCTGAGAAGTGTACTCTGGTGGTGTCATTTGCAAATCAATAAGGTCTTTATTGCGTAACCAGTTCTTTTGTATACGTGTTGGCCAAGTATTTGGGTCTTCTTGTAGCATTTTTAGCTGTTTCTGTGTGACTGGTGTTTGCCTTGCACCTTCAGTAATAAGTACTTCATCATCTGATAGTATATTAGGTACACCATCACCAGTATCACCCTTGACAATCTTCATCCATAATTCTTCTTCAGCATCTTTACACTTAATCCATTTCTTTTGGATATTAGAATATTGTACTACATTTTCATAGCATTGAAGCTGTTTAAAATCATTATCTGGTGATACAATTAATATATGCTCATCAGTATCATGTTGATTGTGAACAATCCAACCAATAGCATCATCTGCTTCACATCCATCTACAAATATACACCTATATGGGCTGAGCTCAATAATATCTTCTCTTACCTGGTTGACCATATTAAAGATACCATTCCAATCGTGTATGCTATTATCACGATTTTTACGTCTATTTGCTTTATATGGTGCAAATTTTTGTCTACGCCATGAATTACCAGCATCAAAACATACAATAGTTTCTCCATACTTATCTCTGTAATCAACATTATACTTACGTATAATATTCAACATTGTATGTCTAATTAAGTCTTTATCTTCGTCATAATCATCAATACGTGGAAATATTGACGACATTGCAATACTACTGAAATCTAATAGAATCATATTATCTCCTTTGCTGTTATTATTATACTAATTCCAGTGACGAATTATACCAGCTATAATAAAGAAACATGTAATAATCTCTAGTACACTTTTAAAGTGCATGTTAGTTCCAATCAATATTTAACGATGGTTGTGGAGTTGATGGTTGTTTTACTGCTGTATTTTGAGCTTCTATGTGAGTAGGTTGGTCTTTAATATCAGTGACTTTCATGTGTTCATAATCGACACCCAGCAGCCAGTTTCGTCTGTCCGCTGGGTCACCATATCGATTTTTAAGTTGACTAAACCTGATTAAGTTATCATCTCTTAATTGGTCATTGGTAGTCATAGCAAAGAAATAATCTGCGGTCATTGGTAAACCAAAAGACTCTGATACGTCAGTCATACCGACATCAGCATCAGTCATACCTTGCCTATTTGTCTGAGTGGCAGTAAGAACAGGAATATTAAATTCCATAGCCATTGCTCTTAATTCTTCAGCAATTGCTTTGATTTTTTCATAACTATTTGCATTCTTAGATACGCTTAGTGAATTACAAATATTAAGATAATCAACACAAATTAACTCAGGGACAAAATTCTTTTTCAAATCTAATTCTTTTAATAAACTTCTAAAGTGTGCTGCCGTTGGCATACCAGTTGGATATTCTTTTACAATTAACTTACCTTGTGTTTTAGTTCTAAGATTTTGAAACCTTTTTAAGAAGCTATCTTTACCAATAACATCAAGTTCTTCTTGTGTCATGTCAAGTAAATTTTGGTCTATACGTTGTGCAATTTTTTCTTCAGCCATTTCCATAGAAATATACAAAACGTTTCTACCACGTTCTAATAAACTAGATGATATTGAACACATAAATAAAGACTTACCTACACCAGTACCTGCCATGATTACACCAAGTGTTTTTTCTGGTATACCACCACGTAAAATATAATCTATATGCTCTAAACCTGTTTCAATTTTGTTTTCTTTCTTGTTATAGTAATCCCACCTTTCATCAGCTTCATCAGTATAATCATGACCAACTGATTTATCAAATGATGTTGCAATTGCTTCATGTAATAATTCAGGTAATGCAGTCATAGGTGTTTTCTTATCATCACCACCAATAACATTTACAGCCTGATATACAGCATTTACAATAGCTCTTTCTTGACACCAAGATTCTGTTTTATTTACCAACCATTCTGTCTTTTTAATTGGTTCTACTTTTTTTGTAAGAAACTCTTGTATTGAATTGTAAATAGGTTCAGTCAAATCAGTTCTTGATTCAACTTCAATTTGTAATGCAGTAGAATTAGGTAATGAGTTATTCTTGTTAAAGTATCTAACAATTTCTTCAAATATTACTTTCTCATGTTTTTCAGAAAAGTATTCATCTTTTACAAATGGTGCAACTTTACGACAGTAATCTTCATTTACCATCATATTGTATAGTATGCCTTTGCGCAGTTCTGATGAATCAATACTCATATATCAGTAATAATACTTGGTGCTTCGTTCTTTTTAACATTTAAAATATCAGCTATAATATCACTAGCCATTTTTTGAAACTTATCTTCTCTAGCATATTTTTCAGCGTCTTCAATAGTAAGAAACTCCACTTGAAAATTAAATTTATTACCATCAAGGTTCATATCTACTGGTCTCCATGTGACACCTTCGTACTTATGTCCTTTGCCAGTGACTTTTATCCATTCACCACCTTCTGGGTCGATGTATGGTTTAAAATTTTTAGGGTTTGTTTTTGACATTCCATGGCCTCCTATATTCTATTTGATTATTAAATTCATCTGTAAATGTTCCATCGACTCTAATTGAATAGGTCCATTTAGGGTCTGGGTCAACACCGTGGAAATTAAGGTCATGAAACACATAACAATTGCTATCCACGTAATGTTTAATGTCATTCTCTTGGTCATATATGAAGCTCCTTTTGTTTTTGAGAGGACATATCATTATTGAATTGTGGTCTTCACCCATTAAAAATGGGTTATTGTCTCTATGGACGGTAACGTGCTGAGAACTATCAATACCAAACACGTTTATTCTTCCAATAGTTTTAAATGGTAATTTGTCATATATCCATTCTATTGTGTATGGGAAGAGTCTTTTTGCTTCTTCTTTGATGTACTTTCCAATATGTTCCTGCTGGTCATTCCATTGAGAATACATGATGGGATATACATCTCTCCAAGGATAGTAAGCACCTTTTTTAAATTTAAGGTATTTCTCAAAGATTTGATTTTTTTTAAAGTCTGAAACATTTAGTTTTTTTACCCTTTCAATTTCTTCTACAGACATTTTTTTTCTAGCATGTTTTACATCAACATAGTCTGAGTCGTAGTATTTTGTGTATGCATCTCCTCTAGAATAATCATCGCCGACACTGAATATAAGATTATCAGACCTAGCCATACCCCAGCAAACTTCATCATTAATTTTAATTTCATCGTCTAAGGTTAGTAAATCTAAATGATGGTATGGTTTACCGTTAATCGTTATCAGCGGCTGTATCTTCTTCTTGAGAGACATCTTCCTCCACTACTGCTTTTGTACTAGTACCAATTGCATATCTATCTTTAATTGCATCAGCAAAACCAGCTTTAAACATAGGAATCCAAAATTCAGAATGTGATGTATCAGCTTTACGCTTTTTATCTGTAATTACTTCACCTGTTTTAGGATTAGTACCTTCAAACCAGCCTACAGAAGGTTTAGTTATCCAACCTAATTCTAATCCAATATCAAGTAAACCAGACCATTTGTTAATACCACCTTCCCATGTGACACTCAAAGGTAATCTTGTTTTTTCTCTTACAAACCTAGATTTTTCTACACCCATCATAAAGTGATAGCCTGCGATTTCAGTACCTTCTTTTTCTTGCTGCCTACCCATAAATAATATTTGATTTGCAGAATAGTAAATACCAGTACCACCACCCATTACATCTTTAGGAAACATTCCAATCTCTTTATAAGTGTGATTAACCGCAACTAATGGTATATCTCTTGTTGTAAGGTATGGTGTGCATATTCTAAATAATGATTTAAGTGCTTTTGCTCTTGACATATCTGCTACAGATTTACCATCAAGGGCATCTTCTAATTCTTTTTTAGATGCTAAATTACCAACTGAATCTATAACAATTATTACTTTATCACCTTTTTCTATTTCTTCTAATTGTTTTGTAATATCAAACTTAAGTTGTTCTACATGTTCAATTGGTGTATGTATGCACCTTGCTGGGTCTACACCCATGCTTTCTAAGTATTCTGGTGTGATACCAAACTCTGTATCATATAATAAACAAACAGCCTCTGGATATTTTTTCATATAAGCATGAGCCATAAGTAATGCTAAGTTTGATTTGAAATGTTTTGATGGACCTGCTAAGACAGTAAGTCCAGGTGTTAATCCTCCATCAATAGAACCAGATAAAGCGATATTCAAAACTGGTACATCTGTTGGTACCATATCTTTTTTGTTGAATAGTGCTGAGTCTGATAGTATTGCTGTTGATTTTACAGTTGAAGTTTTTTTGAGCTTATCTAGTAGCGACATAATGTTTCCTTTGTTGGTTGTTTTATTCAGCGTATACCAACGCCGTACTATATTTATACCGCTACTAGAAGTTTTTTGTTAGCCTTTTAGATATTCAGGTTGACCTTTATTAATCTTGATAGACTTAGGCTGCTTTTCTTCTGGCAGCTTATATTCTAACTCGACTACTAGCAAGCCATTTGATATGGCTGCATTGGTCACTTCAATATACTCTTGAAGTTTAAAAGTCTTGACAAATTTACGAGCTGAAATACCTTTGTGTAGATACTCTTTCTCTTTGTCATCACTTTTACCTGTGATGATTAACTCACCATCTTTGACTGTGACATCAATATCTTTCTCACCAAAGCCAGCAATTGCAAGTTCTATAGCAAACTTGTCTTCACCAGTTTTCACAATATTGTGCGGTGGATAGGACTCGATGTTTGTCCAGTGTGTTGAGTTTAGTTCATCGAAAAGACGGTCAAATCCGATAAAGGCAGACCTAGGGAATGTAAGTGCGTTCATAGTTTCCTCCTTAATTAAGCAAGTTAACATTCAATGAGTCCCATAATTGGCAACTCGTATTATTTATACTGATTATTATTCTGTTTTTAGGGGATAACTATGCGGCAACTTCGATTGAAATTGTTCTTTTTTTAGTAGTAACCGTAGTTCCCAATTAGTGTGAGTATCATGGGCATAGATATAGTGCCAATCAAAATCGAGAAATCTCTGATTAATTCACAAACTCTACAGGTTTTGGGATGCTCGGCCTTCCAAGTTTTAATGTAAGCCATCACAAAATTATTTAATAAGATTATACTGAGCAATCAATGTTTATGATTGTAAATTAATTGCCAAATTGACAAATAATATAAGAATCATTTTTCTTATAACTTGTAATTATATTACAAATCTAGGTCTTTAGACCAAGGTCCTTCATAATTTATTGGTGGGATTTTCTTTAGATTTTTTTGTTTTCTTGGTATAGTCTTCTTTTTGTCAGGCTCTACCTTATGACCATAAGGTGTATTGTGGTCAAATAAAACTTTGTGTGTTCTAGTCTTCGGTTTTTTGGCCAACTGTTCTTCTCACTATATCGTTATGGTTAAATTCTGCCCAATACAGTTCAAATGCTACACCGTCTTCTAGACCTTCAAATTGATGAACTTTTCCTGGTTTAACTTGTGTAAAATCACCTGGACCTAAAATTGTTTCATCAATTAAACCATCTTGGTCATCTTGCCAAACTCTCACAAGCATTTTACCAGACTCTACAAAGAATCCATTCCATTTAAACTGATGTTCATGTTCACTACATTTATATCCCGCTTTGTATTCTATGCGGTGGAACTCCAAAACTCCATTTGCATGTATTAGTTCTGTTTGTCCCCATATTTTTCCAGCTTTCATAGTCATAATAAATATAATACTTATATAATGGAGTATTTATTATGGCGGCCAAAAAAAATCATAGAGTCTATGTGACTTATTTCCCTGATGGCAGGTATTATATTGGCTATTCAGGCAAAACAGAAAAACAATTTGAGAAATACTTTGGGAGCAGTACACTTATTAAAGAATACACTAATGATGACTTATATAAAGAAGTTATCTTTGAAAGTGAAAAAAAGAATGAAGCTAAAGTGCAAGAGTTCTTATTACAATGGCAACAAAGAGATGACCCTGATTGTTTAAATGATATGATTCACATACGTTTAAGACTAAAACATTTAAGAGATTTCGAACCTATATCCTGGGAACCAAGAGACTTTCCTGCATGACAATATCAAATGTACCTAATTGGAAACAGTTTGAGATAGATGGCTGGCAAGATTGCTGTGCAGAACTAAAAGAATTTGTACTACATAAAAAGCCAGAGATTGCTTTAGGTATGAGCCTCATGGTATGGCGTAGATGCTGGCCTCAACCGTATGAACAATTACCAGAAGAATGTCCTAAGTTATGGGACTTATTAGAACCTACATTTGGTAAAATAAGACAAGTAGGTTTTTTTGTAATGCATGATAAATGGACTGCAATACATACTGATAATTATGATGCAGTGGCTGATGGTAAAGGTGCTGCTTGTAGACGTATTAATATGCCAGTTATGAATTGCCAACAATCAGTCACTAGATTTTGGAAACAAAAACCAATCGAAGAAGTCAAACAAAATATGAAAGATGCAGAACCCCATGATAGAAATGTAAATGGTGAAAGAGTAGCAGTATCTCTTGCTAGTGTAGATGATGCACAAGGCCAAAGTCCAGAATGGGTAACTGATAGATTAGGTGCAGATAATTTAAAATGGAAACCAACTAGAGTACTAATGCCTGATGGTACACACTATAATAACTTTGCATACAAAAATATGATAGAAGTAGATTCAGTTGTGGTAGACAAACCTACCATAATTAGAGTAGATGTACCTCATAATGTGACTGTGTCTGGTTGGAAGTTTCCAAGAGTGACTGTGACAGTAGGTTTTGAAGATGAAAAATTGTTGGAAACATATTAACTTACCTGGCTGGGAAACAGCACAAGATGAGTTATACAAATACGTTACAGAAGTAGAAAAAAAGTATGCGTATAACATGGACCTTGAAGTTGTAAGAAACTGTTATCCATATCCGCATGATGATATGCTAGAGCATGTTCCTACACTAGTAGATGTACTAAATCCTATAGGTGAAATTAAATCAGTTTCTTTAGTATGTTTATTTAAGCATGTTATGACTATACACACAGACAAATATACTGATATGGAAGGCAATGCTAATTCTAAATGGAAGTTAAATATACCTGTTATGAATGTTAGTGATAAAACTATTACCTGTTGGTATGAAAGAACTAATCCTAGAGATACTAGTAATGAAGAGTTTCCATTTGGTTTTTATCAATCAGCAGGTTTTTTAGCAGCTAATAAAAAGACCGCTAGTGATGCTATGAAGTTAGCACAAAATCAAATATTTGCACCAGAAGAAATGACTAAAATAGATGAAGTAGTATTAGATAGACCTATAATATTTGATTCACATACACCACATAATGTAATTATTGAAGGTTGGAAGTTTCCTAGAATCACAGCCTCTATATACTTCAAAGATGATAAGGCTTTAGATGCATACTTATAAGAAGATAGATATACCACACTATGATACTATTGTTGATGAACTACAAGAGTATACTAAAATTACACATCCATATTTGTATAGTGGTATAAGTTGGACTGGCAAATCTATGGACAGAGCTGCAGGTAAAAATGCACAAAGGTTATTTGAACGTGCTATGATAGAAGAAAAAATAAAGACTGAACACAAAGGTCAAGCTGGTTTTTGGAGACAGTGTTATCCAGACTTATATCAAGATACATTAGAAAAATGTCCACACTTACAAAAGGGTTTGAAAGAGTATGGTGAAGTAGTTAATATTGCTTTCTTCTGTATGTGGGATAAGCATTCACCTATACATTCAGATGATATAGTTATGGATTTACAAACACAAAAATACCGTATGGACCCTGCAATGGAAGAATATTATGATAAGTTTCCACCATTTCCAATACGTACTAGAATTAACATACCTTTGTTTAATTGTGAGAAATCTACAACTAAATGGTGGCAACCACATGTAGATAAACCACCAAAAAGAAATGATTTCAGGTCTTACACTGAAGATGAATGTGATTTAATTAATGAAACAGTATTAGATAAGGCTATGCTTATAAGAGTAGATATACCACACCAAGTGGTTAATCACTCTTGGAGATTTCCAAGAATGGCAGCTACTATTTCTACTGATAAAGATTTGACTCCATTTCTAGAAAATTATGAGAGATGGGAAGACCCGTTAGGCTACGGCTACTGAATCCCAACCCCACTCACCTTCCATACCTGCAACTGAATATTCAGTCACACGTTTTTCAAAGAAGTTGTCATGTGATACTCCATTTAGTACCCAATCTAACCAAGGCAGTGGATTTTCTTTTGCTTTAAATTTTGCTTTGAGACCAAGTTGAAGTAAACGTCTATCTGCAATATGTCTAATATATGCTTTGACTTCTTCTTCATCTAATCCTTCTACTTTATTATCTTTATATGCTAATGCTATAAATCTATCTTCCAGTTTTACAGCATTTCTAGCCATTTGATAAATTTTAGATTTAAGTTCATCATTCACAATTCTTGGATGTTCTTCACATAATGTTCTAAACAATTTAGCATTTCCTTGTACATGTAAAGTCTCATCTCTGATAGACCATTCTACAATAGTACCCATGCCTTTCATTTTACCAAACCTTTGGAAGTTTAGAAGCATTACGAAAGATGCAAACAATGACATACCTTCATTAAATACTGATTGTGCCAATGCTAGAGCGAGACCAGATAAAGATGTAATATTACTATCCGCCATGAAGTCTAGCTTATCAGCCATTTCTTTGTATTCGATAAATTTATGAAAATCTTCTTCTGGCAAACCAAGGGTGTCATTCAATAGAGCATAAGCTCTTTGATGAACACCTTCTCTATTTGCAAAAGAAGCTAACATATTTCTAACTTCATTGTTCTTCATTTTTGGTATTAAGAACTCATGATAGTTAGAACCAACTTGTACATCTGACTGTGTGAATAAACGTAAGATATTTTCTATAAAATCTTTTTCCTGGACAGACAGTTTTGTCCTCCAGTCTTGTACGTCTTCTGAAAGTTCAGCTTCGTCTTCTACCCAGTGCACCTCTTCATGCTTTTTAGTTAGCTCAACAGCCCACGGGTAAGCAAAAGGCTTATAAGCTTTACTTTCGTCTAGTACAGTCATTTGTATCTCCTTGTCTTATTTTTTGTCGTCTAATACGATTTGCTCTTCCAACTGCACGATACGCTCATTCATCCTAAAGATAACCGAACACAAAGCTTTTACATCTTGTGCGTTTGGATTACCTCTAGCGATAGTGCGATCAAGCATCTTCTGAAGCTCCTCGGTATAACTGATTTTATCAGGCATACTTTCCTCCTTCGCTAGGCCTAACCTTCACAGGCTCGGCATTCATCATTTTCCTCATGACCTTTATTTATATGAGTCATGAACTCGTCATAACCACCAATGTATTCACCTTTAAGATAAATTTGTGGTACGGTTTTGACATCCTTCCTTCCAGTGACTTCCGCTGCAGTTTTACCTAATTTTACAATGTCAATAAAATCATACGGTATGTCTAGAATTCTGAATTCTTCTTTAGCCATGTGACAATAAGGACAATCATCTTTTCCATAGATAATATTCCTTTGGTCATCTACAAGAGCTACCCTAGCAACTTTATCAGCTACAGTTTCAGCTCTTACTTTAGATTCTGTTCTTAAATAGTACAAACCTTTTAAACCTTCTTTCCATGCCTTGACATGTACATCATTAACATAACTTCTATCTACACCAGTAGGAAAAAACAAATTCACACTTTGGCCTTGGCAAATATATTTTTGTCTATCAGCTGCATGTTGTACTACCCATCTTTGGTCTAATTCATCGGCTGTTTTAAATAATGTCTTTTCTTCATCAGTTAAAAAAGTCAAGTGCTGAACTGAACCCTTATTAGTAATAATACTTTTCCACACACCCTTTTTATTTTCTCCAATATCTTCTAATACTCTTTCCAAGTATTTGTTTTTAACTAGAAAACTACCTGCTCTAGTTCTATGAGTGTAAGCATTTGCTTTCATCGGTTCAATAGAAGGAGAAGTAGAAAGAATGATACCAGAACTAGCGTTGGGAGCGATTGCCAAAAGGTGAGAATTGCGTTTACCACTTCCATCACCGTCTAAATACTCTCCTCTTTCTTTTGCCAATAATTCAGTTTGCTCATGAGCTCTCTCATTAATTGTCTTAAATATATTAGTATTATACTCTCTTGCCACCTCAGTTTGCCAAGAACATCCTTTTCTTTGCAAGTATGAATGGAAACCCATTGCACCAAGACCTATACTTCTTTCTCTAGCTGCTGAATATTTAGCTCTAGATATTGTATCTGGTGCATTTTTGATAAAGTATTCTAATACATTATCAAGCATCGTAATCAAATCCTGCACTATTGTAGTGTCTTTCCAATCGTCATAATACTCTAGGTTGAGTGAAGACAGGCAGCATACAGCTGTTCTATCTTCACTCGTTGGTAGATGGATTTCGTTACAGAGATTAGAACCATTGATTTTAAGACCAGCTTTTTTCAATGGTGCAGGAAGATGTTTGTTTGCGGTGTCAATAAAGTTTAGATATGGCTCACCAGTTCTAAATCTTGTTTCTAATATTTGCTGCCAAATTTTTCTGGCATTCATTTTGTCAGTGACTCTTTCATCATTAGGGTCTACAAACTCCCAATCTTTATCTTCAATCACCGCTTGCATAAAGTCATCACTAATATTAATTGCATTGTGTATGTTTAATGCTTTTCTTTGTACATCTCCTGTAGGAATTCTAATTTGTAAGAACTCCATAACATCAGGATGTTTGATGTCCATATATGCAGCATAAGAACCTTTACGAGTTTTGCCTTGTCTATATGCTATCATATCAGCATCCACTGTATGTAAGAATGGTATTGGCCCAGGTGCTATATCAGAGATAGTACGTACATCTGACCAGTGACCACCAACTCCACCGCCATATACTGATAACCATCTTAATTCAGATGAATGACCAATCAAACCTTCTAATGTATCTGGCACATAAGTTAGGAAACAAGATATTGGCATACCTTTATCTTCATTTGGTTTACCATTTGGTGCATTTGATAAAACTGGTGATGCAAACATAAACCATTTCTTACTAGCATAATCATATAACCTTTGTGCTAATTCTTTATCTTCTTTATTATTAAATCTTGACCAAGCTGTTGCTGCTCTTGCATATGCCTCTTGAGGTGACTTTTCGCTTTTGCGCATATAAAAATCTTTTAGCATGCCAACTGCATAATCTGCTAACAAGCCATCACGTTTGGTATCAACTTTTACCATTACACTCTCTTCCAGTTATCTAATTTAATTTTTGCTTGTAGGCCTTGAAAGATATTTTCTTTTATGATTTGATGAGGATTGAGATTGTCTAGTATCATGTCATTTATATCTTTGCTTCTTACGTTATCAGGCCAAATTACTATTTTGAAACCTCTGTCAATGAACTTAGAATATTTAGATATTATCTCTGCGTTTCGCGGTTCATTGTCTAGACATATTATCATGTCCGTGTTAAGGTATTTATTTTTAGCCATATCCGAACCGGCCATAGCGAGACAATTAGGTAAAAATAAACTATCAATAGGACCTTCTACTACAATAGTTTCTTTACTTTCATCCCACCTATCTAAACCAAATATTTTATCCTTATTCTTATCTAGTAATATAGTGATATATTTTGGTTCACTATTGTCCAATGCTCTTGCTTGTAAGGCAAATAGCTTTTTATCTTTATCGTAAAATGGTATGATTACTTTTTGTTGACCGTCTTTGAGATTGTACCCGTACCTATTAACCAAGCTTCCAAGAAGCTCAGTATATAGAAACATGCTGCTGTAGCTATCAGGAATCCTACGGCTCCGTATAAATTGTACGAGTACATGAGAATCGTGAAGACTAGTAGCCCTCGGCAAATCAGATAAGATGCTGCTATGATTGATGGAGACTTGCTTGTGTATGCTATTCCTAGACTTACCAATGCTGCTGTTAATAAGAGTATCATATCTTTGGTTACGTTGACATCCATGACATAAAAACATTTTTACATCATCATCATTATATACAAAACTAGGGCTTGTGCCGCAAACGGGACACGCTATTTCCATCACCATAGATAGATTATACTTCTATCTTTTTCTTTTTCTTCTTTTTCTCAGTACCGCCATCTAATAATGAATCAATTCCTACTAGACCTGTGGCATTTAGAGCTGCATTAGTATTAGCTCCTGATAATGGACCGCCAAATGCTGCACCAGACGTCATAGACTCTTCCATAGCGTCTAACATAGCATCCCAATAACCTTCTTTTGTAGTGAGGTCCCAATCCTCTCTACTACAAACACCATGTTCAACAAATCTTTCTTGTAAATATTCTGCTGTCTCTGCGTTTGTTTGTTGTTCTGTATATTCTTTGATAAGCATAAGTGCTGCTACATAAGTACCAAACTTTGCACCACCTGGTACTTTAGATATTAGTCTTTTTAAATTCCAGACTAATCTATCTAGCATATTAAAAGATGCTTTTTGCTTTTTATCTCTTTCTTTTTTCTTGACTAAAATCTTGCCTTTTTTATCTATGACACCCGTTTTAAACGCATCCCATTTCTCATACTTCATTGTAAGTTTACGAAGTATTCTAAAAACAAATATAGTATCAATTACACTTTTGCCTGCCATACTCTATTTAATTCCCAAGTTTCTTTAATAATACTGCAGTTTCAAGGCTAAATTTAACTTCCATAAAGTCAGTCTCATGTAAATATGATAGGTATTCAAAGATTGTTTTGAACACTCTTTTCTCAGCATCATTACAATGGAACATCATTAGTTCTTTAGCTGCATCAGTTTCAAATACATTAAAGAACAGTATGACATGGTTAACTAATAGACGTATATTTACATCTTTACCATTTACTATTTTTGTGGCTAATTTACGTGCGTATTGTGCTTTGCGTAGGTCGTCTTTGAACTCATTTTTGTCAGCAGCATAGACATTTCTATAATGCTTTAATGCGTATTTCTCGAAATTTTTCTTATCCAGCTGCATCGATGTGACCATACTCAGACGGATTTAATTTTGTCTGTGGCTTGGTATCGACTTTGTCTTTCTTACCGCTTAATTTGACTTCACGGGTTTTTTCAGCATCAGCTTCATCATTATCAAATTCTTTATTACCAATTGCTACATTTGCACCAGGTACTTCACCAGGAACAGATGCTAGCCCTCCACCTGCTGCAGATGCGGGTGCATTAGCAGGTGCAGCTTCGCCATCAGATACTTCTTTCTCTTCCTCATCATCAGACTTTTCTAATGGATTTTTACCATTAGAGATTTGTTCACCTTCATCCTCTTTTATTTGTTCGAGGACTTCAATAAATTCATCTATATCGCCTTCAAATTCTGATAGAATATCTTTTAAACTGATTTTGTCTGCCATACGTTATTTATACAAGAAGGGAAGAGATTTTAAGTCTCTTCCCTTCCGTCAATACTCAAGATGAGAGCTTAAGCAGCAATCTTGCCAGTAATCCCACGATAAGTGATTGTGTCACCTTTTTTCGCTTTGGATTTCTTGCCTTGCTCTTTAAGGTCCGCATCTTTATTGTATTTGATACCTCTATAGCAGTACATATTACCTCCGGTTTTCGTATCGATTTCGTACATACATCCTAAGATGTACACCCTTCTCAACGCGTTCCTTCAGCAAACTTTCGGTCTCGTTCCCTTCTGGATTTATTGACCCAAAAAGAAGGTACTTGCTTTCCCCTAAGAATAGGGAGGTTTTCAGGTTTTGCCTACTTCCGTCATATATTACTATATGATGAACGTATAATATTTATACTATCATTCGAAAAAATTTGTAAGTGTAAGCTTTTTCTCAATTGACCAACCTATTGGGTCTAAGATACCTTCCATAGGTTCAATGATAATTTTTTGAAACATTTTTTGGTAGTCAATATAATCTCTAACTTTAAATTCATTGGGTATTGCAGTCATATAAGATATAACATCAGAACCTACATTGTTAGGTTCTCTTAGCCAAAGAAACTTACCTTTTTCACCGTTGTTAATAAATTCCCAGTTGTTTTCTAACTTGTGTTCTTTAATAAGACGATTGAATAATACAGCACCACGAATATGAGGTGGTGTACCTTTTTTGAAACCAATATTATCTCTTGGAGTATATGCCCACACATTATTCATAGTTCTTGGGAATGCGATATCTTCACCACGTAAAGTTAAGAAATACTTTTTCAAATCTTGTACAGCTTTTTGTACTTCAGCTTCATCACTTACCAAACACAATTCAATAAGTTTAAGCAAAGGTTCTCTACAGATTTGTGGTGTTGAAGAACGTATTGCTTCAAGGCCTTGGATTTTAAGTTTAGGTTTTTCAGGACGATAACCTTCAATATCCCAAACATTCATAGCATACCTTTTCTTAGCAGTCCAAAATGCAGAGTCAGCTATATTTTCACGGCCCATAACCATCTTTTGTTCATACACATTTTGATATTTAGCTATCTCATCAAATTCTTGATTAAGAGCTTTGGTTAGTTGTTCTTCGCAGACTCTGTCAAGAATAT
>CEPA01029168.1_pt1 | contig 19468 bp, 16 predicted proteins | sample 356241 | NCBI WGS metagenome assembly CEPA01 (sample SAMEA2620542, study PRJEB7988) | marine metagenome | biome: marine biome (ENVO:00000447); feature: surface water layer (ENVO:00002042); material: "saline water (ENVO:00002010), including plankton (ENVO:xxxxxxxx)" | depth 5 m
CCTTTATCCTCTTATTCTTGCAAATCTGCTGATTTTAATTTATTGCTTTTAAGCGCCTCTAAAATATCACGGACCTCATCATATTCTGGATCTAGTTTTAGTGCAATATTCCAATTTATTGATGCGCTTTGGATTTGACCCATACTATAATAGATTGTTCCTTTTCTAGCGTATGCAATTGCTAGGTTGGGATTAAGCTCGATAGCACTGTCAATTTCTATGAGAGCCTGGTTGTATTCTTGCTCATAATAATATCTTAGGGCTCTTGAGATGTGTCTTGAAGCTTTATTATAATTTGCGATATCAACAACTTTTTGATTTTTTCGTTGATACAGTGAGTCTTCTAGAGTAGCAATTTTTTGACTAAGCGATATATTTTCTATTGAATTATTTTCTAAAGAAAACTTTAAAAATTTTATAGAATCTGCTATCGCGCTGTAATTTTGCTCAGAAAGATTAATAATTTGATTTAATGAATCCTTTAGCGCCATTACGGCCTCTTCAGTATAATATGTTTGGTTTGGATCTCCGTATGGGTTGTTATATTGATTTTTTTTCATTTTGGGTACATTCATTTCAAAGCCAAAACATAGCGTTGATGCATTTGACAAAACAGTTTGGTCTTCTTGTCCAACCTTTGATCTATTTCCAAAATCTCCCATTCCACTAAAATTAGTAACACCCATTGAAATAAGATATTCATCTGTTATCGGGAGTTTTGCTCCAATATTGATATTAGTTCCATCTAATTCAAATAATAAATTTAATCTATTTTTTAATCTTGGAATTTCTGGTGTAAGCAAATTAAAGCCTAAAAAATAACCAATTGGACTGCTTGGGCTATTGAGAAAATCTAACTCTTGCACGTGTTCATCTAAAGCTACCAGCCCGGACCCAAAACCAAAGTTATATGTTATTGAAAATTTATCAAACTCTTTATAACTTGAAAAGATAGCATACAAAGATGGGTCTAGAAATGAAGAGTTTCCGTTCCAATCTCGTGCTATCACATCTGATATACCCATATCGATTTTAATATTATTTGCACTGTATATAGTTTTCTGTGCATGCAAGCCTAACTCTGTAGGGGCTTCAAAGGTTGCTGTTGTTGTATCAATTTGTTCTTTTGACCTTGGGTCAGCAATTAAAGAATAGCTTAGGCCTAAATTTAATCCACTATTTGTATGGGTTTGAAGATAAAGGCTTATTCCTTGACTTGGAAGATCAAAGTTTATCGTTTCTGTTGAAAAGCCTGCTGTAAATAAATATGGGTTTGTTTCAGCATGAATGTGTTGAACCGATGGGGTCCTTAATAATGTTGAAGGCCTAGAAAACGCTATTCTAGAATTAGATAGTGTAATCGACAAGGTGAATAAAACAGCAAATGCTCGAAGTAAATTATTTTTCATATTTTTGATCTAAAAGTTTTTTTTCATGATTAACATAGCGAGCCAGGTCGCTGTTATGAAATTTTTTATTAAAAAAATTAATTTGTTGTAATGATTCTTCAATATTTCCAAGCTTAATATTTGTTTTAATTAAATATAAAACCATTTCATCTGTCATGTCTTCTAATGACATAGAATTAAGAATTTTTTTTGCATTGTTATATTGGTTTGAGCGATAGAGATTCTGAATGTACAATATATTAATTTTTTCATTTTGGGGAACTTCATTTATTTTAATTTGACCATAAAGTTTGAAAAATCTGGAAAAATTATCATTTAAAAAAGATCGCTTTATAAAGTTGATGGTCTCGCGCGTTGATAAAGAAAAAATGAATTCATCTTTGTGGGGGGCTGAGTTGCTTAGTCCCACTAAAGGGTATTTTAAATTATGTAATATAGGAGCAACAAAGTTGTTTGCGCGAAAGGCCATTATTTGATCTTCGTTGGTAGTTAAGGTATTAATATTAGTTATTTGATCAAAGGCTAATTCTTTTTGAACTATAGTTGGACTATTTTTATCAATATGTACTCCTAAGTCCCAATATCTTAATGTTTCAGACATAAGAAGAGTCAAAAAGCTCAGCAACAAAATAACCATGTGAAAACTAGTTGTCATATTGTTCCCAATCAATTGTATATGAGTAGCCAATAAACTGTCCAAAGTCTGGCGGTATTACCAGTTCAAATCCAGCGACCGCGCCAATTTCAATACTTGAGTCTGATTCTATTTGTGAATCAGGAAATACGTGTTTAGAACCCTGAACGAAAGCCGTTAGAGATTTGGTACTACCCTGCCAATTCATTCTAAAAACAAAATTAACTTTAACAAAATCTGCTCTTGCTTCTCCAATGTTTTTAATATCACCTCTTAGCGTTCTGTTTCCTCTAAAATCAACATCTTCTGTGATGTCGCCCAGCATGATAGCATTTGCCAATAATTTCGTTGTAGGCTTAAATATTGTATTTTGTTCATCTTTTTTAATTTCTAGTATTTGGTTTTTTCGAAGACTATTTGTAGCATCAGTACTATCTGGGGCCTGAGTAATGTTTTCTATAATTCGCTTAATTGTGTTTCGTTGAATTGTTAGGTCGCCAATTAGGGTTTCAACGTGCAACACATCTTGATCTTGATATTTAATTTTGCCATAGACAGTAGAGCCGTTTGTTAAAATAATTTCTTTATTATAAATTGAGAATGGATTATTCCATATTTGAGATTGTGCTTTTAGCTTATATAGCTCCTCTGTATTTCTATCAAGTTCAGATTTTAGTTTTGTAATTTCATCTTGCATGTTTTGAATGACGTCCTGGTAGATGTTATCAGTATCATCCATCGCTTCATTTAAATTACTATCAAATGAGCCGCCCATATCAAGGTCTCCAAAGAGACTGTTAATATCAACAATTCCTTCATTTAAATTTTGACTGCTTGTATCTGCTGGACTCTCAAGACTTGTGTCTATTAATGTAGTGTCAATGGGTAGCCCAACCACCATATCTGATGAAAGGCTGTCCGACAACATTAGGCTGTCATCTTCATTTTCAATTTTATTTTTTTTGCCAAACATGCTACAGGCATTTATAATAAAAGAGATACTCAACAGTACTAACAATTGTTTTTTAAACATGTTTTATTCTACCTTTGTCCTCGTTAAAAATAAACAATTTTTAACAAATTATTATATAGCTAACGAAAATATTAATAATGACTTACTATTACCAAGAATTTTATATGTTTTTTTATATTTCTCTTGTATTGCTTCTGTATTATAATACTATATATTGTGTAATAAAATCTTTTTTTTATTGTAATGTTCTGATTGCACTATCAGCAAACTAAGTATTAATTTTTAAATATTATTTTTTATATTAAATAAATAGATTGAAAATCATAATGGAAAACATATGAAAATAGAGATTTTAAAATCAAAAATTCACCGAGCAACAGTAACGGATGCAAATCTTAATTATGTTGGATCTTTAACTTTAGACCCCATATTAATGCAAAAAGCTAATTTAAATGAATACGAAAAAATTCATGTTTTAAATATTACAAATGGTAGTAGGTTGATTACATACATCATAAAGGGAGAGAGTGGCTCTGGTGAGATTTGTATAAATGGTGCAGCTGCCCACCTTGTTTCTAAAGGAGATCTTGTTATTATTGCGGCCTATTGTAGTATTTCAGAGAGTGATGCAAAGAATTTTAAACCAACGATTGTTCATGTGGATAACAAAAATAATGTGACAAATTAATGTCAAAAATAACTATCAAAAAAATACAGTCGTGGAAAAATAAAAAAATTTTTAGTGCAATAACTGCATATGATTTCACGAGTGCAAAAATTATTAATCAAACCAATATCCCGATTATCCTGGTTGGTGATAGCGCTTCAATGATTAGTTACGGCTATAGTTCTACTGTACCTATTTCTATGGATGAAATCATATTAGTAACGCGCGCCGTTTCGAGAGCGGCAAGTTCCTCTTTTGTGGTAGGTGATATGCCTTTTGGAAGCTATCAACACTCTGTTTCAATGGCGGTCAAGAATGCTGCTCGTTTTTTAAAAGATGGGGGGGCTTCAGCTATTAAGCTTGAAGGGGGTATTTTGGTTCAAAAACAGATCAATAAAATTGTTGATTTTGGCATCCCGGTTATGGGACATGTTGGACTAACTCCTCAGTCTGTAAATCAGCTTTCTGGTTATTCTGTTCAAGGCAAGGGTCTAGAGTCTGCGCAGAAAATTTTAGATGATGCTCGTGCAGTAGAAGACGCTGGTGCATTTGCTGTTGTTTTGGAATGTATTCCAATAGAGTTGGCAAAAAAAATAACATCATCTCTTTCAATTCCAACAATTGGAATTGGTTCTGGAAAATATTGTGATGGTCAAATTCAAGTTTTTAATGATATTTTGGGTCTAAATGATGACTTTTTTCCAAAACATGCAAAAAGATATTTGAGCCTCCAAAAATCTATTGTTTCAGCGTTGAAAAAATATAATAATGAAGTTGTTAATAGTAGCTTTCCTGAAAAAAAACACTCAACAAGTTATAAAAAAAACATTATCGATAAGCTTGTATAGATGAAAATTATTTCATCTTTATCTGAATTCTTGGTTTGGAGGGCGTCTATTTCCTCTTCTCTAAAGGTTGGATTTGTTCCAACTATGGGTGCGCTTCACAATGGGCATGCGGCGCTAATTAAGGGCTCTCTAAATGAGGCTGATATAACAGTGGTAAGCATTTTTGTCAACCCAAAACAGTTTGGTGAAAATGAAGATTTTAGTTCTTATCCAAGGACTGTCGAAAAAGACTGTGATCTATTGCAATCAGCGGGCGTTGATATTTTATTTCTCCCTCAATATGAAGATATATATAGCGATGACGTTAAAAGTTTTGCTTTTGAACACTTCTTTTCTAGGCAACTTGAAGGAAAGAGTCGTCCCAATTTCTTTCCAGGGGTGGTCAACGTTGTATCGAGACTTTTTAATATTGTAAAACCTTCTATGTCTTTTTTTGGCAAAAAAGATGCTCAGCAATTAATTTTAATTAATAAAATGGTTAATGTTGGAGGCTTTCCCATAAAAATAATTCCAGTCGAAACCATACGAGAGCCTTCTGGTTTAGCAATGAGCTCAAGAAATATATATTTATCAAAAAGTCAAACGATATCTGCTTCAAAAATTTATAAAAGCTTATTGTTGGCTGAAAGTCTACTCAAGCATGGCGAAAAAGATGCTAGAGTAATTAAAAATGAGATTAAAAAAAACCTGTTAGTTGACCCTGCTATTTCAGTTGATTATATTTCTATTGTATGTTTAAATGACCTTAAAGAGGTTTCAGGGGAAGTTTGCAGTCCAGTCTTAGTGTCTGTTGCTGTTTACATTGGCGGGGTAAGATTAATCGATAATATTTTTTATGAATGAAGATCAAGCCCAATATCAACATTAGTGCTTTGATGTGTTAAGGCTCCGACAGATATTCCGTTTACACCTTTTAGGTTGAACTTTGAAATGTTTTTAAGTGTAACCCCACCTGAAACTTCAATAAAAATTTTTTTATCTTTATTTTTTAATAGGTTAATTTTTTCTATACACTTTTTTATTTTGTTTGGGGTCATGTTATCTAATAAAAATGCATCGACCAAAGAAACGTTTTGAGAATTAATTTGTTTTGGGCTATCAACTTCAAATTGAATAGGAACGCTGGGTGAAATCCTGGTTAATTTATCAGCCACTTCATCTGTTATTTTGTTTATGTGGTTATCTTTTACCATTATGCCAGAAGATAGATTTAATCTATGGTTGCTTCCTCCTCCACAAAAAACAGCATATTTTTCAAACAATCTAAGTCCCGGCGTTGTCTTTCTGGTGTCTAGAACTTTAATTTTATTATTATTTAATTTTTCAACATATTTGCCTGTCAAGCTTGAAACTCCAGACATTCGCTGAATCATATTTAACAGCAATCGTTCTTTGGTTAAAATTTCTGAATTAGACCCTGACAGCAAAGCAATGGTTTGCCCCGATAAAAGCTTCTGTCCATCTTTGACCATTTTTTTTACTTTTACTTTCGGTGAAAAAATATTTTCTATAATGGGGTTGCCGCAGAATATCATTGACTCTCTAGGTTGTATGGCAAAAACTTCTTTTGTATCTATTAATACTATGTTCTTTGTTGTTGCATCGCCAGCCGGGACGTCTTCTTTGAGGAACTCCTTAAGTTTTTTTGAAACTTGTTTGGGGTCTAACTTATTTATTTGTTTATATAATAACTTTGCTGAGCTCATTGTTAAATTTATAACTGGTAGTTTTTTGTGTCAATTTTATTAATTAAAGCGGCACTAATTTTTTTCACTCCTATTGCTTTTGCTAAAATAGATATATAGCAAAGATAAGTTGAGGGGTACTCATTTTGTTTTTTGTGTTTGTCATAGTGTGTTCCCAAACAAACAGCTGTAACCCCATCTTCTGCGCTATAAATATTTGAAATATCAATAAAGGCCTCTGAAAATTGATTTTGTATTCCAATTAGTGGGTTGTCCCCCGTTTGATTTATATGGTCTTTGACAATTATCTTTTCATTGTGGGGTATTTGGGGATTGTGCGTGATGTCATAAATTTCGATTGAATATTGCTTTAATGTCTTTAGTATCTTAATGGTATCAGCTATGTTCTTGGGGTTGATTTTTATTGACTCAGCAAGCTTGTGGTTATTAAAAATTATAATTTTTTTTATCATTTTCTTGGTCCATATAATTTTGAGCCTACTCTTACCATCGTTGATCCTTTTTCAATTGCGGTCTCATAGTCTCCACTCATTCCCATAGAAACCTCAAGGGGCATGCTGTACATCTTGCTAGTTTTTTCTGTTATTTTTTTTGTTTTTGTAAATAATTGATTTTTTTTGTTATCATCAATATTGTTGGGTAAAATTGTCATTATTCCTTCGAGTTTAATGCTAGACAAGTTTATTATTTCTTCTACATGATATTCAAATTCATCAACGGTAAATCCAATTTTTTGTGGGTCTTTTCCTATATTTATCTGACAAAATATTCTTTGTTTTTTTGATATAGCGAACGCTCTTTTATTTATATTTTTTGCTAATTTTAATGAGTCAACACTCTGTATTACATCAAATATTTTTAATGCCTTGTTGATTTTGTTGGTTTGAAGCGCTCCAATCAGGTGAAGCTCTAATCCTTTTGGCCTATCTATATATTTCTTCTCTGCCTCTTGTACTTTGTTTTCTCCAAAAAATTTTATTCCACAATCAAATGTTTTTTGAATAACTTCTTTTGGGTGTGTTTTTGTAACTGCCAAAAGTTTTACTTCTTGGCCTGCCGCCTTTGAGCTTTCAATGTTTTTTAGAACTTCTTTTATTCTATTCTTCAGCAGTACTTTCTTTTGTTTCGGAATCCTCGTTTTCTTCCTCTTTTTCGTCCTCTTCTTTGACAACTTTCGCAACAGATGATATTTTTGCTCCTTCATCTAACCTAATAAGCCTTACGCCCTGTGTGTTTCTGCCGATTGTTCGTATTTCATTTGTTGCCTGTCTTATCATTACCCCTGCGCTTGTTATAATCATTATGTCATCTGTATCAACAACCTCTAAAATACTTACAAGTGATCCTGTCTTTTGTGTTTTTTTAAGAGTATATACGCCTTTTCCTGATCTTTGTTGAATTCTATATTCATCGGTTGGGCTTTTCTTTCCATATCCATTTTCTGAAGCTACAAGAACATGTCCATCATTTTTTAGAACCAACATCCCAATTACCTCGTCTTGCGCTCCTATTGTAATTCCTCTTACTCCCTTTGTTCTTCTTCCTGTAGCCCTAACGTCTTCTTCTTTAAAGCGAATTGATTTTCCTTCCCTTGTTGCCATGATTATGTTATCACAACCATTAGATATTTTTGCCTGAATAAGTTCATCTCCCTCTTTTATTTCCATTGCAAAAACTCCGCCTTTTCGAGGCTTACTATATAATGATAGTGAGGTTCTGTTTATCATTCCTTTTTTGGTGGCCATTATAATATAGTTCGAATCTGAAAACTCTTTAACTGAAACAAAAGCACTAACCTTTTCACCTGTTTCACATCCAATTAAATTAACAATAGCCCTTCCCTGTGAAGTTCTGCTTGCTTGGGGTATTTGATGAACTTTTAACCAATGGCATTTTCCTTGGTCGGTGAAAAACAGCATCGTATTATGAGTTGAGGCTGTAAAAAGATGTTCGACAAAATCATCATCTTTTGTTTTTGCACCTTTCATGCCCTTTCCACCTCTTCTTTGGGTTTTCCAGGTATCAGCAGGAAGACGTTTTATGTATCCATTGTGTGTTATCGTTACTATCATCTCTTCGTCTGCTATCATATCCTCAAGGCTTAACTCTCCACTAAAAGGTATTATTTCTGTTCTTCTTTCATCTCCATGTTTATTTAATATTTCACCAAGCTCACCTTCTATGATTTCGCTCTGCTTTTCATGGCTATCTAGAATGTGGTTTAGCTCTTTAATTAAAATTTGTAGGTCGTTGTATTCTTGTACAACCTTATCAATTTCAAGCGAAGTAAGTTTTTGAAGGCGCATATCCAATATTGCCTTCGCCTGTTTTTCGCTAAAATTATAAGATGAAATTAGAGATTCTTTTGCAGCTTCTGGGTTCGAAGAACCCCTAATTATTTGAATGATATTATCTATATCTTCAAGTGCTTTTTTAAGGCCCTCTAAAATGTGTGCTCTTTGTTCCGCTTCAGATAGCTCAAAAGTTGTTCTTTTTATAATAACTTCTCGTCTAAAGTCTAAAAAGTGACCCAACACTTCTTTAAGGTTCATTATTTTGGGAACGCCATTTACTAGAGCAAGCATTATTACGCCAAAAGTGTCTTGTAGTTGGGTAAACTTATATAAGTTATTAAGAATAATCTCTGCTATTGCATCCCTTTTACACTCAACTACTATTCTATTCCCGTCTTTATCAGACTCATCTCTTAAGTCTGAAATCCCCTCTAGCTTCTTTTCTCTTACTAGGTCTGCTATTTTTTCAACAAGATTTGCTTTATTAACCTGATACGGCAACTCTGTAATTATAATTCTTTGTTTTCCTTTATCATTTTCTTCAATTTGAGCCTTTCCACGCATAACAATTCTTCCGCGGCCTGTTTGATATGCGCTGTTTATTCCATCGCTGCCCATTATAAATCCTGCTGTTGGAAAGTCTGGTCCTTTAATGTGGTTTTCAACTAACTCATCTATAGTAATGTTGGGGTTTTGCAATAGTGCAACCAAGCCACTAATTAATTCATTTATATTATGGGGTGGTATTTTTGTTGCCATTCCAACTGCAATTCCTTCTGAACCATTCATTAGTAAGTTTGGAATTTGTGTTGGAAGCACGCTGGGTTCTTCTAAGCTATCATCAAAGTTTGGCGTAAAGTCTACTGTGTTTTTGTCAAGATCTTGAAGCATTTCTGAAGCTACTCTGTCCATTCTTGCTTCAGTATAACGCATTGCCGCAGCATTATCTCCATCAACAGAGCCGAAATTTCCTTGACCATCTATAAGGGGGTATCTTAACGACCAGTCTTGGGCCATTCTAACTAATGAGTCATATATTGAACTATCTCCGTGAGGATGATATTTTCCCAAAACGTCGCCTACAATTCTGGCGCTTTTTTTATATTTTCTATTCCATGTTGCTCCTTGTTCTAGCGCTCCATATAAGACACGCCGATGAACGGGCTTTAAGCCATCTCTTACATCCGGAAGCGCACGGCTGCATATTACAGACATGGAATATGTTAAGTATGATTCGGACATTTCTTCAACAATGTCTCTGTTTTGAATTATTTGTGGTTGTAGTTCTTCGCTCATTTTTAAATATCTATATTAGTTACAAGTTTGGCATTGTTCACGATAAAATCTCTTCTTGATTCAACGTCCTCTCCCATTAGTGTAGAAAAAATTTCATTTGCTTGGTAGGCGTCTGAAATTGTTACCTTTAAAAGAGTTCTATTTTCTTTGTTCATGGTGGTTTCCCATAACTGGTCTGCGTTCATTTCTCCAAGACCCTTATATCTTTGTATTTCTATTTTTTGACCTTCTGTTTTTATTTCTTCCAAAAGCCGATCTCTTTGTTCATCGCTATACACCCAGTGAGATTTTTTTCCTTTACTTATTTTATAAAGAGGTGGGCAAGCAATATATACATATCCCCCTGTTATCAGCTCTGGCATTTTTCTATATAAGAAAGTGAGCAACAGGGTTCTGATGTGGCTTCCATCTATATCTGCGTCTGTCATTATTATAACTTTATGGTATCGTAGTTTGTCGATATCAAAGTCTCCGGCGGAGGTTTCTTCAATATCAGAATCTCCTCCAAACCCTGTTCCAAGCGCTGTAATTATTGTTTGTATTTCGTTATTAGAAAGAACCTTATCTATTCTAGCTTTTTCAGCGTTTATTACTTTTCCTCTCAATGGTAAAATTGCTTGATACTTTCTATTTCTTCCTTGTTTCGCTGAGCCCCCGGCAGAATCTCCCTCAACTAAATATAACTCACTTAAAGATGGATCTTTTTCAGAACAATCAGCAAGCTTTCCTGGAAGGGCTGATATGTCGAGTACGTTTTTTCTTCTAACCAGCTCTCTCGCTTTTTTAGCCGCCTCTCTTGCTCTTGCTGCATTTTCAGCTTTTTGTATTATTGTTTTAGCAGTATTTGGGTTTTGTTCAAAAAAGTCGGCAAGTGATTCAGAAATAATAGAATCACATATTCCTTTGATTTCTCCATTTCCTAATTTTGTTTTTGTTTGTCCTTCAAATTGGGGTTCTGGTACTTTTATTGAAAGGATTGCGGTCAAGCCTTCTCTAACATCTTCCCCTCCAAAGGTAGGGGCTTCTCCTTTTTTATTTTTTATGTTTTTGGCGGCATACTTGTTTAAGGTTCTTGTAAGTGCAGATTTAAAGCCCGCTAGGTGTGTTCCGCCTTCAATCGTATTTATATTGTTTACGAAAGTCAAAAGGGTTTCACTATACGAGTCATTATATCTTAAAGATAAATCAACAGGAACTCCCTCTTTTTCTCCTTTTATGTGAATTGGATCTTCGAAAAGAGGAGAGTGGTGTTTGTCTAAATGTTTCACAAATTCGGACAACCCACCTTCATAAAAGTGTTCGTTTGTGGTTTCTGTTTCTTCATCATGAAAAATTATTTTTACTCCACTGTTTAGATAAGAAAGTTCTCTTAGCCTTTCATCAATTACTTTAATATCAAACGCTGTTTCAACGAAAATGTCGGCATCAGGGTAAAACTGTATTTGTGTTCCCGTTTCTTGTGTTGTTCCAAGTTCGTTTAAGGGGGTTTTAGCTATTCCAATTTCATATTCTTGCGAATAAATTTTTCCATCTCTTTTTACTGTGGCTGTGCATTTTTTTGAAAGAGCATTCACAACTGAAACTCCCACCCCATGAAGTCCTCCAGATACTTTATATGTATCTTTATCAAATTTTCCGCCAGCATGTAAGACTGTCATAACAAGCTCAAGGCCTGATTTTCCTTCTTCTTTGTGAATGTCTGTAGGAATACCTCTTCCGTTGTCTTGAACTTTTATTCCTCCGTCTTTTTGTTTTGTTACTTTTATTTCTGAGCAATGTCCCGCCATTGCCTCATCAATAGAATTATCAACAACTTCCCAAATTAAATGGTGAACTCCCTTTTTCCCAACGTCTCCTATGTACATTGCGGGTCTTTTTCTTACTGCCTCTAGTCCCTTGAGAACTGTGATGTTTTTTGCTTTATAGTCTGTGCTCATATTAATACTATTTTCTCTATTTGTGATGTTGCTTGGTTGAGTTTGTTTAAAATTTCTTTCTTTTGGTATTGCAGTTCATTTTTCCATGTTGGATTTTTGCATTTTATAAAGATCGTTTTGTTTTCAATTTTTATTATTTTTGTGGCTTTATTAATTTTTTTTCCTACAATATTTTCCCAATTATTTTCAAGCTCTCCAAATATTAATGGGCTATAAGTTTTTTGTTTAAAAAGGCTTGAAATAGAATGTGAGAGCTTAATCATTTAGTTTAATAATTTTTATAGTTGTGTTTGGGTTTTTTAATCTTTTTTCCATCATCGTGTTGTTTGTTTTTGTTGTTGTAATAATTGTCTGGAATTTACGATGAAAAAAGGTAAATATTTTCATTATATTTTCATCATCGAGCTTTGCAAAATAATCATCTAACAAAAGAATTGGGCTTGTTTTCTTTTTCTCTTTTATTATTTCTGCTTCTGTAAGTTTTAAAATATATTTAAATAATTTTTTTTCTCCTTGTGATCCGCTTTCTTGAAGGTTTTTTTCATTTAAATAAAAATATATATTATCTAAGTGTGGGCCTGCCTGTGTTTTGTTTTGACTTTTTAGTTGAAGCTTATTGAAGTATTCTGTTTCGTTTTTGGGTATATTTTTTAAATATTTTAGAGAATGTGTGTTTTTGCCAATAATTTTCTTTTCAATCGATTTAAATTTTTCAATAAAATATTTGAAAAATTTTTCTCTTTCTTCCCAAACCAAATATCCTACTTTTATAATTTTTTTATCCCATTGGAAAGTTTCTTGTTTGTTTTCTAATAATGAATTTCTTATCAATAGTAGCTTATTATAGGTCTTGATTGTCTCAACGTGATTTGAAATAATTTTAAAAATTATTTTATCAAAATACTGAAGTTTTTCTTTTCTATAAATTTCTATAACATCTGGCTCTTCCGGTGATACGCTTACAATGTTTGAATATTTTAGAATTTCGCTAGTTTTTTTTACTTTTTCACCATCTTTTTCTATTTCTTTTTTTGCACTGTCATAACTTATCTTAATAACCACCTCTTCATCTGTATTTAACACCCCTTTTATTTGCAGCCTTTTTTGATTTTTTTTTATGATTGACTTATTATATTTTTTTCTGAAGCTTTTTGATGTTAGCAGAAAAAATATAGATTCTAACACAGACGTCTTACCTTGTCCGTTACTTCCAGTGATAATCGTGGTGGTGGTGGAAAAATGTGCTTTAAAAAAATCTAATTTTCTTACATTTACTAAAGAAATTTCTTTTAGATGCATTAATCATTTAATCTTATTGGCATCAATAAAACAAGCTTATCCATTTTTTTATCTGGTGATGTCTCAGATAAAATTGCAGCATTTAAAGACCCATTTAAAAACATTGTAATTTGTTCGCTTTTAATACTATTGAGAGCATCTAATATAAACATTGAATTAAATCCAATTTTTAGGTTATCCATGTTATTAAATTGGCTACTTATTGTTTCAGCTCCCTTCGCAGATTGTTCCGAATCTTCAGTCGATATAGTCGTTTTTTGATTTCCAATATCTAGAGTGATTTGTTTGGTGGATCTATTAGAAAATATTGAAACTCTCTTTATTGCGTTTATTAGATCTTTCTTGTTTGTCGTGAATGTTTTATTGTTATCTAATGGAATAACCTTTTCATAATCGGGATAATTGTCTTTGATTATTCTTGAGTATATAGTTGTATTTTTATATGACAATGACATGTGGTTCTTTGAAATTTCAATTTCTGCATTTTCTTTTTTATCCACGAAAGATGTTAATAGAGTTAAAAATTTCGTTGGTATTATTATTTCTTGCTCTTGGTTTTCTAGTCCTTCATTTTCTATTATTATCCTTGAAAGCCTATGGCCATCTGTTGATACTCCCACTATACTCTTTCCATCTATTTTTAACAATACTCCTTGCAGAGCTGGTTTTAGCTCATCTTTACTAGTAGAGTTTTTTGTAAAATCAATTATTTCAAAAAGTGTTGATGTTTTTATATAAATACTTTGTGTTTCATTCATTATTGGATCAGATGGATATTCAGAATGATCTTGTCCCATTATAGAAAAACTTCCTGTCTTAGTTTTGATTTCAAGTTGTTGTTTTTCAGTAATATTTAATTCTATTTCTTTGTCTGAAATATTATTAGTTATTTCGAGTAGCCTTCCAATTGGAATTGCTATTGGACTTTCAGGCGTTTCTCCAACAATTTCTATACTTTCGCTTATTGATGTTTCTAAATTAGTGGCTTTTAAAATCATTTTTTGATTTGAAAAGTCAAATAGTGAACACCCAAGTATAGGTAGAGTTGATCTTGAAGGGACGACTTTAACAGTTTTCTGTAAAGCTTCCAGTAGATTTTTTGTATTTACTTTAAAACTCATATTTTTTTTTATTGGTATTTGTATAATATTATTATTTAAAACATTGTTTAACAAGTCTTATATATAATATATATTATTATAAATAATTATTATTATTATAGCATGTTAATATATTGATAAACAATATAAAGGTATCTCCAAAACACTATTTAAAAACACTTTAATTTCAAACAGATAAAGTATTAATTGAAGTTAATAACAATGTTAATAACTATGATTTATTCAAAAGTATTAATATAAATTCCATCTCTTTTTTTAGCTAGCCAAGAATCTAAATAATCTAAAGTTTTTTTATCTAACGCGATAGATTCAATAAAGGAGTAGGAATTTTCTAAGGTTGCCTTTTTTTCTGGAAAATATTCATAAACATATAATACTGATATTGACCCATCCTGCATCATAAAAGGTTCATGTAAATAAGAATCCTGAGATGTTATAATTTTATTGTATATATCAACTGGGAATCTGTTGATGGGTTGATTAAAAAAATTTCCACAAAGCAAATTTTTATTTTCTGATTCATCAATAAAGTTTTCTAAAAACAGAGGATCTAATTGACTCTTCTTATATATATTATTAATATTTTCAATCGTTTGCTTTTTATCCTCTTCTGTGGGTGTTATTAATTTAAGAATATGTTGAGTGCTTATTTTATCTCCTCGTTTATCTAGCAATTTTATTATATGATGACCCGCATCTGTTATTACCGGATCAGATATATCTCCTATTTTCATAGAATAAGCAACTTCTTCATATTGAGGAAAAAGAGAACCTCTCTTTGTATAGCCTATTTTTCCTGCTGATGATATAGATGCAATATCATCAGAATGATTACTGACAATAGTTTCAAAAGAAGAGTCTTTATTTACAATACTGTCTTTTAGATTTTTTACAAACGTATACGATTTTTCAATAGTTTGTTGACTAGGAGAAAAATTAATATTATAAATTGAAAAATTTGCAGAAGCAGGAGAAGGAGGAAGAGAATCTTTATATATATCATAAAAAACCTCAACTTCTTTTTTCCCAACCACAAAACCTGCAGTTAAGCTTAGCCTAAATCTCTCTATAAGCATAGCATTGTAAATTTCTTCCCAATAATCAGCTTTAATCTGTTGAATATTTTTTCCAAATGTTATCTCTAGAGAATCCACAGATCCGACACTTTGAATAAACATATCTATTTGATTATCTAGTTGAATTTGTACTTCATCATTATCAACAACAATATTTGAATCCTTTTCTGCATATTCAAGCAAAACATATCTATTAACAATATCTTCTAAAACAGCATTTGCAAGTTTTTCATATTTTAAAGGTGTTTGGGAAGGAGAAATTCCTCTTTGATTAGCAATAGAAGATAATTGATAAAAAAACTCTCCTTTTGTTACAATATTATCGCCAATTACAGCCATTACACCATCAACGATCTCTTCTGAAAAAGAGAAGCAAAAGAAAAGACTAATTATAAAATTTTTCATATTTATCTCCCAACTTTAGTTCGGGGTTGTTGATAAAATTATTAAATGTTGTTGTTTTTATTTGTTCTTGAGATTCTTTTATTAATAGAGATTCAATCCTTTTATAGACCCTATTTATAGGAATTATTTTTTTATCTATTTTTTCTTCAACCACTATAATTGAAAAAGTTTTATCAGGGTTTTCTATTGGTTTAGATATTACGCCAACATCTAATTTGAAAGCGGCCTCTCCCATATAATTAAACTTACCTCTTTCAAAGGGATCCATCAAACCCTCTGTTTGAGAATAGACTAAAGAAAACTCTGAAGAGAGAGCTCCAAATAAAGAATCATCAGAACTTAAAACAACATACAAACTATCAGATAAGTTTTTTGAAGCAACCTTTATTTGTCTGACAACAACCTTTTCTGGCTCAAAATATTTTTCTTCTTTATTCTTATTATAATAAGTTTTTACACTAGAAGAATCAGGAGTTTCAACAGAATTTACTAAGTGCTTTAAATAAGAATCATATAAAATGCGACTTTGTTCAACACCAACCCTCTTTTTAAAATAATCATTATCAATCAAGCCCATTTTAGAACCTTCTTCTATTGCAATTTTTTGCATAATAATATTTTGTAAAAAATTAACAAGATCTTGGGAAGATGTGAAATCAGGTATTTTGCTTTTAGGAAATTGAGAAACCTGAGGAAGAAACCATTTTAGACCATAAAGTTTTCCATCAACAGAAAACAAAACGCTGCCCAAATCTAAGTTTTTTATAAAATCGGTGAAATCAAAAATCTGACCGAGGCTTAACAATTCTTTTTTAGATTCTAGCATTTGATTAAAAAGAATATCAACTTGCTTTTCATGCGTAATGACTCTTTCGGAAAGAATCTCTCTGTCATAAGCAAAAGAAGCATCTTTTAATAGGTCTCTAACCGAAACAAGAGAGCTTCTTTGAACAGCATACTCATATGAGTCTGAATCATAAATCGAGAACTCAGAAGAGCGGACAGAATCAACTACAACCAGGTGAAAACCATACTCTGTTTCAATTACATCTGAAATCTCACCAAGATTTAAAGACCAAACAGATGATTGAAAATTCATTGGAGTAACCCCCCACTGAAGCCACCCTAAAACCCCTTCATTTCTTGGAGCGCTGGGATCATCAGAGTATGTTTTAGAAAAATATCCAAAGGAGTTTTCTGTTGATTTAAGAGAATCTTTGATTGTTTTTATTAAAGATAAAGCCTCTTTTGAACTTCTTGTAGGAGGAGAGGAAATAACGCTAGAGTTATGTGAAATTAATAGATGTCTAATGAACACTTCTTTTTTAAGATTTGACCTGGATAAGGCTAGCGACTGTTTAGAAATCAAAGGAAAGGCAACAGTATAATCATAAACTAGGTTTACCAAAATCTGGTTTTGGACATTAAAGAGCTTGTTTATTAAAATAGGGTTAAACAAAAAACCCTCTTCTACTGCAGCCAAAGAAGCAGACTCTCTTTTAACATAATCTTTTAAAATTCTATCCTTTTGGCCAGCTGAAGATTTGACCCACTCAGACTTAGAATATTTACTATAAAAGTCTTGTTCGTCAAAAGAAACTCCATCAATATTTATAACATAACCAAACAAAAAGCTACAAAATCCAGCAAATAATAATAATTTAATTTTTAAAATCATTTCTAAATTTATTCAAGAAATCTTTTATAAACACCAAAATATCTTTATTTTTATTTTCCCAACTAAACGACAACAAAAGCTTCTCATTTGCGAGTTTTTTAAATTCATATTTTAAATGTTCTTTTTTAAAGAAAGTTTCAACAAAGCCAAGAAAAAGACCAATATTCGAAAGCAACGGAGAAGGAAGAAAAACAATAGATGTTTTTTTATAGTCACACATTATAGAAATAATAAAAACTTCATAACAAAGAATTTTAATTTCTTGAACAGTTAACATGGAAGAAAACCTTAGTGGGGCCAAGCCAAACCTATCATATATTTCATTTTCAAAAGACCTAAGTCGCTGAGCACTATTAATAGATGATAGCTTTCTATAAACAGAAAGTCTTACGCTGGCATCTTCTATGTAAGAGTGGGGAATACTGGCCTGATCACCAGCAACAGTAACAGAAACCATATCAAAATAAAATCTGGAGTCTGACCCCGAAATAGCTCTCTGCAACAGCTTATTATAATATTCGAAACCAACCTGAGACCCTCCACTTTGAGAATAGCCAAACACAGAGCCGGCGCCACGAATTTCTAAGTCCTTTGTTGACAACAAGTATCCAGAGCCAAGAGAGATGTTGTCCTGAATAGCTCTAAGTCTACGCAACGTATCTCCAGAAGGTTTAAATTTTTTTGGAACCAGCAAATACGCGTAGGCTTGCCTATTATGCCTTCCCACCCTTCCTCGAATCTGGTGAAGCTGAGAAAGACCAAACAAATGGGCGTTGTTTATTATTATTGTATTAACATTAGGAATGTCTAGCCCATTTTCTATTATAGAAGTAGAAACCAAAACATCAATTTTCTTTTCAATAAAATCCCTCAAAGTTGACTTGATTTTTTCCACGGACATTTTTGCATGAATAACCTCGACAGAAACCCCCTCTATCATTGATGAAACCAGCCGTTTAAACTTATTTAAAGATGCAATGTTGTTATGTAAAAAATAAACTTGACCTGCACGCGAAAGTTCAAAGCGAATAGATTCTTCTATTGATTGTAAGTCAAAAAACTCAACATATGTTTCTATTGGTTTTCTGTCAACAGGGGGCGTAGAAATTGTTGAAATAGTTTTAATCTCTGAAAGAGCGCTTTGTAGTGTTCGGGGAATGGGGGTCGCAGACATCATTAAAATATCAATCTTTGGAAATCTTTTTAAAAATAAATCCTTTTGCCTTACTCCAAACTTATGTTCTTCATCAACTACCAAAAATCCCACAGAATCAATTTTGCCCAAATAGCTAAAAACTCTATGCGTACAAACCAAAACATCAACCGTGCCATCATTAAAGGAGCCTATTAAACTCTCAATCTCAGAGGTTTTGTTTAATCTAGAAACAGAGCCAACATTAACAGAGAAGGGAGATAGCCTTGAAGAAAAAGACTCGTAAAGCTGATGACACAAAACCGTGGTAGGGCAAAGAACAATAACTGGAGACTTCTGCAAAACAGCAATAAAGGCTGCTCTCATAGCTATTTCTGTTTTTCCAAAACCAACATCACCACATAAAAGCCTATCCATTGGAGCAGGAGAACAAAAATCTTTATATATATCGGAATATGCTACAGCTTGATCCTTAGTATCAATAAAGTTAAAAGATGAGACAAAATCATTTAAGAGGCCATCGTCAATCTCGGGTCTAACTACAAACGAAGAAGACCTGGACAAATATTGGTCGTAAAGGGCCTTAACAAAAAAAGCAACTTTTGATGACACGCCATCCCTTTTCCTGGTCCAAAGACCCTTTTTAGAAATAGATGAAATCCTAACCCCCAGGGTATCAGCACCAGCATAGTGACTAATAAGGTTCATTTGTGACACATCAACAGAAATGCTGCCATCTAAATATTCAACCTGTAAACAGGAATCAACATCAGATTCGGTTAAAATGTTTTTGAGAACTCCCACGCCAAAGTCTTCATGCACAACATAATCACCAATATGCATATCAACAAGAGGCACAGAGCCAGCAGAATAGTTGTTTGCATCCGCGAGCCTGCTTGAATCAGAAAAGTGGGAGGGAACATATAAGTCTTCACCAACAAAAACACCAAAACCCGAAAGAGCGCCATCATA
>CEPA01035581.1_pt1 | contig 19342 bp, 9 predicted proteins | sample 356241 | NCBI WGS metagenome assembly CEPA01 (sample SAMEA2620542, study PRJEB7988) | marine metagenome | biome: marine biome (ENVO:00000447); feature: surface water layer (ENVO:00002042); material: "saline water (ENVO:00002010), including plankton (ENVO:xxxxxxxx)" | depth 5 m
CCCAACCTGCCCTCATGTCAGAATCTCTGTCACCAACCATGAGGTCATGTTTGTTTATCGGAGTTGGCTTTGGACCCCACCAATCGGGAGCAGGGTGAGATTTGCCCCTGATTATTTTCGATGCTTCATTTAGCATACCTGGCATAGGTTTCCTACATCCGCACCGATCTCTATTTCTATGCGGACAAGTCATTAACACATCGATAATTCCGGTTTCTTGTTGTAATTTTTCGTGTATAGCATGTATGGTTTGTTCTCCCCACAGGCCTCTCATTATCGCTGATTGATTGGTAGTAATTGCTATTCTATATCCCATTTTTCTCAACTCCTGGACCGCTTCTTTAGCACCTGGCATGAGTATTAGTTCGTTTGGAGAATTTACGTAGTTGGGACTTCCATAATTTAGAACACCGTCTCTGTCCAAAAAGGCGATTGCTCCATTCCAATTAATTTCGATCTCAGATAGGTTAACCTCTGCGATTGGACCCGCCATCTGTGGTTTGGAAATATCGCTCACCTATGTGCATTAAGGCAAAGCCATTAGATGAAGCCCTGTTTACCGCTACTACATGGCAGGCGGTTATATGATTGACAAATCAGTTGCCACCATCCTAGGAGCTGTCGGACTAATCGTCCTGTTTGTGACATGGAAAAGTCGCACGGGTAAAGTGGAATTTCTTGCACCGGTTGGCTGGATACTAACTGGTTTCTATTTTTTCAATGATATTTCGTTTTACATTCAGCACAATGATCCTGTTCTGACCGTGATGAGTGCTATTACGCTACCAGCAGCAATTGGAATTGCCATGTGGGAGCGTAATGTCTCAAAAGAAAAATACAAATCGGCACTGCTTTGGTTTAGAGGTACAGTGGCTGTGGCTGGTTTGCCATATCTTTTGATAGCCCATGTTCCTATGCTTAATGTGTTAGCGATATGGTTTGTAGCATGGCAATCTGCAGCCTTGTTATCTTTTGCAGGTGGTGCAGACATTACGCTTGGTGAAACCTATGCAAACCCTGCAAACGGTGTTTCAGAGAACTGGGAGACTTGGGATGGCAATAAGTGGTTCTTGACAGATGAAATGTCAGAGTTTTCATTTCATACTGAGTTGCTTGTAAATGGCGAACCTATTTACATCAATTTTGTACTAGCATGTACAGCAATACAATCAATGATAATCTTCGTCGGTGCAATATCAGTGCTAAATATTGGATGGAAGAAGCGGGTCAGGGCATTATTTGTTGCATTGTCGTTGATACACATACTGAACTTATTCAGAAACGCTGGATTGATTTGGCTCCAAATGGGCTACCCCGATTGGCGATGGATGGGTTTGTCAATTTTTGAGTTTGGACATGCCTATGCAGCAAGATTCGTTTCCTTAGGTGCGATGTTTTTGCTTGCTCTTGTCTTATTTGAAATGCTTCCACAAATGCATAGAAACGTTCTCGCTTTACTTAGCCCACTGGGAATTAAAAAGAAAAAATCCTCTCAATCATAGAGGTCTGAAACAGTCATGTCTTCCGGTACATCCTGAACTGGTGGGCCCAGATCTAGGGCTGGTGGAATAACAGTTTGTGAGATTGGGGATTCGTTCGGTGGTACCAATGACGAGAGCATTGCTTCCGACATGGCATCTTTTTGGTATTCTTCCCAAGCGTATTCAGGCTTCCTAGAGCGTACAAACAGAACACCCAATACCAAGGCCAATATTAGTCCAAGAACACTTGCAGAAACCCATAGTATGTCGTTATCTATTGTTGCTACGATATCTGAGTTATCACCAATTCCATCACCATCGGTATCCTTGTCCTCTGACGGGTCGTCTGGGAATGCGTCTTCATCATTAGGGGTTCCATCTCCATCTCTGTCCATTGGGTCATAAGTTGTTACACAACTTTCTGTATATTCATCAATTTCATCCATGGTAACCGTCATGTCTCTATTGGAATCGATAACAAAGAAATCAAAATCATTCTTCCATGCAACGCTGGACAGGAATTCTAAAGGATATCCATCTCGTTCAAATCCTGAAAAATCTGTAATTTGTTCGATAGCAGTATAAATTTCATTTTCACAGGTGCATATCTCCACCTTCAATTCATTTATGTCTATTACACCGTCTTGATTGATATCGAATTCTTTTAGTTCATCATCAGAGATATCAACCTCATCGGCAGTAATATCCCCGTCTTGATTCTCATCAAGCTGTTCAAACAAATCTTCAACGTATTCGTCACATGGTAGGATTTCCATAAGAGGTTCAGGGCCAGGTTCAGGTCTAGGCTCGGGTTCAGGTTCGATTTCGTCAAATTCATCCCAAGTCGCAATTATTGAAATATCCTCTATGATTGTGTTGGCATAAATACTAACATCTATTCTTCCGCTACTGAAGAATATGTATATTTCTTCTTCTGCATTACCAAAATCAGACTCATATTGCATTTCACCAAACTGTCTTCCGACTGGCCTCTCCTCAAAATCCTCCCAATTGAACTCCTCGAATTCTGCGTGCAATGCTAGGTCGCCTTCGCCGCCCCATGTTTTTATAACCAGATTATTTACGATTGAATCTTCTAAATCGATAAAAAATAACAGTTCGCCATCCTCTGGTGCATTCATTCCACCTACCTCTTCGTCGTTGTACAGTTGTATTGGTTCCCCGTCGTAAGTCCAAACGTACCTTTCTTCAAATGATGCAATAATATCGACTCTGCTGTAATGTTCTTCGCTTCCAAGTAATATGTACCATTTACCTGGTGTAGGATCATTAAATCCAATCTTATCACCTGCTCCAGGCGCATTTGAGTGATGGTCGTATGTAGACCATGTCGGAGTTTGTGCAAATCTCATGATCAGTTTCGCCTCCCCATCTCCACCATTTAGGTCAACTTCGAGTCGTTCAACACCAATTGGTACTTCGATGAAGAAAAATTGGTCCAGTCCATCATAGCCACTTAATGGTCCATATGAGATTCCATCCTGTAATTGGATGGCAGATTCAGTATCTACATTGTCAGGAGCGTATGTGAAATCTGCTTGTATCGTTACTTCACGACAACCGGACCATGATGTCATCATCACATAGTAAATGCCTGGTTGGGCATCGAAAATTTGTACAGTCTCTTCGTTTCCATCATTGTATGAGTGATCTGATACATCTTGACCACCAATTTGGCGGCCGTTGGTTTTACCAGCTCCCTCATAATAATAATCGTCTTCTATCCAACCCCATTCATCAAAGTAAGGTAGTGCCCCGTACGCAATGTGAAGTTCACAATCTCCTCTTCCAGCCCACGTACTTACCCTTAATTCTGCCAGTTCATCTTGAAGGTCTACATAGAAGTAGAGGTGATCGCCACTATTCCTTGATATACGCTGATTTGTAATCGAGATTCCATCATTAAGTTCAGTCATTTCGTCCAATTCTGGTGGTTCAGGAGCTTGTTCCCAGTTGGCACTAATCTCTAACTCGTTAATGTCTTGGTTCGATGAAATCGTTATCCAGTATGTGCCTTCTTCTGGCCATTCAAAGTACTCGTAAACATACAATCCGTAATATGAATATGTCTCGATTTCGTAGTCATGATTCCACGCAGAGGGTATCTCGTCTTTTGAAATATAAATCTCATAATATGGCTCATCCTCATATTCTTCAAATTCAAACTCCCAACTGTACATACTTAGGGTAATGTATTGAGTATTATCTGGAATATCCATAAAGAACAATAGTGTATCTCCCTCATCTGCGTTTATTCCTTCATAGTATTCCTCATCTTCAAGCTCAATTGCTTGGGCAACTATAGTCCCATCAGGCATAACCCAGGATGCGCCGTGAATATCACCATGGAGTCCGAGTGAATCCTCTGTTTCGTCCCCTTCTCCTTCCCGGAACTCCCAAAACGATTCAAAATCTAAACCGCTAATTTTCAAGTCGTCTAGTAATCCATAGAAGTAGTTGCAATCACAACCTGCTCCCATTCTGCCAATATACAATTCATCACAATCTTCTCCAGATTGGAAGCAATCATTAGAACCAAAATTACCATCAGGTATTTGGGAATCATTAACATCAATAAGTCCTGATGGGACGCTATCAATGAAAAACTCACCCCCCGAAGCAGAGTCGATAGTAACTCTAACATGTGTCCATACATTTTCTTGTATCGATTGATTAGAGGTAGGGTTACGTGATAGGGAGTATTCATTCGAATAAGCTAAGTAACCGTCATTAAGATATAGGCCCCAGCCATAATCTCCGTACATAGTTATGAATTGTATTCCTGACGAATCAGGCACGTTAACCCATGCCTCAATACTAATCGAATTATTCCAGTTTGGAATTTCTTCATCGATTTCAATGTGATCGTCGTCGCCATCAAATCTCAGTGCATAGTCAGCACCCTCTCCAATTTCAACGACACCGTAAACAGGAAAGTATTGCGGGTCGTCTTCTAAATCATTCCAGGATGCTGGGTCTATTGTACCCATGTTAGTTCCGGTTATGTGAACGTAATCTTCGTCATCCCCATCCCCTGGCTGGCCGTCTCCCCAATTCCTGTAAGTAAACGGGGTCCCATCATGCCAACGGTAATCACCTTCTTCCTGATGGTCAGAAAGACCAATCCAAAGGTGTCTTGTTGTGTCTTCATCGTGGGCAAACGTATCAAATAGCCACTGGTCTTCAAGAGCATCATTCACGGTTACTAAAAATCCTCCTAAACTTCTTGCGACGGTTGCAGCATCATTCCAAGATGAGGCACTGAGAAGATGGTATGTATGATTATTTTCTGGATTGACAGCTGTCTGTAAAACTTCTATTTCTTCTATTTCACTTGCTGTTGATGTTATTACAAATGAGTTCAAAGATACCAAAATCATTAGAGAAGCCAAGAGTATCGCTTTGCTGTTCACAACATAACGACGAAAGCGGTTGTTATTTAATCTAACACAAGATTATTCTAAATTAATAAACAGATTGATTTCTGAATAAATAGAATCTACTTGATTCTCTTTCCGCCAATCCGTAGTTCAGTTTTTAGTGGCATTTGATGCTCCCACGCAAATTCCTTAACTATTCTCCAGCCTTTTTCAGAACCTTCGTAATCTGTCACGTCAATTACTTTGTCCCTAGTGTTGGCTTTGAAAGCAGCAACTGGCTCAGCATTTCTAAATACCAAGTATGCACTACCAAAGCCGAATTTTTGTTTTAAAACCTCGGAGAAATATGGTGCGATTGGGTCTGATGGAGGAATGACGAAATCCCTGATTGGGGGTACATCCTTTGCCTCATCCAACAAGTCTTTTCTGCCCCAACAAACTTCATGCAAATCTTGAATCAAGAAGCCTTTTATCAGTGTTGAATCTTCTTCGAATTCGGTCAAAATTGCCTTGAGTTCTTCAGGCTTGAAAGGCGTTCCTGCAAGTCTAATGAATTGTTTTAGTGTTATTACGGGATAATCTGAAACCAGTCGCCTTAGATACTCTCTACGCAATATAACTGGGTCCAAACCTCTCCTTGGCGATACTGACCTAAATCCACCTCTGTAGTCTTGAACAATGTGTCCACTTCTCAATAATGGTTGAATCAGTTTCCTGAACGCTGCTCGTTTCATTGCATGTCTTTCCATAAACAGGTTCGGATCACTGTGATTTTCAAAAAATTCTAGAACATCTAGTAATTCTTCATTTGGTTCTTGTCCACGTATCGCAAGTAGTGTGGAAAAGTGGTCATATGATGCCCAAACTTGGTGACCTCTGAGGTTTATTCCCTGATGTAATTGATTGGCACTTGCCATATTTTTTAGGCTAACACGGTATACTTCTGACCGTCCTCTTAATCCAAAATCATCTCTGACTTCTTGGACACTGTCCAGGGCCTGTATTTCGTTTTCTAATCTCGAGTTTTGGTGCAGGTGATGACGATGGAATAGAGCCCTTTCTGCAATTTCTCGCGGCTGTGGATCTACTACGCCACCTCGTATCATCCTCTCCCCAGCAAGTTTGAACCCAATGCTCTCCAGAGCATTTTGAGAGTCTACGTCAAGTTCGGTAACAGGTATTCCATTGAATTGTGACAAAACTGCAACGTCTACTAATTGGTCTGAATGATTGTCAAGCAATTTTTGGAAAGCGTCACAAAATTCATCGAGATACGCGTACGGTATGTGCATATCTTTTATTTCTAAATAATCATTTATTTTGAACATGAGTACTTTCCCGATAGGATCTACTCCTTTGAAAACGGGAAGGTACCAGCCTCGGTCCAAAACAGATCTTACTTCCCATATAAATCGCGATACGTATGGGTCTGATTGGGTAAGAATTCGCAACTTTCTATCTTCTCGATTTTGTGTATTTAATTTAGAAACTTCCTCTGGAATAACGTAAAATGCCTCTGGTTCAGGGACTAAAGCCATAACTTTTGATATGCGTCCTTGGTTTTCTAAATTTCTTAGAGCTATTGCAAGCTCCTCTACACTCCTAGAGACGTAGTAGCGTAGTGTGAAGGCTTTTACCGGACCAATACGTTTTATGACATCGACTAGCGAATCTTCGAAATCCATTGGCTCATAGACATCTATAACCCTGTGGAATAATGATAGTCTTCTTCGTCTACCTGCCACATCTTCAAATTGTTTTACAACGCACAATTGTCGCTCTAAATTACTGATTGCATTCTTTAGATCCCTTTGCAATGATTTGTGGTCGTCACCTTTTGGGAAGTCGGCTAGGATTTCTTGTCGAGTAAGATTTTCACCTTTTGGAATTTTTTCTAGGACTAGTTTTTCCATTTCTCCTAGCCATGGTTCTGGTTTTAATCCCAATAGCATTGGTAAATTTTTTCTCGTTGTGTATCCAATACGATTGTGGAGTAGTCTACCCATAATTACGTCTGAATCAAGTTGAAGGTCTTTCCAATCGGCATACCTGAAGCCATCGACCCTATACAGCATTTCTTGTTGTTTTTGGAACAATATATGTTTGTCGAAGGCAGTAAAACCGTCTGTATACTGCTCGAACGATTTTTGCATTACTAAGTTTTGAACCCAGCGGTATTCGACAACGTCTTCTTCTCCTCCAGTAATCTTGTGCTCATCGACTTTCAAGATATATTCTGCATCATCTGTTTGTTTGTAAAATCCAACAGAAATTACATTGCGCATCTCTAATTCGTGTAAAATTGAATCGATCTGTCCTTGTGGGAAAGGTAACCTGTCAAAGATATCTTCACCTTTCGCTGGTCCTTCACTCCCGAGCATCTCGATAATTTTCACTCGCAATGCTTCGTGTGGGTCTGTGATATTCTTCCTTATCCATTTGGTTGGATTTAGACCATCGAATTCAGTTGCTACCTCATAGTTTAGACCTTTAGTGTACAAATCACGAATGTCTTCCATATCTTTTCCGCCGGCCTCCGATATACATCCCAGCGTTCCATGTATTTCTGCCATGTATGTACTAAACCACTTGTCATCCAAATCCTCAGTCCCAGTTGAACGTAATTTAGTAATCTTGCCTTCTTTAGCCAGTTCTTCAACCCAGGTTTCTATCGATGAATGTTCAATTCCTTTGAGTTTGGCAGCATAGAGTGGATTTTTCCATTCCCTATCAAGCCCACCACCCTTGCTCATAAGATTGAGTAGTTCGGTTGAGTTTGTTGGCTTGGGGACTTTATTCGCATAATATTCTCCTAATTGTTCATCTGTTAGTTCTGTTGCAAGACTTCGACTTCCAAGCAATCGCTTTAGTATCTCAGGGTCGATGTCTTTAACCAAAAATGCCCTTGTTTTCATTGAGAGCAAGTCCTCAAATGTACTCATGTACAAACTCATTCCAAGTCGTGAGGGTATTGGTACCTTGCTATGCACTATCCTTGCTTGCGATTCTTTGCTTGCTTCAAGGAATTCATTCAGAGATTTAATATCAATATCGCCAAACAATATTTCAGATTTTGCCTCTCGAATTAATAACGAATCTTCTGTTGACCGATGTCTCTGCAAGAGAGCATCTGCTCTTTGTTGAAATTGCTGGGGGCTTACTTCATCAGCTCCAATCCTCTTTGGTATTATCAACGAGCGTCCAGCAACCTCTCTAAATCTCTTAGCAAATATCTGTGTATTTACGATATATCTTTCAATAACTTCCATGTGGTCATTGGATTGGAAGGACTGGTACATTTTTCCTGGATCTACTTCTTGACTTGTTTTGATGAGTAATCCATTTTCATCGAAAGATAGTTCGAGTACTGCGATACCATCTTGTTCTGCAAGCCCTGCCATGAAATAACCAAGTGCTGTGTTAAATCCACGGCCCCTGCATGAAGTAATCAGGTAGGTTGGCATCCCTCCAGACACAATTTGCTCTACTATCAACCTGTTAGGATCTGGTACTTGGAATGAGTCTAGTGTGTGCTCTTCGAGATGTCTTGCAATGGTGTTTGAAACACCTTCGCCAAGGCCGTAAACATCTCGTAATATCGTTCTTGGATCGTTTTGCCTCTTGAGTGCATTTACACTGTGACCAATTAAATCTAACAATGCCTTAGACAACTCTCTAGAACGACTTCGAGCTTCACCACTCCATGATGGTACTGTAGGTCTGTATCCGGTTACAGAATTGACGTTAACCCTTGTTCCTTGTATGTTTGATACCCTGTATGTGGACCCACCAAGTAAAATCACATCTCCACTGCGAAGATTTGCCACGAAAGATGATGACAATTGACCCAAAATGCTCCCCTCTGCGTTGAAAACTAGGTATGAGTTATCGGGCGCTATGGTTCCAATGTTTGTGTAATAAATCATACGAGAGTATCCTCGTTTTCCGTATAGATTCTCTTCCCAATCTATCCACACCCTGCGTTCCTCTTCCAACATGTCTAGGACCTCGATGAAATCATCATAACCTAAATTTCGATAGGACCACGTGCTTGTTACTACCTCAAATGCTTCATCTATGTCTCGCTCATTGATTATTACTAGACCAATAAGGAATTGAGCGAGGACATCAAGACAGTTTTCCGGGAAATCAAGCAAGTCCATGTCCCCGGTTTGTATTGCTGCCTGCAGCGCAGCCAACTCAATCAAGTCGTCAACACTCGTAGGAAGGAATCTAGCTCTTGGAATACCGCCTACATGATGTCCTGCTCTTCCAATTCTTTGTAGGGCTGTTGCAATGTCACCGGGCGAGCCAATTTGAATAACCATGTCAACAGAACCAATATCGATTCCCATCTCCAAAGAAGAGGATGTAACTACAGCGCGTAAATGACCCAATTTCAATTTCCTTTCAACATCTAACCTGATTCTTTTATCCATAGAACCATGGTGACCTGCTACTAAATCACCTAGGTATGGTCGTAGTTTTTGCACAAGTGTTTCAGTCATTTTTCTTGTGTTTGCAAATACCAGGGTCGTCGTATGCGCTCCAATAAGGTCTGCTACCATTTCGACATTCATCTCTAGCACTTTCATTACCGATAAATCACTAAATTTCGGTGAACACAGCAAAATATCCAGATCTAATTCTCTAGCACCACTTATTTTTGCAATTTTAATGGTTTGACTGTCATTTCTGCTTTCTCTGTCGTCACTAGCAACCAAATATTCTGCGACCGTTTCTAAGGGCTCCATGGTAGCAGAAATGCCTATTCTTTGTACCGGGCGTTCTAATATCGTATCAAGCAGTGAAATTGTGAGAGCTAGATGTACACCTCTCTTTGTTGGTACTAAGGAATGCATTTCGTCGATAATTATCCATTCCACATTTGATACGATTGGCTGAAATCTGGGTGAGGAGATAGCAATTGCCATACTTTCTGGCGTAGTGATAAGTATGTGTGGAGGTTTTCTGAGCATTTTCTGTCTTTCTGATTGAGGTGTATCTCCGGTCCTTAGACCGACCCTAATCTTTCCTTGAGCCCTGTCAGGGAGATATTTCTTTTCAATTTCTTCTAGAGGGCCGATAAGATTCTTTTGAATATCATTTGCTAAGGCCTTGATTGGTGAAATGTAGAGACAATAAACTCGCTGTTCTAGTGTACCTGCTAAAGCATGTCTTACCAGATCGTCAATTATCGTCAAAAAAGCTGTAAGTGTTTTACCAGAGCCAGTTGGAGAACATAGTAGCAGATGGTCTCCATCCATGATAGAGGGAATTGCGAGTTTTTGAGGTCTTGTGAAATCTGGAAATTTATCTTTAAACCAATTTCTTACAGGCTGGCATAATTTCTCATACAACTCCTCTGTTGTCAGAGGTTTGTCTAGATATGAGATATTAGCCATATTATTCTCCTCACTACCCGTGGTTGCGAATCGTGCGCAAGGAGGTCATGAATGTTTGGTTCGTGCCTAAATTCAAAATTTTTTTAATTTTGAGTACGTAAATGGGGTACTGAAGGACGTTAATGATTAAAATTCTACGACAAAATTATTCATACCAAATTTCATGTTTTCAACACTTTCTGAGAGGTGGTCTCATTTACCCCTTTGATTACGCATAGACATGAAGGAGTTCACTTCTGAGCGGTTAAGCAGGCTCTCTAGCATGCTTAAGGGCAGGGGAATTATCAAACCTGCATTCGAAATGCACCGTGGTGCTGCTGGATTCTATGACTTCGGTCCTGTAGGCGGGAGACTTAGAAATAATATCAACCAAGCCTGGATAAATCACTGGCAGAGTCTTGGAAATATTGTAGAAATCTCATGTCCAACAATAACCCCGTATGAAGTATTGGAAGCTTCTGGCCACGTTGGAGAATTTACTGACTTTATGGTTGAATGTCTACAGTGTGGAGATGCTAATAGAGCGGACCATCTTGTCGAAGAGTTTCATTCCAATGCTGATTCTCTAAATATTTCGGAATTAAAGGATTTAATCGTAATTAACAATCCTGTATGTCCATCTTGTGGCGGTAGTGATTGGGGTGAACTAAGTGCGCAGAATTTGATGTTTAGTACAAACATTGGATCTCATGCCACAGGAAGGCAGGCATTTCTGAGACCAGAAACAGCACAAGGTATGTTCACATCTTTTCCTTCAATTTACAGACATTTCCGTGAACGGTTGCCATTTGGTGCCATCCAGGTTGGCAAAGGATACAGAAACGAAATCAGCCCACGGCAAGGAATGATTCGGCTCAGAGAATTTAATATGGCAGAGTTAGAGTACTTTATCGATCCTCTCGAGGACCAAGACTACGATTTTTCTGTATGGCAAGACGAGGTCTGCTTGATATCCGAAGAAAACGGACAAGAAGAGTTGACATTTGGCAAGGCGGTTACAAATGGAACAATACGGCACAAAACCGTAGGTTTCTTTATGGCATTGACGATGGATTTCCTAACATTGGTTGGTATTGACCCATCCTGCATAAGATTCAGGCAACATCAATCTAACGAAATGGCACATTATGCGGAAGATTGCTGGGATGCAGAAATTCTTGGTTCATATGGGTGGATAGAGTGTGTTGGTATAGCACACAGGGGTTGCTATGATCTTACAGCACACGCTGAGGCTACTGGTCAAAAATTACATGCTTGGAGAACCTTCGCTGAACCAAAGACCATTGTGACTGACAGATGGACTATCGATGGTTCAAAGGCTGGTCCAGCATTTAGAGAGCTATCAGGTAAGGTAAAGGAAATAGTTGAAGGGTTAGATTCGGAATCTAAATTTCCGATGAATATCGAAATAGATGGTTCACAAATTGAATTATTGCAGGAACATGTGAAAAGAGTGCAAAAGACTGAGAATGTTCTTGGTGAGTGGTATGTACCTCACGTTGTAGAACCAGCATTTGGCATTGATAGGATCATCTGGCATGTTCTAGACCATAGTTACAAAGAAACTAAAAAACTTGGAGAAGACTACACAATTCTTTCTTTACCTGCAAATGTAGCCCCTATTGACGTTGCAGTTCTGCCTCTTTTTGAAAAGAATGGTATGGATTTAATGGCACAAAAAATACACAAAGATTTGTGTGCAAGAAAGAATATATTCTCCATTTACGATGGCAGTGGGTCAATTGGTCGTAGATATGCTCGCGCAGACGAAATCGGCGTACCATACTGCGTTACAGTTGATTATGATTCCTTGAAAGACAATACGGTCACTCTAAGGATGAGAGATACAGGAGAACAAACCAGGCTTTCAATAGAGGAATTATCATTCTGATATCCTCAATGTTCAAGTGGGGCCTAGTCAAACAGGCCAATATGGTGGTGAGCGACTGGACGGAACGTCACCGCCCAGCCAGCGAACGCCAACTTGAAGGGAATGAGAACCAACGGCGAAAGATTAGGTCGTGGTTGGATGAATGGAAACAAGGTAGACCAAAGAAACCAGGTTTGCTACTAATCGGACCTCCCGGTGTTGGAAAGACAACGGTTGCTAGGGCAATTGCTGCGGATATGGGGTGGCAGGTTATTGAACTGAATGCTAGTGATTCACGCAATGCAGGAGCAATACGCAAAGCAGCAACCCACGCATCAACCCACGGCTCGCTTTTCATGAAACCAGGAGAAAAACCTCCTAGAACTTTGATTCTACTTGATGAGGTAGATCACTTGTCTGGTGGTTTACGTGAAGTTTCAGCAGAAAGAATTTCATCTATTGTATCTGGAGAACCTATTGACGATTCGAAAGCATTGAAAGGCGATAGTGGTGGTAAGGCCGAATTACTGAAGTTGCTATCCGAAACCCGTCAACCAGTGATATTAGCATGTAACGATGAAATGGGCTTGTGGGGTAGAACCTCTTCTACCTGGAGAACTGCGAGAGACAGATTTTCAAAACACTTAGTTACAATCAAATTTGAAAGAGCGTCAGATGAAGCTCTTAGAAGAATTGCTCTGAGAGTCATCAAGGAAGAGGGTTTTACCTCTGACCCGGGCGCTATTGATGAAATTATAAGGAATAACCCGGGAGATTTACGAGCGTTAGTAAGAGATTTACAAGTAATGTGCAGCCTAGTAGAAGCGAACCTGACAAAAGAATTAGTGAAACAGAATTTGGATACTGGTACAAGAGATACTTCTGTTGAGATATTTCCAGGTCTAGATCAGTTATATCGCTCACGGACAGCAATAAAAGCTATGTCTGCTACACTATCTCTTGATAAGAGTCCAGACGATATGGTTGCTTGGGTCTCATGGAATAATGGTGTTGTATTCACAGACCAAGGAGCAGTAAGACGTGGTTCCAAGGCACTTTCTCAAGCGGACTGTCTGCTTACCTCCCGTTTTAGGAATACTGCACACAGATCGTGGTATTGGTCATCAAACCTGACGGGTTTATCAGCAAGTGTTACTATGCCAAAACCTGTTGAAGGGAGAGTTTTTTGTAAATACCCTGATTTTCTCAGAAGAGGCTCAGCATGGGTGAAAAGGTCTGTTGTAGATCGATTAGCCGATACCTGTGGTTGCTCAAAAAAAGCAGTTAGAGAGGAATTATTACCTTCATTAGTAGCAGTGTTGGCTCAGAATAGTGCTGATTTTTCGATCTCTATGGCATTAAACCTAAGTCCTGAAGAGCACGTTGCATTGTGCGGCCTTGCAATCAGCCATCGTAGTACAAAAGATCTAATGGAAAAATATGTGAAAGAATTCGAGATTTATAATTCCACTAATGATATACAATCATTGGACATCCAAATCGAAAACGAAGATAGAAATGAGGAAAATATTGAATTTGACCAAGGCCAAACGAAATTATTCTGATTTTTTATCATCTGATTTATCTTCCATCTTTTCGAATAGTTCTCTAATAAGTTTGACAGAAGCTCTATCAGGTGCTTCACGAGATTCTCTTGCCCAAGTTCTAGGATGTAGTAGTAGTAGGGCAGTCATTAGTTCTAATCGACCAAACCACATCAAAATAGATGTAATCAAAAGGGAGGGAGTACCCATTGATGCCCATGTGTTAGATGGCCCATAATCACCAAGAGTTGGACCAGTGTTGCCTAATGATGAAGCAACAACAGCCACCACAGACTCGAAATCTGAATTTGGCATTGTTAATGCTAAAACGATACATGAAAGTGCGAAAAGGCCAGTCCATACGAACAGCATACCGACAATTAAGCCCAATCTGTCATTATCAACAACCTCGTTATTCATTCTAATCTGTACTACACGTTTTGGTTGAGCAATTCTGCCGATTTCTCTCCATGCAATTTTCAAACCGAGTTTGACTCTCATCAATTTCAATCCGCCACTAGTGGAACCAGCGCATGCTCCCACAATCATCAAGAGAAACAAGAAAATGTGTGTTACAACTGGCCACATCATGTAATCAGAATTGGTATATCCAGTACTAGTTCCTATTGAAACCACGGTAAATAATGAATTAAAAAATCCTTCATCGATTTGACTTCCTTGTGAAATCAAAGCTGCGAAGACAAATACTGTCGTTGCGGTTATCACTAAAACATAACTACGTCCTTCTTGGTCCTTGAACACTTTATCCCATTGCTTTTCCCAAGCAAGCCAGATTAGAGTAAAGTTAACGCCGGCTAAGAACATAAAACAAATTATAATCGATTCAACTACGTAACTGTCATAATATGCAATAGATGCATCGTGCGTCGAGAAACCTCCCGATGGCATAGTGGTAAGGCCGTGATTAAAGGCATCGAACATGGTAAGTCCACCGACTGACCATAGCAAAAGAATCTCAAGAGCTGTTAGTATGATGTAAATAGTCCACAATGCTAGAGCGGTTTCCTGTAATTTTGGCCTTAGTCTTGATAGCGATGGTCCTGTTAGTTCTGCCCTAGCAAGAGCCATACCGCCTCCTAAAACTCTGGATAGTAGCATTAACCCTAGCATAATTATTCCCATTCCACCTAACCATTGTGTTAATGATCGCCAGATTAGAATACCTCTAGGTTGGGAATTAATACAATCTGGTGTGCTACCCGGGATACAATTTGGGCTCATCGAGTGCTCTATGACTGTTGCGCCAGTGGTTGTAAAACCAGACATTGATTCAAACCATGAGTTAACAAATCCTCTGCCTATATCCGCCATAGTTGATCCATCTGAAAACGGCCCATGGAACACACCTCCGAGCCAGAACGGTAGACTACCTATGAGAACAGCCACTGGCCATGCTAAGGCGACTGCAGCGAATGCTTCTCTATCTCGTAATCTATCTGTTGTATCCGATCTTACACCAATACTCAGTAATGCTATCCCGATTAGACCCGAAAATGCAATTGGCATCAAAAATGCAACAGATGCCGTATTAATTCCATCTAACCACCAGGTAACTACGAAACTGAATGACAATGGTATGAGCATTGCTACCATCGTCCATCCGACGATTAGAGATAAAACATCTCGACGCATTCTTTTCACACCTTGAATTTCTTCTCTAGGTCGTCTACCCGGTCAGGTGGTAGGAATATCGTTAAACGATCTCCTTCCAATAACGTCTTTGATGATGATGGGCGCATTGTTTCCCACTCCTCGTGTATGTTTTTCCTTTGAATAAATGCTACTTTACACCATTCAGGTAAACCAGCATCTGCAATCGTTTTTCCTGCAAATTTCACATTGGAATTTACTGGTAAGCATATACCAATTACATCGGGAACGCTAGATAATACTGCGTAAGGACCAGGCAATTCAGAGTGTATTCTTGCGAGTATGGAATCAATGGCTACTCGTTTCCTGTCTACTGAAAATGTAATACCCATTCTTCGCACTACATTTACTAAATCTGCATCATATAGAATCAGACCGGTTCTTTCAACACCCATATCGCTGGCTAAGAGAACAGCTGCTATGGATGCATGATCATTGTCCAAGGCTGATATCGCTAAATCATGTGATGAGATTTCTATCTCAGAAAGTAGGTCTTTGTCCAAATGGTCACCATGGATTATTTCTATTCCCTTTTTACTACCCAAATCTGAGCCCGAGAGAACATTTGCCTTTTGCAAATCACTCTCAACAACTGTAACGAATGCATTGGCTTCCAACCAAGATTTCGCTAGCCTTGTTCCAATTAATCCTGCCCCAAAAATAACCACTCGCGGCCTGTCCGGGAAATCAATTTGCTCGTGGCCAAAAATACGTAAAATTCTATTGAATGATGCTTCCCCTGCCGTAGCTATTGCTAGTTTATCTCTGGGTAGTATTTGATCGTCAGCAAGGGGTACTCTGCCAGCTTCTCCTTCTCGTTTTATACCAACAATTAGAGGCATACCTCCTTCCACCTTATTACCGGATTCTCTGAGTGTTCTGTGAACCACACCACCTGCTTCAGGCATTACCTCTAATTCAACAATATATGCATCTGCCTCAAACGGTATCACTTCTGTTAGCGACGAGGAACGCAGTCCTGACATTAATCTCTCAATCGCTCCATCGACTGGGTGAATTACATGGTCTACTCCCGCCCACTTTGCTAATTTTCCAGATTTGTATTCCTCAAGAAACATTGGGTTTCTTACTCTACATATCGTCATAATCTCTCCTTTACCTTTCGTACTCTCATGATGTACATGTTTGGCGAGAGCGCATGAAAGAATATTCCGTTCATCAGAATTAGTTGCAGCAACATATACCTGAGCTGTTTCTATTCCAGCTTCAATAAATTTCTCACGCTGTGTAATATCTCCATGCAAGACTAATATATCCATTCCTTGTGAGTTTTTCACCGCTCTTGCATTGTTATCAACCAGGACAACGTCTTTTGCTTCGCTTCTTAGAGCTCGTGCAAGGCCAGTACCAACTCTTCCTCCACCACCTATGATTATCCTCATGTTAACCTCTCACTCAGCCATTTGTTATCCCAAGTTCCACCAGATACATCATAACTTTCCGTGTAGAAAGACCTCAATCTATCAATACCGGATTTGCTGCCTCCAGAATAGTAACTGTCGGTTATCTGGCCGCCGGCACTTGGAGGTTCAATCCAATCAATGTACGCTGTTGGTGTATGGACTAGCCACTTCCTATTGACTACATCCACTGCTCCTTCTACATAGCAATCATTCAGAATTACATTATTTTTATCACACCAATCATCTGACATTGGAAGCATTATGTATGCCCACCCGTGACCTTCCCACCTTTCAAACTGGGGATCGGTTAGGGCACCAAACACATACCAAGTCGGTATACCTTTAACTCTCATTATGCTCATAAATGCATTAGACTGTTCATCACAATCTCCCAATCCTGCCTCAAGGCACTGCTCACCGCCGCGAGCGGTCCCTGGCGCATTTGTGTCATATGGAACATTTTCATTTAACCAATCGAATGTAGCGCGAGCGTATGCGTATGCATTATCTTTCAAATCAGAAGGAAGTGAGGCTGAGATACTCGCCGCGGTTTGGTACACTGTTGGTGCAGTATTCTGTCTAGCATCAATTGCCCAGCCATATGTTATTCCATTCTTGACAACTCCTCCACGGTCGTACCACTTTTGGTCAGTAAACTCATTTGCCCTATATCCGTTCCCTCTATCACCAATATCACTGAATGTGCCTGACCTGTGGACGCTAACTCCTTCTGATTTTCCATCGAGTATACCATCAACTTTGGTCGAATGCCACCATGCATGACTAGTAGACTTCAAGGTTACTGCAAATTCTACTGACGTTTGGGTTCCCGCTGGAACGTCGATTTTTATCATAACACAGTACTTTATTGAACACAAATCATCTCCGGTGCCTTGAGCAGGCCACCAAACCTCATTTCCTCGATTAGTTGCTATAGCATCCGATTTACTTTTGTGGGGAAATCCACTACTCGTAACAAGCGGCACGGTTATTGATTCACCATCAATACGTACCTCGATGTCTGTGATTTCCTGAATTTGAGATAATGGCACTTCAGTACCATCGGTGTAAGATAGAGCGACAGGGGCGTATTTACTCATAACGTCGGTTGGAATGGGAATAACCTCTTCCAACCATCCGTCTTGCGAACCATTATTCCAGACATCTACCGTTCTAACAACAGTATACTCGGCTTCAAGTGGATATGTTTGCCAAGGAGCCATAGCATCTATTAGATAATCTTCAATTTCAGCCCACTTTGCCAAAACAAATTGTCTTGCCTCGGGTGTGAAAAAAATGAATGCAATAAATGCAACTAGACCTAACTGATTAATTCGACTACGCTTACGCCTACCACGTCTACTTGCTTTGCCTTTTGTCATGGCATGCTTTGGAGCCATTCCCTGCTTTGCCTTTCTCGTCGGCCCTCGATTAAAATTACCTTTGGCGCGGGAATCCATACCTGCTGCACCTGTGATAACTCTACCACAACTGTAGCATATCGAATCGCCCGGTATAGTTTGAGCGCGACAGAAAGGGCACGTTCCCATTGTACAAGAGGCTAAACGGCACCACCATGAAGGTTCTGCACGACAATGAAACTAAAACAGGCTTTTAGAATATTCGAAATACTGGGCGATGCATACTAAGTAAACATACACTTACTCTTCTTCTACATGTTTTGTCCTCGATGCATCCGACCATATCCGCCGTAAGCGTCTCCTTGCGGGTCTTGGAACGGCTGCCCAAACCCAGTCGTGTGCTTTTTTTTCTGCAAGCAATAATGGGGGTATGATGAAAATCCATACTTCTGTAAAGTAAAATGAAGAGTATAGAGCGGTTAGTAAAAGGGCAGACCAAAAGAAAGTTCGTAGGACAATACTCCACCGCTTCCCCATTAGCATCCCATAACCATGTCGGCAAAATATCAACGCATGTGCTCTTGGTGAGACGAGGGCAACAAGAATTAGTGAGACGATTAATTCTAGGCCTATGTTATTTTGATTTGCTTGAAGTAACCTGAATATCAGAAATAATGAGATCATTCCGCCTACAGCGAGTCCTAATGCCCATCCAGTTGTTGGTTGAGATCCAGTTCTTCGGACTTTCTTTCTACGCAGAACTAGATGAACTACTACGGATATAGCCAAGCATATAATGAGGTTACTGTAAGGTAAGAAGCTACCCTCAATGTAAACAGTCAATAGAAAGAAATCACCTAGACTTCCATATAGGCCACCGATTAGGATTCCCCAAAACATCATACTCCATGCTGTTGTTAAATCATAAAACCCTGAATAACGAGTCATTACGCCTCGCCACCCAAGGCTCATGCCAACAAGTGATACGATTATTGCAACTTGGGACAACCACAAGTCGCTTGCCATGATTGAAACTGGGGAGGGCATTATTCAAGTGAGTTTTGTATACCTAAGGCTTGAATATTCAAATATCTAGGACACCTCATGGCACGCCTACTACTGTTCGGAGGTAAAGGAGGAGTTGGCAAGACTACCACCTCGACGTCCACTGCTGTTGGATTAGCA
>CEPA01034100.1_pt1 | contig 19317 bp, 11 predicted proteins | sample 356241 | NCBI WGS metagenome assembly CEPA01 (sample SAMEA2620542, study PRJEB7988) | marine metagenome | biome: marine biome (ENVO:00000447); feature: surface water layer (ENVO:00002042); material: "saline water (ENVO:00002010), including plankton (ENVO:xxxxxxxx)" | depth 5 m
ACCCAAGCCAGAGGCCTCAGCACGACGGCTTGACGTGAGGAATTACGACTCAAGGGAAGCATGGGGCTGGCTGTCCGAGGACGAGCGTTTGATCATGAGCAAAGAAGGGGTGGCCTACGTCGATGTTGAACTGGTGTGTCTCAAGTTTGATGAGTTTCTCAAAGAGTACAACCTCTCCATTCACCAAATTGACGGCAAGCGCCTTCTTCGCTGGATGCGACACATCAGAGACCACCGGGGAGAGTGGAATATGGGTGATATCGAACTTCTAGAATGAGTACTTCCAAACTTCATCCCCGCTCTCGCCATCATCGGCTGAGAAATAGAGGGCGTTTCCAAAAACAGTTAGGCTAGATGGCAAACTGCCAGAAGGTCCAACGCGAACGTCTTCGACCATCACAGTACCTGTTTCTGTTCCGTCACTTTTCCAGAGTTCTCTTCCATGAGTTCTATCATCAGCCGTGAAATACAACGAGTTACCAAAAACCACACCAAGAGAAATATGAATGGATGAGGTAGAGTCAGACCTGATATCCTTTACCATCACCGTTCCGTTCACCGTGCCATCGCTCTTCCAAAGTTCATGACCATGGCTATTGTCCACTACTGTGAAATAAAGAGTATCGCCTAATGCAATCATCTGCGTGACTCCGTATTCCGGTTCCCTGGTTCTGATGTCTTTGACCATGACTGTTCCTGAGGCAGTCCCATCGGTTTTCCACAATTCATCTCCGTGAATTCCGTCATTTGCGTTGAAGAAGAGCGTGCTGCCAACTACTGTAGGGCTCATTTCAATTACGCTGTTTCCACTCCCACTGTTGATGTCCTTCACCATGACTGTTCCTGATGTGGTTCCATCACTCTTCCATAATTCGAGACCATGAATCCCGTCATAAGCAGCAAAATACAGATCTCCTCCGAATGTTGCAAACCAGTGCGGATGGCTGGTTCCACTACCACTGTTGATGTCCTTCAGCATGAATGTTCCCGATGTGGTTCCATCGCTCTTCCAAAGTTCCATTCCGTTGGTTCCATCATTGGCACTTAGATAAAGCATATCTTCAACAATAATTAGTTCGCCTATGTGTCTTAGGTTAATATTTCCGGGTCGGATGTTCTTGACCATCAGTGTCCCGGATTCAGTGCCATCAGTCTTCCACAACTCATCTCCATGGATTCCGTCATCAGCTAAGAAATAAGCAGTACCGTCATCTAGGGCTGCATAGTTGCAAATACGGCCACCTAGCAGAGATCCCTCGCTACCACTGTTGATATCCTTGACCATGATGGTACCAGATGTAGTTCCATCACTTTTCCACAACTCGTAACCGTTGGTCCCGTCATCAGCCCCAAAATACAATACGTTGTTGACCGATCTCAAGCAATTGTTGACTCCGTCTCCACTTCCGGTGTTAATGTCTTTGACCATCACCGTACCTGACAAAGTGCCATCCGTTTTCCACAACTCTTTGCCGTGTATTCCGTCGTTGGCTATGAAATACATAGTATCCCCAACCGCAGTGAATGAAGTTGGAGAACCGCCGTCTTCACCGACGTTGATGTCTTTTAGCATTCCAATTTTCAAGCATGAGATGTAAGTGGTGTCAATTTCGTCGATTTGGAGTTCGCCATCTGCGGCCACGCCACCGCCGTCGCCGTTGTCTGTGCCGCTGTTAATTTGGATGCCTGGTCCATCGCAATGTTGCGTGTAATTTAGTGGTACAAGATCGACAAGTGTGGCTGTGCTGTATGCCTCAATGAGTGAAGTAATCGTGGAGTTTGCCCCACTCCAACCAGATTGTAGGTCTTCGATTGTTGCATTCGACGAATCCAGCAACACGGACAGTTCGTTAATGATAACTTCCAGCGATGTGATTTGCGATTGAGCAAATTCAAGGCTCGAGTTTGTAATTTCGAGCTGATGCAAAATGTCCTCAACTGAGTTGTTTGAATTCTCCAACTGAATCAAGAGTGAATCCCTGTAGTATTCAAGGTTCGCTACCTTCTCCTCGTATTCAAAAAGCAGTTCAAAAGCACCGGCTAAGTTATTTTCCAGTTGGATTACTTCAGATTCTTTGTCAGTGAGGGTTTGGTTTTTTTCTTCAAGCATGGCTTCCAAATTTGCGATTTGGTTTTCATACTCGGTTGTATCAAATTCTTCTCCATCGATGCATCCAGCTAGTGGCAATGTTAAGATGAGCAATGAAAGCAGAAAACCGGTCGTTTTCCTCATGGTAGGTTCGTTGTATAATATATCAAATAAACTCTTGTGAGTCCACACCCAAAGGGGTTCAGACGCAGCGGCGTCGTGAATTTTGGAAACAATACCCGCACACTGCGAGGCCAAAAAGGGATGGTGGACGCTGGGGGATTTGAACCCCCGGCCTCTTGAGTGCCACTCAAGCGATCTTCCAGCTGATCTAAGCGCCCGTTATGTTGTCTTAAGCAAACGTGCGAGCATACATTCAATCATAAGGCTTCTCAATCAGTTGTACATCCGAGAAGCATGGACGTGGAAGTTGTACTTGCTGAACTGCTACCACAGATTCCGAATAATGTATTTTCAAAATGGTTGGGGGACAGAATAACTTTGATTTGGCTTGAGGAAGAAGATAGCCGCCTGGGCATGACAAGATTCGAAGAAGGAAATGCAGAACTAGTCCGTAGACGTAGGTTAAAATTAGATCCCGGGCCGATAACAATAGGATTACATCCGGGTTTGGTGCTTGAACCTGAACTCTTGCGCCATACCCTCACTCATGAGTTGGTTCACGCCTCTGGGGTTCTAAATCACTCCGCTGAATTACATGAAATAGTAGAAAGCATTGCTCCAGGTATATCAATATCAAACTCACCTTTGTTACAAGAAAAGAGAGAGGAATATCTAGACTCTGTAAAAGTCAAATTTTGGTCTTGTAAGCACTGTGGATATGAGTGGAAAAGATCTACAGTTCGCAAACCACTTCGTTGTCATAAATGTGCAAGACCACTGTAATACTGATAGGGGAGATTCTCACCCGGTGGAAATGCCCGTATAATGTAGTCTGGATATCATCTCGGCCTTCTAAGCCGATAACCGGGGTTCGAATCCCCGTACGGGCGCTCCGATAATTTACCACATTGTGTTGTATTTGGGTCAACAAAAACCGTCTTAGTGTAAGTGATAACAACATCATCTTGCGATTTTAGATTAAGTTGGTAGAATTGGTAACTCAAGAGGAAACATGGTTCTATATGTTAATTGGTGTAGAAAATTCTGAGTGGTAACATGTCTGTATCAAGGAAAGTCAAGACCATAGTCCCTACCAGGACAGTTTTAGAAGGGGGAGGGTTCAAAGTTCGCAGGCCTGCAGCAATGGGTTCTCTAATGAGTCCGTTTTTGTTACTAGATGAGATGGGTCCGGCAAATTACGCACCTGGAGAAGCAGTAGGTGCTCCATGGCATCCACACAGAGGATTCGAAACGGTAACCTATATGTTAGCGGGTGAAATGCAACACGAGGACAGTGTTGGGTCGAAGGGTGTCATAACACCAGGAGATGTCCAATGGATGACAGCAGGTAAAGGAATTATCCACTCAGAAATGCCGACTAAGAAAATGATGGATGAAGGTGGACTCATGCATGGCTTCCAAATCTGGGTGAATCTACCTGCAAAGGATAAGATGATGAATCCTAGATACCAAGACATTACTGCAGATCAATCGCCGATTGTCGAAAAAGACGGTGTTTGGGCTAGAGTCGTTGCAGGAGAGTGCATGGGTGTAGAATCATCCCTGGATACTGTAATCCCAATTACATATGTTCATGTCAGAATGTCACCAAATTCCAAACTAGAAAAATCGCTCGATGATAATCTCAATTGTATGCTATACGTATTTGGAGGAGATATTTCAGTTGGCACAAAATCCGTGAAAGATGGGAAATTAGCCTTGTTATCACCCGGTTCAGAAATCAACATCACCTCCGAACAAGGCGGTGAATTCCTCATACTTGCTGGACCTGAGATTAATGAACCCATTGCTAGGTATGGTCCATTTGTAATGAATACAAGGGAAGAAATAAAGCAAGCCATTGATGATTACCAGAGAGGTATTTTCGCTTAAATTTCCGCTGAAGGCCTTGGGAAGTCCTCATATAGCAAAGGCTGGTCGGCGAACTGTTCACCATGAAGCGAGGTTCCAGAGCGTGGAAGAAGACTGGTAATCAGCGATGGAAGTGGCGAAAGAAAAAGCTACGACGTCGTAAGCGTGCTCGCCGACAGGCAAAGCAGTGAGGCTGAAAGGTAAACAATACGGGGGAGTATAGTATAACCTGGTAGTATAGCTGGCTCCAGTTGCACGGGAATGACGAATGGTAAAGGTCTGAAGATTGTGATGATCAACTGGAAGACCGACCTGTGAAATCCCGCCACCAGCCGTACACACAAAACTTAGTGGCGGATCAGAAGATACCAGCCGGTCGGGGTTCAAATCCCTGTGCTCCCACTCTCTACATTACCAACAGACCTCGTCGTTGTAAAATCACAAAACCAACATCTTGATGACCAGTATTGTTCTCAAACAAACTGGTGAGAGATATACGTCAAGGTTTCACGTTCCTTTGTTTGGTACTGTTCATGGCTCCATTGACAGGGTCAATCGGAAATGATGTTGACAACGAAGAGGGTTGGACAACAGTAATTCCAGAGATGACTCCAGTTGTCTATGAAGAGGTAGATTGGTGGGATAGAACCACTCTGGATTCAAACAGAAATGGTATCCATGATTCCTTAGAAACAATTGACCAACCAGTAGGTGTTGGATTATCATATAGTCGAGATGTAACTGATTTTGACGTTGCATACCTAGAATCACTTGGGTATCAAATCACGGACGTGATTGAAGCAGTGGACGCTGTACTGCTTGGAGTAATAAATTCCACAGATGTGTGGGCTCTGTCACACATTGAGGATGTTGTAATGGTTGAAAGATATGGCCAAGTCATACTTTGGGGAGACGTCCAGACTCCAAACATTCTAGCGGAACAATCCGAAGAATACCCACACACAGCATGGAATCACAGCCCAATGAAAGGTGCTGGAATCAACATAGCCATGGTTGATACAGGCACAGACAATGAACACCCTGGCTTGAAAGATAAATTTGTGGCTGGCTATGATGCAGTCTGCTTTGTGCACACAGATCCTGAATGTATACTTGCGGGAGGTAGAGAAACTGACGGCTCATTCGATCCAGACGATGGGAACCAGCACGGCACTGCATGCATGGGTATGGCAGCAGCGACAGGACTCGACGCTAATGGAGAACAAACAGGTTTCGAAGGTTCAGCTCCAAATGCAAGTCTAATCGATGTTAGAATTGGCACTGACGTGGGAGCAGGTCCTTTCGAGAATTACCTATTGTCGCAGGAGTTTTATGAATCAGCGATGAATGGTTTGCAGTGGATTATCGATAACAAAGACACGGCATGGCCGGGAGTTGACGAAAGCCTACACGGAATTGACATCATCTCACTTTCATGGGGGATTACCAGCCATGAAAATGGTGGTAGTGATGGCGAAGATATGCACTCAAGAATCCTAGACGAAGCCACGTTGGCAGGGGTAGCAGTCAGTGTCGCAGCAGGAAACGATGGTCCAGATAACGACGGACTTTCCGGAATGGGTTCATCCTCTCTTTCTATCACGGTTGGTGCTACAAATGATTTGAACACCATCGACAGAGATGATGATGAAATTGCATCCTACTCAAGCCGTGGCCCTCGCAGGGACAATGGCAATACAAATCCAATTGATGAAATGAAACCAGATGTAACAGCACCAGGGACAGACATTGTTCAGGCCGAGGCTTGTGTAACATCCGGTGGATGTAACAACTTCCTTGGCGGAGACGCTTCACAAAATGGATACACCGGACGTGGCTCAGGGACCTCTTATGCAACACCAGCGGTTACAGGAATAATTGCATTGATGATGGAAGTAAATCCGGAGATCAACCCTCTTGTTATTCGCGAAATTCTTCGCTCAACAGCAACTAGAATGGGTGAAGCGACTCAGCCAGAGCATGACCCGCACTGGAACAAGGACTTCGGATGGGGTCTAGTTCACGGTCATGACGCTGTTTGGACAGCACAATATCTTGACATGATTGAAATGACAACCTCTGACATGAATCTTGATTTGCAGGTTCACATCGAGAATATTTCTACCCAAGGTACTGTAAATACATACACAGGTATCGCCTGGTCTAGAGGAGCAGCGATGGAAAAAATTGAGTTTTCGACAGATGGTGGTGAAACCTGGACTGAGGTAGTATACGAATCAGTTAATGGCACCCTAAGCACTTACGAATCATTTGAATTCCAATTCAAAGTAGATACCGATTCTCTACCAAGCGGCTACAACATGATAATTGTTAGAGGAGTAGATTCTGAAGGATCTTCCTCAATGATTGACTGGGACACTGTGGTCGGAGGTGGCAATATAGTTACCCTAGGTGATGGCGACTCACTAGGTAGGACACTATTCATAGCAACTGTCGGGATTGCGATTATCGCATTTGGCGCCTTTGTTGCAATCAGACAAAGCGGGGACGAACCACTCCAGCTTGCTGTAGTTTCAGAAAAATCCGATGACATTGTCAAGGGTGATGAAAATGAACTAATCGAGGCCGTTTTGGTTGATGAATCAGTAGATAATGGCTCATCTTGAAAAGCAGTTCCGATTTCCATTAGACATGCGTGGCTTCTCAAAGCGTGCTGAAAACATCCAGCCAACAGGCGTCAGAAAGATGTTTGATATGGCGGGAGATGATGTGATCTCCTTCGGTCTGGGCGAACCGGACTTTCAACCACCGCAAGTAGCGATAGATGCGATGTACAAGGCCATGAATGATGGCCACAACAAATACACCACCACCGCAGGACTTCCAGAGTTAAGAAATCGTATAGCAGAAACTTGGAAATCACTTTGCCCTGGACTGGACGAATCTAATGTATGCATGACCATGAGTGGTACAAATGCATTGTTGAACATTTTTGCAACTTTGGTAAATCCTGGAGATAACGTACTCTTACCTGAACCTTATTTCCCTCTCTACGGACCGGATGTGGGGTTATGGGGTGGCGAGCCTAAATTCTACGAATGTCTATTCGAAAATGAGTTTGTACCCACTATCGAACACTTGGAGTCTCTGGTGGACGATAAGACAGTAGCAATTCTATTCAATTTCCCTTCAAATCCAACTGGTGCAACAATTACTACAGAGCAAAGAGACGCATTGTTAGAATTCGCCCAGCGTCACGACATTTGGATAATAACAGATGAGGTGTATGATCGTATCGTGTTTGATAATGAACACGTATCTTTTGTTGGATGTGACGACCAGAGAGTCATTCTCATCAATTCCTTTTCCAAAACTTACGCTATGACTGGATGGAGAATTGGGTACATATTGTCTGCAAATAAGGACGCCATGGCGCAGATGATAAAGGTGCAGTATTACATTACTGCATGCTCTAATGATGCGATGCAATACGCAGTATTGACGGCTATAAATGAGGCCGATGATTACCCGGATACAATGTGTGCAGAATTCAAAGCAAGAAGAGATTTGATATGTTCACGCCTAAATGCAATGCCAGGTGTCGAATGTCATGTTCCTGAGGGGGCATTCTACGTTTTCCCTAGGGTCGATGTTCCCGGAATGACAAGTCAAGAGGTAGCAATGGAATTGTTAAGAGGCGGCGTACTTTGTTCCCCTGGTAGCGCTTTTGGCCCTTCAGGAGAAGGTCATCTACGATTTGCCTATACTATCTCAAGGGATGATATCTCTCTAGGTATGGATAAAACAGAACAGGTGCTGAAGCGCCTACGTGGCGATTGAGATGTGGGTGGAATTTTTTGAGTTCTCTACAGGGGCAATCATGGCCTATCTAATAACAAGAATTCCATTTTTGACATTCCCGAGAGTGAAGTCTTGGAATGAACAGTTTCCACCTCATCCAGAACCTGTTTATGTTGACGAGCACCTGATACAAAGGATACTTCATATGCGAATTTTTTATTGGCTCGCATTGGTGTTTGCAATTATTCCCTTGACATTTGGATGGGTAAGTTTAGGCCACGGGTCTGCTCCTTTTGGTTTCGGATTATGGAGTGTTTCTGGCTGGTTAGTGTTATCACGCATTACATCTTTTATCTCTAGTGAAGAGCCACCTTTTACTAAGCAATTAGCTATGAGACTTCAACGAGTAAAGAACGTTTCAAATTCTGATAAAGCCTGTTGTGCTTTTGCTCAACCAATGTGGGAAGTAACTTCAGTCAGGTGCAAGACATGTGGGAATATACTGCTAAAAGAGCCAAGGCCAGATTTGGGTAGACCACGAAGTGATGGATGGATTATGGGTTTCGTGAGACTTTTACTTACAGATGGGCGTCCTATCATTATGATTGATGAGGAAGAATAATCAATCAAACATAGATCCAAAACCTTCGAACTCAGAGGTTTCGTTTTCCTCTACAGTTTCCCGTTTACGCTCGGTTTCATTCGTAGTTTTTTCATCATCCACAAATGAGAATACATCATCGGTTGCTGAAACAGCCTCTACGCCACTGTTTACCGCCTGGGGAGCGGCATTGGCAGCTGCTACCGCAGAACTTCCAGCAGTTTGTGCCTTTGAGGCAATTCCTGAAACAGCAGCAGCAGCGACTCCTATACCGACGCCAACAGCCGCTCCCGTGACAGTACCAACAGTCCTACCAACAGAAATTATCACGCCGCCGTCACCTTCCTCTTCTGGTGTTTTTATCTCGACTTCATCACCTATTCTCATCCATTCTGGAGGTACTCCTGAGCCGCCCCCGAGACATGCAAGGGTTGTAAATGCGGCTAGAGGCATTACTGCTAAGGCAGTCAATAAATCAAGGAAGGAGGCTTCCGGAACACTACCAATTTTCAGTACATCTTCCATGAAAGACTGTTCAAGATGAAGGGTGTTAGAAACGTCAGCCCCTACCCATGACAAAACAATAACACTGGCCAATCTTCCCATCAACCACAAGACTAAAACTGGCGCCAACCAAGATAATTTTGTCATAGATATCAACCAACGTCTTGTGAATGCCGCTATTGTGATGTGTTTTCTGGCAAATTTAGGGAATACTCGCATAACCATAATCAGTACAATTAGATAACATGCCAATGCTACCTCCAACCTGCGATTTGGTCTAATCCATTCGTCGGGAATGAAGATAACAAAACCAAGCGGTACAATAACTAACAATAACTGGAAAGGTATAGCCAATAATACGAGTCCTCCGTGAGTAGAGAGTAAGGAGTGTCTTTTCTGAATACGGTCGCTAACCATGACTGTTAATTTGGCATGAGGTGAATTTGCGTGATTTCTTCTGGTGTTTCGCAAAGTTGCTGCATCTCTTCGCGCTCTTGTGAGGCCTAATGCAGATTTCCACCCACCCTTTTCAATTATCCAAACTGGTGTAAATCCACCGAATATTAATGCCAGAAGTAGAGCAATCATTCCATAAGCTAGAGAAGCAGCAACAATCCATGGAATCATTTCAGACTGGAAAGACATTGTAAAATTTTCAGATGCCATTTTGAATTCTAAAAGGTATGTGATAGAGAATGCAGCCATCGGTGTGAGGAAAATTTGACAAAATACAAGCCCTGTTAACCAGACTCTGGCCGCCAAAGGCCCTTTGTCAGAATATTCATTCACGATACATCCTAACACCTTGCTTTCTCAAAGGTTACCCTTAGTTCGGATTGGTTTGTAGCGATTAAATCACCTTTTAGTCTAATCCGGCGGGTGTCTCCGTAGGAGACATGGGAAGGGGACATTCATATGCGGGTTAATTGTCGCATGCTTGTTGATGAATATGCGAAAGTCGCTACCATTGCTTTTGGTTACTTTGTTATTGATGCAATCGGTGTTGTCGATTACCGTACAAAATGTCGAAGCCACCATGGGGCGTGGCGGAACGACTGACGACTTTTCAGTATCTGAGATTTCAGTTAACTCTTCATTATCAAGTAATTGGATACAGCCAGATGGCAGCGTTTTGCTTTACGTGGCAAAAGGGGATTTTGTAGACATCTCAGTCGAAGTTAAAAGAGGCGGAGTGTCACTGCAAGGTTCCCCGGCAACAGTAACTGTCGAAATGGTGCATCCTATCGGCTTTGTGATGAATACAACATCATGGGAAACCACTCCTCTACTGGGTAGCCAGTCTTACACTGACACATTCCAATGGGAGGCTTTTGTCGCCCATTCACATCTCAATGTCTCAACCAACGAACTATCTGGTGGTGTGATAATTCGAGCTACCGTTTTCAATCCATCAGATGACAGAAATGAAAATGATGTCAAAGAAATGGAGCTACCCGTGGCTCTCGCAAGAGACGCAATGGAAGCAGAAGGCGACCCTCGCGACCAACAACTACCTACAGCGTCAATTCCGACATTTTACGGTGGCGAATACCCTATAGACGGTAGCGACGCAACAGGAATTGGTATCTGGCAAGAGGACAACTCAGACTCCGCAGTAGGAGACTCTAATTGGCGTCATTCCAATAGCGGTTCGGATTATCCTTCCGCTTCCCGCAGTAGGCTAGTCTTCGCGTTCAGAGGTGCAAACAGTAACTGTGGATATGGTGCATCCCTAGATGGTGGTTTGTCCCAAGCATACATTCAGTGGATGTGTAAGATGCAACTAAATTCTGCAGCTCTAGTTTCAGCTCAGATGCACGTTCAAACGTGGGGTCAAATGGGAGCTGGAGACTTGGTTGCTTTAGAATTATGGAGGGGTAATGGAGCGCCAGAAAACACGATTTCTCATAACTTTGTCAACGACTCACCCAGCACATTCGAAGGCCAATGGAGCAACGTTTCGTGGGACCCAACTGATCAATTAGGCGGACATTCTTGGTCTTATGGGATTCTATTCCAGTCAGATGCATCGGGAGCGTCAAGTGGAATGCATGTTGACGATTTCGTTTTGTTTGCCATAGAGAAGGTTGAAGAGTTTACGTTAGATGTTGATTGTGATAATCCTAATGGCGGATATACAACGCCTCCAAACAACATTCTCTCAATGTACTGCGTCATAACCAACAACGGATATCAGTCTGCGCAGGTAAGAATTCTTTCAAACGTTTCAAACACTTCATGGATGAACCCAAGCTTGCCGATGATTAGAATCGACAGTGCGAATCCAACCCAACACGGCACAACAGTAATGATTCCTCCAATACCTGCTGGTAATACTTCTGAAATGTGGATTAATTTGTCTATTCCTGCAGGATCAGATGTCCAACAGCAAGTATGGCAAATTTGGTGGGAAGATGCTGGAGGAACTCAGCTTGGTGAAATGGGAAGAGTCACTTCAGATTTAGCAGTCACAGAACAATACGGTGTACAACTCTCATCAACAGCACCTCTACTAGCAGATTCTCTGTTGCCAGGGGAGTCGACAAGCATTCCGTTCAAACTGCAGAATGCAGGGAATCGGGAGGCAGGATACACCATAACTTCTAATTTCCAAGGTGAAGGATGGATTTCATACGTTACCGACCAAAACAATAGTATCGTACAAATGCCAATTCCTCTAGGGAAGGGTGAGTCAGTAGAATTACTTCTGAATGTAACATCCCCTGAGAAAGCAACACCCGGAGAAGTGCCTTTCTCGATGAGAGCGGTCTGTCCGTCATGTGGAGGTTCCCTCTTTGGCACTGATGTCATATCAAAGAAAATAGAGGTGCCAATTCTCAGATCTATTGATATGGCTGCTGAAGAATATGAGCTAATGGCACCAGCAAACGGTAACTCCAGAATTGTGTTCGTCGATATTTTCAATCTGGGTAATGATGATGAGATATATTCGCTTGATTTGGTACAATCAAACTGGAGACTTCAAGCGTATCTTTCAACAGATGAAACCCCAGTCTTGGACGCATGGGATGGCGAGACAACAATTGCGCTGAATCTGCCTATGCCTGTTGGTCTAGCACCTGGTTTGTATACGGCTAAAATCATTGCAACCAGTGTAGACGATAATACGATTACAAAACAGATAACAATTAATGTTGATGTAGAAGACACCTCTGCAGTTTCTGTTTCTGACGAGGATGCTGACCAGTCTTATCTGCCGGGTGGAGATGCTCAGTCCATGCGATTTATGGTTACTAACGATGGTAATCAAGAAGATAGATTCGAGATGAGTCTCGATCTGCCAGACGGTATGAATGCTCAATTTGAGCAATTGGTCGATGGTAATTTGACTCCTACGCTTTCTCCAGGGGAAAGTTACAACTTAACAGTAAGATTTTCTTTTGATGATGGGATTAATGACAGGCTTATCATGAGAGTGATTGCTACCAGCGTGAACGACCCAACTGTTTCAAGCAGCGGTCAATGCACCTACAAAGTAGGCTCGCAAAATTACCTAAGAATTATTTCAACCGAGTCCACAATAATCGATGAGGCTGGTGTTTATGAGGTCATTGTCACAGTCAGAAATCAGTATACTACCGGCCAATCTGTTACAATGGATTGGGACCAAGGCGACACAAGAAATTGGTTTAGAGCATCAATAGATTCCAGTGACAGAGATTTTTGGTTAGAGGTTGAAGGCAATAGAGAAGTAACAGTTCTATTCGAAGTTCAGAGTTCTAGTCTTGAAAATCTAGAGGAAGAATTTATCGAGTCCTCGATAACTGTATGGGCTCTTTCCAACACAGTCGAGGACGCAGCATCACTAGAACTTCCCGTTACGCTAAAGCGCTCTACCTCTGATTCAGAATCTGCATCATCTGATTCCGATTCAATTGATTGGGTTGGGATTGGAATTTGGATAGTGGGTGGTGTTACAATAATCGCTCTTCTTGGTATTCTATTGATTGTTCTAAACAGCGAGGAAGAGGAAGAAAATCAGGATTGGGCAGAGGGTGGCTACGAGGATAATATAACCGCCACTTATGGCGCAGTCGCAGCTGCTCCAAATGTTGGTTCATTGGAGAAATCAATTCCGGATATATCTCCTCCTGCTGCTCCGGTATCGGCACCACCACAACCAGCGATACAATCAGGTCCGCCTCTTCCAGAAGGAGGGCTTCCTGAAGGCTGGACTATGGAGCAATGGAGCCACTATGGCCAACAATGGCTCGATAGTAACAGATAAAATTCAATTGCGATGGGTTGAAGTTAGGCTTCCCTTGGGATGGGTTGGCGAGGTATACGTATGTATGGTAATGGACAAGCACCAATATTCATTTTGAAAGAAGGTGTGCAAAGAACAAGAGGACGCAGTGCTCAGTCAAATAACATCGCAGCAGCAAAAGCGGTAGCAGACGCAGTTCGCAGTACGCTTGGTCCTAAGGGAATGGACAAGATGCTTGTTGACAGTATGGGTGACGTGGTTATTACAAATGATGGAGCCACCATCTTAAAGGAAATGGATATTGAACATCCAGCTGCAAAGATGATAATCGAAGTCGCAAAAACACAAGAACAGCATTGCTATGACGGGACAACGTCTGCGGTTGTATTATCTGGTGAACTGCTTAAGAGATCAGAGGATTTGATTGAGCAAAATGTACATCCGACCGTAATATGTGAAGGGTTCAGACTAGCCGCAGAAAAAGCGGTAGGATGTTTGGAATCTCACGGTATTTCCACTGAAAATGATGACATGGTTCTTATGGAAGTTGCAAAAACTTCTCTCACCGGTAAATCTGCGGGAGCTGTAAAATCTTTCCTTGCTGACATTTGTGTAAGAGCAGTTAACTCGGTTGGAACTATCGAGGATGGAGAAAGATTGGTTGATTTGTCAGATATCAAGGTCGAAAAGCGACAAGGTGGTTCAATAAAGGATAGCACATTGGTTGACGGTATAATCTTAGACAAAGAAAGAGTACATGCAGGCATGCCTCGATCTGTCTCAGACGCGAAAATAGCACTAATTAACAGTGCAATTGAAGTGAAAAAGACAGAAGTGGATGCTAAAATTCAAATTACTGACCCCTCAATGCTAGCATCTTTCCTTGAGGAAGAAGAAAACTACATCAGAGGACTTGTTGAGAAAATCCAGAACAGTGGCGCAAACGTCATTATTTGCCAAAAAGGAATTGATGATTTGGCACAGCACTACATGTCGAAAGCAGGTATATTTGCGATTAGAAGGGCGAAAAAAAGTGACATGGAGGCACTTTCAAAAGCAACAGGTGGGCGAGTTTTAACGAACATAGATGACCTCGCAGTAGAAGATCTTGGTATCGCAGCAAAAGTCGAAGAAAGAAAGATTGGTGAATCGGACATGACATTCATCACCGGCTGTCCACAGGCAAAGTCCGTATCAGTACTCCTTCGTGGAGGAACCGAGCACGTTGTCGATGAAATACGTAGGGCATTTGATGATGCAGTGGGCGTTGTTTCAGTGGCTTGGGAAGACGGCGCAGTGCTAACCGGAGGCGGTAGTGTCCTTGCTGCGCTATCCAGGGAGCTAAGGTCCTATGCTGAATCAGTTGGCGGCAGAGAACAAATGGCAATCGAAGCGTTTGCAAGTGCGTTAGAAATAATTCCAAGAACCCTTGCTGAGAATGCGGGATTAGATCCAGTCAACACTATTATAGAACTGAGAAAGGCACATGCAGATGGTAAAGGATACTCTGGAATTAACGTTGAAGACGGTGGAGTCATGGACATGCGAGAAGCAAATGTCCTAGAACCAGAAAGAGTTGTTGAGCAGGCTATACAATCTGCTACGGAAACGGCAATTATGATATTGCGAATCGATGATGTAATTTCCTCCAAGGGCATATCTGGTGAAGATATGATGGGCGGAATGGATGATTTCCAAATGTGATTTTTTATTATCACATAATTTCTCTCCCTTAAGGGAGAGGCACGAACCTTCAAAGGCTATGCCATAGTGGAATAAAATGTCCGAGTAGGTGGTCTTATGTCGGGAGTGGTTGGCAGTCCAGAATTAGCAATATTTTTTGGTTCCCAAACGGGTAATGCCGAAGAATTAGCAGGCAACACAGCAAAACTTGCAAAAAAAGCGGGTTTGGTTCCCAAAGTAATTGACATGGATGGATTTAATCCAGCAGATTTCGCTAGCTTCAAGCGCGTTTTGATAATCACTTCAACATGGGGAGAAGGAGATATGCCGGATAACGCTGAGGACTTGTGGATTGCTACAAACGAATCAAACCCTAGCCTGTCTGGAGTTAGTTACTCAGTTTGCGCAATTGGTGACACGTCGTATGACGAGTTCTGTAAAGCAGGCGTAGACTGGGATGAAAAGTTTGCAGCCCTCGGAGCAACAAGAGTACACCCAATCCAGTTATGTGATGTAGAATATGAACCAGAATGGGCAAAGTGGGCAGATGCAGTTATTCCAGCAATGGCCTCGGTGGACGGAGGTGCTTCAACTACAGCACCCGAAGAGAGCTCAGAAACAGCAGTAGTTTCTGCCCCAAGTGAAGTTAATTTGAGTACTGATTCCGGTGAACTTGCCGATGTAATGAGTGGCGATAGAAGCCTTGCTATATTTTTCGGGTCTCAAACCGGAAATGCTGCAGGGTTGGCTGAAAAAACGGCAAAAATGGCTGTTAATTATGGGCTTGAACCTACGGTTATCGATATGGATGGATACGACCCTAGCAAATTTTCTTCTCACAAGAGAATTCTAATCATTACCTCAACATGGGGAGAGGGTGAAATGCCAGATAATGCAGACGCATTGTGGGTTGCAACGTGTGGCTCAAATCCTGCTCTGGCAGATGTCCACTTCTCAGTATGTGCAATTGGTGACACAGCATACGATGAATTCTGCAAGGCTGGGCTCGACTGGGACGAGAAATTCAAGGCTCTCGGTGCTACATGCATTGAAGAAATCAAGCTATGCGATGTCGACTATGAGCCCCCATGGCTCGAATGGGCGCCAATGGCTCTATCAAAAATCGCATGTGTAGACACCTCGGGTACATTCCACGAAGAATTAGTCGAAGCAATGGTTGCCTATGGCGCTGGTGATGAAGAAGAATCAGACCTAGGAGATTTTGCACCCGGTGAAATTGTGCAAGATGTTATTTCGATAACAATGCGCATTTTCCGCTACAACCCCACACTTGCTCAATCTGGTTTCGATACCGTTGCAGTTGCGCTGCCTGGGCATGCATCAATAGAAGACGCATTAGTGGCGGTGAAGAGAGAAATCGACGGCTCTCTAACCTTTAGAAGCGGTTCGATTGCGGGCCAAGATCCTCTAACTGGTATAAAGGCCAATGGCCGAATATTACCAGCTGATACCACAAGAATCTCAGATTTGGTCTCAGATGGTGGGAATCTGACACTTGAACCGATTCCCGGATATGACGTTTTGAAGGACTTGATGGTATCCTATGACAGATATGATACAGAGCGAGCAAACTCGAAGCCTTGGATGGAGGCCGACCCACGGCAAGGTGAGAAATTGATATCCGGTGCTGCAATGGGAATTATGAGCTCAGCAGATGCTACTATGTTGCATACTTTGGCGGATGTGGGATCCCTACAACTTGTCAATTCTATGTCCGATACATATGATGTCGATGATGAGTACTCAGGTCCCGGAATAGCTCTTCAAAGATGGGTTAGAAGCCAAGACCCTCGTTCAGGTGCAAAGCATGTCAAGAAAATGTTCGAATTGATGCAGAAGAAAGGTGGAGTTTGGGACGAAGCAGACATTTCTTCTATCCAAAGACACGGTATTGATGGTTCTCAAGCCGCTGATTCCCTTTACGAGGCCAGAGCCCGGTTGCTTGCGGAGTACAAGTTTACAGGAAGAAGTGGCAGACTTGTAAAGCACTATTCACGCTCGGTAAAGATGTCAGGCAACGTTAACGAAACAACACTCTACCGTTCAGTATTAGGGCCACTAGGTCTTGGTTCGAACATCATGAACGGTGTTTCACTACGAATGATGTTAGGATTCACTAGAAACGGCGGACCAATCATGCGAGGATTCCAAGGGATGTTGATTCCACCCGCTGGAATAGGTAAGATCCCAAATATGTTCAATGGGAAAGTAGCAAATCACCACGAAGTTGTAGCAATATTTAACGAACTTGATAGCAGATTTTGAGGTGTTAAGGTGGTGAAGTATTCCTATTATCCTGGAAACGTAGCCCGCCAATCATCATTTGAAGTTGAAGACACCATCCAACCCCTGTGTAAAACGCTCGGAATCGAATTGATTGAAATCGTTGGATACAATAGTGATGGTGGAAATATAATCAAACAAGGAAACAAGGATCTACAACTAGCCTTGAACGCTAGAAATATAGCACTCGCAGAGAAAAATGGTCATGACATAATCACTGCATGTGCATCAGCACAAGGTATCTTGTACGAATCACTAGAGACTTTTCGCAAGGACCCAATTGCCTTGGCTAATGCTAACACTGTATTGTCTAAAACATCAGGAATGGTCGCAAAAGCAGATGAGATTACAACAAATCATCTACTGCACGTTTTGGTAGATGACATAGGATTGGAGAAAGTGGAAGACGCCGTGATTAATCCAATAAACATGGATGTTGCATGTTATTATGGTCCTCACATGCAAAAAGAAGGTGCATGCGGTGGAGATGACCCATGGAATCCAACTTACATGGAACAACTCATAACAGCGCTTGGAGGAAGACCCGTAGATTACAAAACAAAGACATCAAGTGTTGGAAACCCATCTTTGCTATCGCTTGGGGATTCTGTCATGAAAATGACTGCTAGGGTTCTAAACGATGCAAAGAGAGCAGGGGCCCAATTAATCGTTAGTGCATGTACTCTTTCTCACTCAAACCTCGACTCATACCAAGGTAAAGCAGGCAGGGTAGCAAATATGGATACCAACATACCAGCAGTCAATTTGACAGAAATTGTGGCGTTTGCTCTTGGCCATTTCCCAGATAGGTTTGCCCAGCTTAAAACCCGTGCAATGATAATTGGCTCATGATTATCCGTGAAGGAACTTGTAGAGTTCTAATGCTTGGCTTGGAGAGACTCCTTCTATATTAGTTAGTTCCTGCTGACTAAGCAAACATAACCCCATTATGTCGCCTGCCTTATCCATTATTTTGTTCGCGGTTTTAGCACCTATTCCTGGAAGTTCAGATAGTATTTTTTCTCTTTTTTGCATAATTTCATTTTTCCATTTTTTTGCTAGGTTTCCACTTTTTTCCTGTCCACCAATTATCGACATTATTTCTTCAGATGCTGCTTTCAGTGCGGTCTTTTCTTCACTAGGATGCAATTTTTTTGATTTTGTTGTTAGGAGGTCAATCAGGTGTGACTCTCTTTTGGCTACAACAGAAATAAATCGTGCTGTTTGTTCTGCAGACCCAGTCATTAAAACCGGCAGCCCTAGGTCTATTGTTATCCAAGCCATGGCTCCTAATATCGCATTTGGATGAACCCTCTCTGTTTCTATCGACTCTACAATTAGTAAAGGTCGCGCTGCAGCGGTTCGTAATCTACGGGCTTGGTGAAGGAGCCTTCCGTCGATTAATGAGTCTACCAAATCTCTCGCAGTTTTCCTTTCTATTAAGATCCTATTAGATATTCTCACATCTCCAACCGGTAGGCTTTCTATCTTGATTTCGTGACCATGTAATTTTAGCATTGCAGGCAGGGTAGAATTCCCTTCTCTATGGTCTATGACAATCATAGTTCCAGGCTGATTCTCTAGACTGTTAGATATTACTTCTGTTTTTGCTGCTTCTGAGACTCTTGCCTCCTTATTTCTGGAGTGACTTACACTTCCATCAAGTACAGGTTGCCACCAATTTTTATTTCCACTATCGATGTTATCAAAATCAAAATCTGCGAGAGATTTCTGATTCCTTGGCCTATTTGATAACTTAACCTCCTTTTTGGTCTGTATATTGATTTTGGTAGATTCGCTCTGTTTATTTTCTACTGGTCTATGGAGCCTTTTTTCTTCTGAGGAAATGAATGAATCCACATCAACGCCGTCCACATTAAAATTTGAAAGAACATCAGATTTTGGCGCCTCTCTTTTAGGTAGCCGAGATTGTTTCTTTAGATTTTCAAGCGTCCTATACATTGCTTGTTCCTTTCTCATTGCGGCGTGTTGAACGAACTCATCACGTGTTCCTTTTGCTACTAGAATATGCACATCTCCATCCCTCTGTCTAGCAGTTCTTCCTCTTCTTTGTATGGCTCTTATAGCGCTTGGAACCGGTTCGTACAGTATCACACTATCAGCTGCAGGGACGTCTAGTCCTTCTTCTCC
>CEPA01173334.1_pt1 | contig 19308 bp, 19 predicted proteins | sample 356241 | NCBI WGS metagenome assembly CEPA01 (sample SAMEA2620542, study PRJEB7988) | marine metagenome | biome: marine biome (ENVO:00000447); feature: surface water layer (ENVO:00002042); material: "saline water (ENVO:00002010), including plankton (ENVO:xxxxxxxx)" | depth 5 m
ACGGCTCATGCGCTTCTTACGGAGACGGTAGGCGCGGCGAGCAGCGATCGCGGCCTTGGTCTGCTTAAGCTTTCGGCTCTTACGACGGCGAAGCTTCTTTACCGCACGGCGAACACGGCGCTTCTTTGGTGAAAGCACATGCTGCTTGCGCTTAAGTACCTTGGCGTCAACGTAGTGACGACCCGACTTGGTACGGTAGTATAGACCACCATTGGCACCACGGTGGAGCTTGCGGCGACGGTTGCGAACAGTGACGTAAGCCTGCGACTTTGGTAGGGACTTAACGTAGTGACCGCGCTTTGGACGGCGGCCTGGCGATTTCTTAGCTTTGCGCGCACGGCGCTTCTTACCGAAGAAAAGTTCTAATGCACCCATATTTTATTTTAATATATAGTTTAGAAAAAAAATAAAATTAAATTAAATTAAATTCAAAATAAAATTTTAATAAATTTTGAAATTACATTTTCTTTAAACTCATGTAAATGTAGAAATTCCAAAAGTATTTGTTTGTCTACATTTATTTTTGAAAATTTTTCTGGGACTTCGTAATCAAATTCCTTGAATATTTTTCTAGAAACGTTGTAATTAAAATTCGGTGCTTCTTTGTTTAAGGCTTTAAGAATTTCTTCGATTGAGCCGTGCTTTTTGATTAAATTAAATGCTGTAATTGGACCTATATGTGGTATAGGATCGGTGTAGTCGCATCCAGAAAGTATACAAAAATCTACAAAAGAATCACGGGACATCTCAAATTTTTCTAGAATTGCATTTGTATCGATTTCAATTATATTCTTATTTATAGAAGTTTTTAAGATGTAAGGACATCCAAATGTTGTTGCATCAGTGTCGTCTGTTACTGTATAATCTACCAGACCATTTTTTTGCAAGAATGCACAATATTTTTCAGCGTCTTCTGGTGCAGTACAGTAAGGAATTCCAGCTTTTTTCAATAGTTCTTTGCTCGAATCTATATGAATTTTTTTAACAACAATAAGTTGCGAAAGCAATTTTTCTATCTCTTCTTGAATAGTTTTATTTTCTTCTTCGGTTTCTGGTTCTTTTGCTCGAAGCTCTTCTAAACGGATGTACATTTTTTCCTTGTTAGCCTGTCTTTTGGCTAAAGTAATTTTTTTTGCTTCGGGAGGTACTCCATCAAACACAAATACGGGTAATACTCCATTCATAAGATAAAACTTAATTCTATTTGCAATTCCTATAAGATGAGAGTTTTCAACCTTCGATGCATATTTAAATTTATAAAGAAGAATACTACAGTCTATAGCAACCTTTGAATTTCTGTACTTTGAGATGTCACAAATCTGGATGGCATCCGGCGCCCACTTTTTAATAACGGTATTTAGTCCGCGAATACCCATTTTATTAATGTAGTATAATCTATTCTTTTAAGTAATATCTTTTTTTGTAAAATATCACCGTATCTTTATTCTCTAAATGCATACTCAAGTAGAATATTTTCTTCTTCTGGTTCATCAGATGTTAAATCAAGAGTTTTTTTTTGTTTTGGAAATTTTGGATGTAATTTAATATGATTATTTCTATAGTATTCTACTTCTTTCCAAAACTCTTGTAATATTGGTATATTTTTATCCAACCACTTTTGATCTCTATATACTCTTACTATATTCATTGTATCCGGTGGGAGATATTCTATAAAATCTGCTACCCTAAGATCGCAAATAAAAAGATTAAGTTGAACTTGTGGTAAATAATAATCTGGAATCTTACCAAACTTAATTTTTCTTCTATATGGACACTTTACTTCTAAAAGAACTGGATCTGCTTCATCATTTGTTTTAGAGATAGCTATTCCATCAGGAGACCCTGCCATCCAATAATAATCTTTATTATGATACACATCTTCGTGTGCTATAAGGCCAAAATTATAATTTACTTGTCCGGTAAGTTCGCAGTATTTATCTATGGCTTCGTCTTCGTATTTTTGTCCATGTCTTGTAGCAACATTTCCAACGAAAGGCTTTAGATCAAAACCACATTTCTTAAAAAGAACTTCGTGTGGTTTTTGATACGGATTAAGACCTAAAACAGTACCCGCGTCAGAACTAGTAAGCTTATTTTCACGTTGTTTAAACCACATATCAGACCTTTGTTCATATTGAGGAATTTCTAACAATTTATTAATTTTATACATTTAAAGTTTACTTTTATATATAAAGTAACTTTAAATTAAAAATGAATAAAGATATTTTTATATCTCACAATTGGCAAAAAGACAAAAGGGGCCGAAATAATCATATGAGATGTATGGTGTTATGTAATATGTTAAAAGAACAGGGTTATTCAGTATGGTTTGATCATTACGATATGGGAAGAGATATAGATAATTCTATAACTCAAGCCATAGACAATTGTAAAGTTTTTATAGTTTGTCTCACGACGGCGTATTGTTTAAAAATAAATAATGCAGTTAAATTAAATAAATTAAATGACAACTGTTTTAAAGAATGGAACTACGCTGTTTACAGAAATAAGATAATAATACCAGTAATAATGGAGGAAGAGGTGTTATATAATTATATACATGACAAGGGAATAATTAATATGTACTTAAATTCATTGATTTATTTTGCCATAACAACTGACAATTATGAAGTAAATGATTTCAAACTATTATGTAAAAATCTAAGAAAACAAGGAGTTTATACAAATTTAGAAAAAGAGATACTAAACATACGCCATACATTATCATTTAATAGCTTTTTAGAATACATTAACGAAAACTTAATTAAACAAAGATTTAAAAAAGAAAAACAAACAATGAAAATAAAACCAAGAAATATTATATACATATAGACGGAATTTCCAATTTGTTTAACTTAATAGAAAAAGTTGCTTAGGATCTTGTGTGCATCATTATTGCTATAAATGTATGATTAAAATAATTAAAGAGTCTTATAAAACTAATATGGAATTAATACGGGAACTATTAATAATTAAAAAATAATTTATAATTTAAATGGACGATCCGGATATCTTATATATCATTATCAAAAATAGAACTTTGCATGACAATGTAAACTTTTGCAATGTAAATAAAATGTTTTATGAAATAACTAAACTTATTAGTTTTGAACAAATTAGTAAGTTATTTTATTTCGACAGAATGAAGAAAAGAACATTGTTTCCAAAGAAAAAAAAGATGAGACACAATTATTACACTCTAAAGAATATGTACATAAATAAAGAAGAGCAACCTATTTTATTTTTTTAATTTTTTAACAGTTACGCTTGGGGTATTCTTTTTCTTGAGTTTTTTCTCGTCATATTCTTGTACAGACTTGGCTTTCTTTTCATCATAATTTTTTTGGCAGTATTTCCAAAGTTCTTTTGAACCAATTCTAAAATTTCTATTAGGTTTTGCTCTATACCAAAAAACGCAATCTTGTACATTATTACTTTTAGATGTGTTATCAAGAACTAAACAGTCGTAACCTTCGGTGCAACTATTTAATACATCTTGAAAAACACTGAAATGAGGAAATATACCGAAAAAATTCTTATAAAGTTTTTCTTGATTCTGTATAATATTTTCTCGAAGAATAAACACATAGTCTATATTTGCGCGCAGATCAGGTGGTAAATCCATACAATACTGCATAGTTAACATGAATGTAATACGCCAGTGTCGTCCATTCATGAATATACCTCGGATATTAGTATCTCTTATCATACGTTTATCGTACATACAGTCGTCCAATAGTACAAACACGTCTCCTTCTGAGTCTTTATTTTTGCAATTTATTACCTTTTTTTGACGAGTTATAACTTGTTGAATTATTTCTGGTTTATATTCGGAATGAATTAAGATATCGGGTATAAAACTAGAATAATAAGCATTTCCATCCTCTGTTGCAGAAATAGCAACCCCTGCATTAATTTTACGCATGTAATAAAGTATATCTGCGACTAAAGTACTTTTGCCAGTACCTCTTTTGCCGATAAAAACACACGTAGCAGGACCTGATCCGGTTCGCCTCCTTTCTTCTATTTTTCTAGGGTTAAATTTTGATAGACTAATAGACATTTGTTATAATAATATGTAAAAATTATTTTAAAATCTTATTTACTCCCAATAATTAGACGTCATTATTTCGTCTGACTCTAATGTTACATAAGAATAAACTATGCTAGCAAATATACCAATACATATTGACAAACCCACATTAAATGTATAGTTTTCATCTTTTTTATCTTCGTTGTAATTGATCAACATAAAAAAACCGGAGGCAACTAGCAATATTATAACAAATGTTGTAAGATCAAATGTGTAAAAATCTAGAAATGTCGAAGTCATTTTTATTATATATATATCTAATTTAAATTTAAAAATACAAACTTAAAAAAATAAATTATTGTACACTATACATTATACATTACAATGAGTGTCGTGATTAAAGATCTTAAAAATTATACAGCAGTAAACAACATAGATTTTGGCGAAAAGGTTATATTTTTCAAGTTTGGCGCAGAATGGTGTAGTCCTTGTATAGAACTTGAAAAAATACTCAAAAAGGTGGAAGATAGTCTTCTGTATCATATATCTATAGACAATGAAGAATTTGAGTCTTTTTTAATGGACAATAAAATTTACACTATTCCAGATACTATAATAAAGTATAAGGACAATACCCACAGATTTCAGGGGGTTAAGACTATTGAACAAATTAATGAAATAATTAATAGTATGAAAAAAAACAATTAGATTCAACTAGAAATTTGCAAAAAAATAACTGGTTTAAAAATTTAGTTCATTTTATAATCAGTTATTATGACGGACACATATAAAAAATATACACAAATTGAACATGTCATAGCAAGACCCGGTATGTACATCGGTGATACAAAATGTACGACTGGTGATTGCTGGATTATAGAAGATAACAAGGCTGTGCTTAAATCTTGTAAATGGAACCCAGGCATCTTTAAAATTTTCGACGAAATTTTGGTTAATGCCGCGGACGAAGTTCAAAGAAATAAAGCTGTTAAGTGTATCAAAGTTAAAATAGAAAATGACGAAATCTCGGTATTTAACGATTCTGGTATTCCCATCGAGATTCACCCGGAGTACAAAATTTACATTCCTGAATTAATCTTCGCCAATCTACTCACCACGAGTAATCACGATGACTCGCAAAAAAGAACAACGGGTGGTCTTAACGGGCTCGGTGCCAAATTGACCGCTATTTTCTCAGAGTATTTTATTATTGAAACTGCAAAAGACGGCAAGAAATATACTCAAAAATTCGAAAAAAATCTAAGTAAGATAAATAAACCAAAGATTAGTACTGCAAAAGGAGATTATACCAAAATAACCTTTAAACCGGACTTTTCAAAATTTGGAACATCGGGTATAACAGATAACACTCTTGACATATTAACAAAAAGAGTGTTTGATATTTGCGCAATTACAAATAAAGACGTTTCTGTTTATTTTAATGAAAAAAAGTTAACAATTAAAGATTTTTCTGATTATATTTCAGCTTACATTGGTCCTAAGAAAATGTGTCCGAGAGTTATTCAAGAAACCGGACGCTGGCAAGTAGGTATCTCACCATCTGAGTCTGGATTCCAATGTATCTCATTTGTAAACGGAATCAGTACAACAGGGGGTGGCTCACACGTCGATCATGTTGTTAATCCAATAATTAAAAAGGTTACAGAAATTATTCAAGAAAAGCACAAAAATATAACAATTAAACAGCAGTACATCAAAGATAATCTTTTTGTCTTTATAAATTGTCTCATAGAAAATGCAACTTATTCTTCCCAGACAAAAGAAAAGAATATTACCAAGATTTCAGATTTTGGTAGCAGATTTTCTCCATCGGATGACTTTATTACCCAGATTTCTAAAATGGGTATAATAGAAAATGTCCTAATTATTGCAAATGCAAAAGAAAAGAAGTCTTTGCAAAAGACTGACGGTAAGAAAACTAACAGGGTCATTATTCCGAAACTAGACGACGCCAACAAGGCCGGTACAAAAGACTCTAAGTTTTGCACGATTATTTTCACAGAGGGAGATTCGGCGAAGGCTACAGCTATATCAGGTCTTTCTGTAGTTGGTCGCGATACATACGGTGTTTTTCCACTCCGTGGCAAACTTCTGAACACTCGTACTGCTACTTATTCTCAGTTATCAAAAAACGAAGAAATTAACAATATCAAACAGATTCTCGGCCTTCAAAGTTCTAAGAAGTATTCATCTGTTTCTGAATTAAGATATGGAAGAATTATGGTGATGACTGACGCGGACACCGATGGATTTCACATAAAAAGTCTTATTGTGAATTTCATCGGAAATGGTTGGCCAGAACTACTAAAGACAGACTTTATTTCATCTTTAGTAACACCTGTTATCAAATTAACTAAAAAATCACAGATCATTCCATTTTATAACGTAGATGACTATAAAAAATATAAAGAAGCAAATAATATTTCAGGCTTCAAGATAAAGTATTACAAGGGTCTTGGTACAAGCACAACCGCTGAGGCTAAAGAATACTTTAGAGATATGAAGACGTTACATTATAAAAACGAGTCTAATGAGGATGAACAATATCTTAATCTAGCTTTCACAAAGACCGAAGCGGATGCTAGAAAGAAATGGATTCTTAATAATATTAAGAGTCCGGAGACACTTGATTATAATAATAAAAAAGTAACTATCAAAGATCTTATCAATAAAGAACTAGTGTTATTCTCAATAGCAGACAACGTAAGATCTATCCCAAGTCTTGTAGATGGACTTAAGCCTTCTCAAAGAAAGATAATCTTTTCTTGTATCAAGAGAAAACTCTATTCGGAAATTAAAGTATCACAACTCGCGGGTTATGTCTCTGAACACGCTTGTTACCATCACGGAGAAGCAAGTCTTCAAGATACTATTGTAAATCTCGCACATACATTCACGGGTTCCAATAATATGAATCTTCTTGAACCAGTTGGACAATTTGGAACAAGACTGCTTGGTGGTAAAGATGCTTCTAGCCCGAGGTATATCTTTACACATCTTTCTAAAAATTTCAAAGAACTTTTCAATGAAGACGACTTTGATCTATTGCATTATCTAGACGACGACGGGCAATCAATTGAACCAAAGTTTTATGTTCCTATATTGCCTCTTATCTTAATAAACGGAGCATGTGGTATTGGAACGGGATTCTCTACAGACATTCCGTGTTTCAACCCAGATGATATCAAAGACCGTCTTCTGAGACTCGTAGAAGACGAGGATTCAGACATTGAAGAACTTACACCTTGGTACAAAGGTTTCACTGGTCAGATTAAAAAAGTAGAAGAAAATAAATGGACTTCGCATGGAAATTACACAATTAAAGCAAATGTTATTAGTGTAACAGAACTTCCAATTGGAACGTGGACTGAAGACTATAAAACCTTTCTTGATAAACTTGAAACTGAAAACACGATTTATGGTTACAAAAATATGTCTACAGAGACCTCTGTTCACTTTGAAATTAAAATGCCTCTAGAAACTGTATACGAATGGAGAGATAATCACGAAATTGAAAAGAAACTAAAATTAGTTAGTCACATCTCAGCTAAGAATATGTATGTATTTAATGAAAATAATGAAATAGTTAAAATGGAGAATCCAGAAGAAATAATTTATCATTTTTGGAGAATCAGGAATGAATACTACATTAAAAGACAAACCAATTTAATTAAGAAGTTGTCACATGAATTAAATTTAATTACAGCAAAGATTAATTTTGTAAACGACGTCATGGATGAAAAAATAAAAGTATTTCGACAGAGATTAGACTACATTAATGAACAACTTGAAGAGAAAGATTACATTAAGATAGAAAATAGTTATACATTCTTGACAGACATGAAAATTCATACATTTAGCGAAGATACAATTGAAAAATTAACAAAGAAACAAGAAGACTTACAAAAAATGTATACAAGGATTTCCGAGTACACCGTTAGAAATTTCTGGCTGAATGACATTCAATGAAATGAATTAACTAACAAGTCTCCTAGGAGACAAAAATTCAGTTTAAATTTAATGTAAAATTAAAATGTTTTTATTAAATTAAAAATGAATTTCATAGTGGCGTTAGTTGTAGCTATAATGTCTTGGATTACTTTCGGTACCTTAAATGAACTCACGAGTGCTAGTAATGATGGCGGTTGCTGTCAAACAAAAGACTGTGGCAAATCGTTTTTTGATAGAGTTTTCTGGTGGACAAATCTATGTGTCGCGATTTTATTTACAGTTTATGTTTTGATGCAAATTTATGATGAATACGGAGGTACCGTAAAGTCGAAGGCCGCGTCAATGATGCGTAAAAACCCTGTAACCAAGGGTGTAGAGATGGTTTTTGGAGATCACTAAAACTAATTTGTAATCTCTAAAATTACAGGGGCATGGTCACTCGCTAAAGGAATACCACGTGTATTTTCACCTATATATTTAAGACATTTACTGGCAATTTGATTACATTTAAAATTCTTAGTAAAGAAATAATCAAGTCGCCATCCTTTATTACGGTTTCTTGTTATAGCCATTCCGTCTTCTTTACGTTGCCTAGGGTCCCACCATGTATAAATGATATCGTCATTTTTAATACTATCGATGTAACCTATAGTCTGTAAGTTATTATAAAATTCAATCTCATGAGAATAAATACCGGGGCACTCTTGTACCTTTGACCTATCAAAGTGAGTAGAAATTGCTACATTCAGATCTCCACAAAACACAACTGGTTCTGTTATATTATTAAGATAATCTATCATCGCATCCATAAAATAAATTTTATTGTCAAAATTTGTACCACTGTTTGGAGCATAAACAGTTACAAGTATAAAATTTTCGAACACGACTCTTATTATTCTTCCTTCTTGATCTTCATAACCAGGTAAATCAATAAAAATATCTATAATATTCAATTTTTCTTTGTAAAAAACTGCTGTACCCGAGTATCTATCCGCTCCCCTGGCTCCTTGTAATTTAGACTCGTTGAAAAATGAACAATAACCGGGTATACTTATCCTTTTTGAATTTTCTATACTGCATCTCGTTTCTTGTATACATAAAACATCTGGGGAAAATTCAGAAATGAGTTTATACACAGGACTAGATTCATCTGGTATAATTTCTTGATTTTTCTTAAGCTTAGAACTTATTTGATCGTTGAATATCCTCGAACGAATTCCATTAACATTCCAAGTAATAATCTTCATAAATACGATATTTCTAGTGTAGTAATTACTTAATGATATTATTTTTTAGTGATATTATTTTTTAGTAATTATTTTATCAGTTTATTTGTTTTAAAGAAAATGTCTACATCTTTTTCATCATGTGTAAACTTTAATGGTCTTTGTTCAGGGGGGTTCCATAGTTTTGTTATTAACTTATATGCGTTTTCCCATTTTTCAGACCCCTCGGTTAATATACATACACAATTGCAATGATTTATAATTATTTCATTAAGGTCTGTTATCATCTTAATTAATTTTATATATGCAGTCAGTGGCAATTCATGTTCTTTTTTACACGTTCCAAGATTTATAAATAAATAATAAACTAAAGAATTGTTTCTGATGTACATCCACCCGGATTTAAAATATTCTAAAAATTCTTGAAATCCTATATCGTTATACTCGACGTCTGCTATTAAATTTACATTAAATATACATGTATCTGTATTTAATTTAATATTAAATGCGTCGCGCTCTAATATAGTTATATCTACCATTTAGATTTATTGTATTATTTTAAAATGTGTTAAAATGCGCGCAAATATTACGTTTTTATATTATTATTAAGATATTTTGAATTATATTGAGTGTGAATTGTACTGTAAATGGCATTAACGGTAAAAGAAATTATTGACGAATCTATTATATGGGACGATCTTGAATATATCTTATCATCTGAAGTGTTTATTAAAAAAGACCAATGTGAATGCCGCCATTTAAATAAACAGTATAATCAAAAAGAAGGCAATGAAGTTTGTCTTAATTGCGGAGAAGTGATATCCAATAAGATATTTGAAACGTGTGAGTGGAATAATTATAAATCTGATGAAGGTAAGTACTCGGAGAGTATGCAGCGAGGGGATTTATACGTTTCTGATAATCCTTATGATAAATCAGGGTCGGTTCCCGGATTTAATAAAAACAGTTTCTCCATGCGCCTGCATTTACAATCGGTTTTTAGTCATAAACAAAAAACCTTTTGGAAAATTTCAGAAAAATTTGAGCATTACTGTGTATTATTATCAATTCACCGATGTGTACTACCAACTACAAAGAATATGTGGCATTTTTGTATGGAATCTGGTAAACTTACAAGGGCGTCTGTTAGAAATGGTTTAATTTCTGCGTGTTTGTATTACGCATGTATATATAATAACATACCATGTGATAGACAGAAACTAATAGATGCAACAGATGGGAACCAAAAAGGATTCCTTAAGGGAGAAAAAATATACCTACAGATAATGCAAGATCATAAATCGTATTGTAATCTGGGTAAACAAAAGATAGACGTAAAAGAAAATGATACATTTGTTAAATTTTGTAATATTCTAGAATTACCTTTCAAAACAGTTCACGTTTGCAACGAACTTTATACTAAAAACTTAGATAAATTAGATTCTGTTACACCTAAGTCAATAACAGCCGGGGTTCTATTTTACGTGATTAAAAATATTCTTAATTTAAAACAACCCTCGAAGGCTAAGATATCCAGCGTAGTAAATGTATGTATTCCAACTATTAACAAGGTAGTCTCAATTCTAGAAAAAGAGTCTGAATAGTTATATTTATACCAATTTAAAAATAATTTTTATAGTATAATATTATGATATCCTTTTTAGGTTTAATATTTTCTTTTATATACCAATTTCATAACCCCGTTTACAGAGCAGTTACAATTCCAAGAAGTTCTTTATTTCTAGAAGAAACAAATTTAATACATTCTTTAGAACCTCCTTCGGGAGGTTCACTAAAACTTTTAACGCATTTAAATGCAGGCAGTTGGTCTTACAACTGGTTGATGTATATATCAGCGGAAGATACACCAGAATTTGATGAACATTATTACATGGACTATTTTAACATGAGAGGTATGTCAAATGTATACACTAATAGTAAATTTTTCTACTTAGGGTACTTTCCTGAAAATGTAAAATGTAATAAAGGACCCATGTACATTGCTTTATTTGAACTAATGTATTCTAAAAGAATATTTAATTGTAAAATTGTTATTCAAAATCCACACTACATTATGTATAATTCTGCGTTAAAAGAATTTAAACAAGAAATAAAACAGTTAACAGACTCAGCTTATGTATTTTTTAAGTATTCAGAATTAAATAGACCCGAACAGATACGATACTATTTAGATTGGAATTATGAAATTAATTAAAATATAATGTATTCATTAAATATAGATATGAGTTTTTTGGTTCCGGGTTTTCCATATCAATTAACGCAGCAGCCGCCGCCTCCGAACGTGGTCAAGATCGATCTATATGAAAAATACAAAGAGCGACAAAAGGATGTACCAAATGTGTGGCCCAGCCCTGACGAATTTTATATGTATTTACGTATTTTAATGTCGTGTGATGCAACCCATGATTTTACGGATTCTCGCGCAACTGATGTAGCCGTCGACCTGGAAGTAAAATCTTTGCCTAACACCGGGGACGCGACTGGAAAGAAAGAGCTCGAGAAAAAGGCACGCGAAAAATTCATAGGATACATATCTGAATTATTGGTCGATGACATAATTAGAGAACAAGAGGGATTGAGTAAACTTGAAAATGTTATTGAGAAAATCAAGAGCGTGAATGAGGGCCCTGAAGTCGAAGGCTTGGAGAAGTTTCCTAAGAAGAAGGGCACCAATCCGCCGTGGCCAACGGGAATGTCCGATCGCTCCTTGTCTCTGAAACAAATCTTAAAGTATTTTTTTACTAGCGATAAGAAAGCAAAGACTACAATTGGAATTATATTACATATTTTGGGTATACACCGTGAATCGGCCTCGAAGTATTACTTTAAACAATCCCCATTTTCTTGCGAAAAAGGTTACAATATTTTAGGTTTACTTCAAGCAATTCATCAGTTTGACGGGGAAAAACCGGGTCCTATTTATATAAGAATAGATCAATCTTCTGATAAAACTAATTTAATACCAGTTTACGGTTCTATGATTGATAGTGCTCTTAGGAGACGCGCGGGTTGTAGGGGTATAAAGGAGTTTAAATGTATCTACAATTTGGCAACTTTGTTTGATGCTTCTTATGATGATAGTTTACAAACAAGTATGACATATTTTAAGCTTGTGGTAAAGAATCTAGATAATATAGAATTTCATATAAAATGCGGCGCACATGATGTTTTTAAAGGTATATTATACTTAGAAAATGAAGTGGTTAAATTACGTATAAATAAATATTTTAATAGGGACACTGATATGACCCGTGATAATAATATAAATAAATCAACGGGTCTTGCAAACAATAGCGTCGCCGGTCTAACAATGGATATAATAAGGAACCTCGGTGCCGATATATTAAACACTACCTTAATTGCATTTAAAACTGCCGGTGATTTTTTACAGATCATGTGCTTTTTGGCAGGAAACACACAAAACAAAGAAGAAATGTATCTAAGTTTTGATATAGCATCTTCTGAGATAGCAAGCGTTTTCCATCGTAATGTTTTTCTAGAAAACACTTATTCAGAGAAAAAAAAAGTAGTAGGGTATACAGAAGGGATTACAATTTTTCTAAATGACTTGCAGAAACGGGAGATGGAGATGTCAAGGGATGTATTAACTACCCTGACTGGTAGGACGGTACGAGAGAGAGAAGCCGCTGAAAACATGCTTGAGTTAAGTGAAGAGACAATTCAGAGATCAATGAACAAACGCGCGCGAGTAACACAATTTGGCAAAAAATCTAATAAACTAAAGAGTATGTCTAACGAAGATCTTAAGACTAAATTAAAAAGTGTGGGAATTAATATTACTAAAATGTCTAAATATGGTAAAAGACTTCCATTGACACGCAAAGAAATGGAAAAGAAAGCAAATTTGTTCAAGAATTTACAACTTCGTGCAAAGAAAATCGGTATTAAACTTATGTATAAATCTAAAAGAAGAGGATACGTTTACAAAAGTTATAGACGATTAATGAACGAATTAGAAAGAATAAAGGCTAAATACATTTCTAAATTCGGATGACCATCAAGGGAAGAAGAGTCACGTTTCGGATGAGGCAATAGAAGAAAGTAATTTAAATAAATTACATTTAGATTCGAGATGACGAAATCTATTTAAATGTATATAGATTTCTGAGAAAAAGAATCTTAAAAAAAAAAATATATTATTATAATAAATGGACCGTAGTAATTCATCTCGCCTGTGGCTCACCTCACCCCCTGTAATAATTTTAGTCGTATTAGCTTTCGTCGCTACATTAGTGATGCTTCCATCTGCAGTTGCTAGCTGGTATAGCAAATGTTATAATATAAGTTTAGTTTATGGATTTGCAATAGTATTCTCATCTGTTTTAGTTGGCTTAATATCTTTAATTTTCCCAGCTGAGATTAGAAAATATATGCAATTATTTAATGGTTTTGTAATGGCTTGCCTTGTTATATATGGCGTATTTTTACAGTTTACTGGTAATTGTAATCTAGGAAAATAAGACGTAGATAAATTTTAAAAAAAAATAAATTGTTATAATAACATGTCGCATTTAAGCACAACTAGTTCTCAGGTTGCTATGGTATTTTATTCATTATTGACTTTCTTTATAGTTCCTTATTTTACAACCCCTTTGTTGCCAGGGAATAGTCCTAACAACTGTATAGTTGGCTTTAAAGTTGGGTTTCTTATATCAATATTTTTATGGTTTATGTTTGGAGAATACTTAACTTCGCAGTAAATTTTTAAAAAAATAAATGTATTTTCATTATAATATAAACATGGATTGTTTGCAATATTATTATGAAAATCCAGAAGATGCTGAAAAATACAAGATAAATTGTAATGAAAAGGTGTTTCAAAATTTAAATGATGTAGAAACTTTCAATAACAAAGACTTATTAGACTTTGTACAAAGAAAGTATTCAGGCGAAGCGTTTCCTGAAAATTCTCCCTTCGAGTTTAAAGACGATTACATCGAATTGTCAAATGATGAAATTTGCAAAGCGGTCGATATGTCTTTAGCTCCTCAGCAAAAATTTATGGGACAAATTATGGGTCCAAGTTCTAACTTTAATAATATGCTTATATTTCACGGACTTGGATCCGGTAAATCATGTACATCTATTGTAATCGGTGAGGCACTCAAAAACGCAAGTAATCAACGTCTTCTCTTTGTAGTTCCTGCGCCTCTGGTAGATCAATACTATGAAGAAATAGCAGGGGAAATAAGAAATGGAAAATTTTTCTCTTGTCCTTCTTTCTGTTTAGTAAGAAATGGAGGCAAATTAGAAAGAGACTTTTATGTTTCACAGGCCCAAAATTCTATACTTATCGCAAGAATGAGACAGATGTCTAAAGAACAGGGTCTTTTATTTGATATACAATCTAGAATAGACGCGGGTGATTCTACCCCGGCTACTGCTAAATCATTTAGAGATCAAGAAAATAAAGTTAAAGTAGTTAAAAGACAATTAGACAACTATCAAAAGGACTTGCGAAGTAAAATAATAAGAACATTCGAGCTTGTAACTCATCAAACTTTTATAGAATCTATTTATAAAACCGGAAAAGATGGTCAACTTATAAAAGGTTCGAGACTACTAGAAGATACTGCTTTATTTCATGAAAACGGTCTTCTTATAATTGACGAAATTCAAAGACTTGTAAGTGCCGGCGGCATCTTTTATAAAAAATTATACAATGCCATAAAATATTATTTTCATCCAAAGTTAAGAATTGCTGTTATGTCTGCTACTCCTATTTATGATAATCCTTACGAACTGGGTCTCACAATAAATCTTTTGAGACCTAGAGTACCTTTTCCAGTAAATAAATCTGATTTTTACAATTTTTTTGTAGGAGAATATGACTCTCGAGACGATACCGCAAATTGCGTACCTTCTAAAAAAGGTAAAACGTGGATATCCGAAGATTCGTGTATAATTAATAAAGATCTTATTAGATACATTTGTTCAGGTTATGTTTCTTATTTCAAAGGAGGTAACCCTAATGCATATCCATATAAAAGAATAATAACAATGGAACATACGTTTTCTGCTCAACATAAACTAGAATACATTAATGCATTGAAATCTGACGTATCAAAGGATAAAAACTTTGGGAAAAAATCTCAAGGTATAGGTTCATATGAAAATGTATTACTTGGAAACTATGAAAGCGAAAGTGACGATAAAATTTCAGGTATGTATGTAACTACCCAACAATATTCTAATATATTTCTCCCAAAAGTTGGAGAAAAAATAAACAAAACATTGGCTGAGAAAAAACAGGCTTTGCAGACATTTAAAAATACATTAATGTCAATAAAATTTCAAACTCCATCTGAAGTAATTAATTATGTTAAAACTTTTTCTACTAAATTTGCATCTATAATTGAATTAACGCTTAATAGTTCGGGTCCTGTTTTTATTTTTTCAAATTGGCTAACATATGGCGTGGAACCCCTTGCTATAATTTTAGAAGCATGTGGTCTTACTCAATTTGATCGCGAAGATCGTGGCAAAGGTCGATACTTTATTTGGAGTTCAGAAACAAAAACTAAAGATCGAGACGGCACTCTAATTAAAAAAGCGCGAAATACGTTTAATTCTAGTGCTAATTCAGACGGTAGTCTATTAAAGGTAATATTAGGAACTCGCTCTGTTATGGAAGGTGTTTCATTTAAAAATGTAAAACAGGTACATATCACAGAACCTTGGTGGAACGAATCTAGAATTGAACAAATTTTAGCCCGAGCGTCAAGATATTGCAGTCACTCAAGTTTACCAATAAATGATCAATATGTAGACATTTATCGACATTATAGTGTATTACCTACATCAGGAGGGAGAGATGAAGACGTGGCGGCTGTTTTAGGAGAAATAGGAAATTCAGACTGGCAGGGGTTATCCACTTTTGGTATAGACCAAAAGATGTTAATGTCTTCACTAAAGAAATATACAATTAATAATGAATTAGAATTAGTTTTAAAAAGTTGTGCAATAGACTCCGAAATAAATAAAAACGGAAATATAATAAGACTTGAAGAACACGTCGTTCCGTCCGTTTCTGGATTATATCAAATATTTTATAAAAATCCTTCAAATGGAAGAATGTACATCCGCGAAGGAATTCCAGAAAATGTTACATTTACGCAGGTCTACAATCGTGAATTTAGTTACCCAAATAAAGATTTTCCTTTGAAATTTACAGAGACTACGCAAGACTCTTCTGGGAAATTAATTCCATATGAAGACCCAGAGATACTAACAGAACCTATTGTAAACATAGACCTGAATATAAAAGAAAATATAGAACCATGGAAATCAGAAAACACGCTTAAAACTTTAGAATTATCCGATGACACCAGAGAATACATCACCAGAATATATCAAAATTATAATCTTCTACCCATACTTAGAAAAAATTATTTTAACGAAAAAGGCAATAAAACTATTAATTTTAGAGAAGACCCAGCGAAAAGAATAAAATTAATAAAATGTATTAAAGAACTTTCTGTTCAAAATTTAGTTTCTAACTCTGTTAAGAGAGAAATAGCACAGGAATTTAATAAAGAATCGCAAAAACAAAAAATCAACGCAAAAGTTCTCGAATTGATATACAGATATAATGTATACCCGGAATCTTATCTAGAAGAACTTTTAGAAATAGCGGTAAATAACCCAGAGTCTATTAATCAAACACTGAAGACGGTATCAAAAGGTAATTAAAATCAAAAAATAAAATGTAAACATAATTATAAAATGAGTGCAGAAACTTTAAAATTTTTTGAAGAAAAAACCACAGAGGAGATTATAAATTGGATGTTAAGTAATCTATCAGAAGATCAAATAAGAATGTGTTTAGATCAATCTGGTATTCCAGACACATCGGTAATTAAAGGTAAACAACCGGTTGCCGATGCCTCTGCGGGATCCGGCCCTATTGCAACTACTACATTACCAGACGGTAGCCAAAAACAATTACAGCCAGGAGAAGGTTCGTCTTCAGATCCGCCTCCCACGGAGGTAGTTACACCCCCGCCTTCAAGAAGTGGACGCGGAAACGTAAAAAAAATTTTTCTTGATAAGTATCGGAAAATGTGCAATGACACGGGATATGTAATTAAGAGTGTGTCAAAAGATGCTGGCGTAGAATACTATGAATTCAAAGAAATAGAAGACGGAGATATTATAATTTCCCCTGGATTAACCGAAGGGGACGTTGGTTGGGTAAAGAAAACTGATCCTATTTCTAAATTCAAAAGTTTTTGCACAGCGGAAGATCGAGAAAATTTTGGATTTTTAAAAGAAGAAAACATGGAAACTTTCTTAGGAGCGCCGGTTGAAATTTTAGAAGTTTCCGCAGATTATCCAACAAGCGGACTCGTTTCACCAATTCCTATAACAACAACCCCTGTCGACGTCGAACCGACTCCTACTCCTGTATCGACCGAAGACACAGTTGATATAACAGAACCTATGTTAAAAGCTTTGAAAATTCAACAGTCCTCCTCGGGATTTATGTCTGAAAATTATCCCAATTTATTTTCCAGAGGTTTAATTATGTACCCAGTTTTTGTATATGGTTCAGATGGCAACTCAGTTTTGTATCTAAGCACCGTCGTTGTAGACGGTAAATTATCTTTTATCAAAGCCGCTGTAAACAAAGGACTCTTAAATAGTAAATTTAAGAATGTAGTTAAAAGTATACAACAAAATATAGCAGATGGGTTATATACTCCGTCTGACAATATCCAAGAAGAATTGAATGAAGCATTAAAAAGCATGGCACAGGAAATCACATTTAAAATAAGTAAAATATACGATCCAATTAAAATTTCTGGATATACATACTTCGGAACTTTAGATGACGACGAACCAGAATGGTTAAAAAGTGCCGGTGAAATACTCCCAGACTCACAAGAGAGTTTTGACGTTGTTGGGTCCCAGGACGTGGATGAAGATATGCTTATGGTACCTCAATTAGAAGGAGACTCTAGTCCTAGAGAAACATTTGCTATGACAGATATGTCAAATGTAATTAATACTGTTCCAAAGAACAAAAAGGTTTCTGATATGTCTATTCCTGAGATAGAAGAACGTATGAGAATACAATTTGGGGAAAAATACGTAAGAGATTATAAACCAGAAAAGTATGTAAATTCTTTAGGCGTAACAAATGTAAGATATGTTAAAAGACCAAATTGTCCCCAGGCCGACGAACCTGTTATGGTTTCTACTCCAATTTTTACAGAATTCCAAGGAAAGCCTTCTGTAAACGTCGGACCAGGCAGATTTGGAGACGCCGAAAGCGAAGATGAAGATCTTCTTTTCGATTAAGTTCTTTTCTTTCTTGAAGGTCTTTTTTTCTTTGAAATACCACTAGATCTTAATGCACTCGTCAAAGACGAAATGTTACCAGTTAATGATAACTCGTCGAGTTCAGAAAATAACTTATCCGCGTTATATTGTTCAGCAAGTCTAACCATTTCAGCCTGTTTTTCTGCTTTAATTATAAGATCATTTTTATAAATATTATTGTAATGAGTTATGAGTCTTTTGAAATTATCTTTTAAAATAATACCCCACGTTTCACCAATTTTATTAATGTAACCATGAAATACCTCTTGGTTATCTAAATTTTCTATTAATATTTTTTTAAAAAAGGGAACTTCTTCGCGAATGCGCGGGTCTACTTGTGTTACGTTAAATATATTAGTTTCCATAGCCGATATTATATTTTGAGCGGCGTTATACATGTTTATATATATTACAATACTTTATTTTTTTTAGAGTTATTTTTTTTTGGCAATTCTCGTATTTAATAAAGAAATTAAATGTTTAGATATTAATAACTATAATGACTTTTTCTAAACGCGCAGGTACAGTGCTCCTTCCGCCTCCAGAGGAACCAACTCCCGTTTCTCCTCCAGAGGATCCAACTCCCGTTCCTCCTCCAGAGGAACCAACTCCCGTTCCTCCTCCAGAGGATCCAACTCCCGTTCCTCCTCCAGAGGAACCAGCCCCACCTCCAGAGGATCCAGTACCACCTCCAGAGGATCCAGTACCACC
>CEPA01096995.1_pt1 | contig 19265 bp, 16 predicted proteins | sample 356241 | NCBI WGS metagenome assembly CEPA01 (sample SAMEA2620542, study PRJEB7988) | marine metagenome | biome: marine biome (ENVO:00000447); feature: surface water layer (ENVO:00002042); material: "saline water (ENVO:00002010), including plankton (ENVO:xxxxxxxx)" | depth 5 m
GTACGTCGACCATGCCTTGTGCGCGTGAAAACTTCAATGCGACTTTAGGGCAACCTTCCTCGTCCACAACATTCATTCATCATACAGTAGACCCTAATCATTACAGACAAGAAACAATAAATTCGATTATCAGAGTCAAAGAATAAACAATCTCTTGCATGTTTGAGCAAAGATGGAACTAGATGAATTCTATCTTTTTATGATAGATATCGAACTACATGCTAATTTCACGTGCTGAACATGCTCGATGCCCCATCAAGTATGAATGAAGAGACAAGACTTGCGAGTGCAGCGACCCATAACAACTGAATCATTTGGCCAAGAGCACTAGTTAGTCCTCCACCCCGTAACCTTGTAGCAATCAGTGATACTGCCAAAACTTGAATCAAAATCAGGATTGATGCTATAATTTTGAACATCAAAATATTCTGCTCAACAGCACTAGGGTCTTCCATTACAGGTAGAACGAAGTCCCCTGCTGCATCTGAAAGTGTGCCTATGTCAGTAGTTTCTGCAATACTTGTCGCAACTCCAGCAATTGTTTCCCCTAATTGAAGAACTATGGAAATAGTGACGTTGAGAGAAACTACTGATGAAATCAAGAGACCAAATGCAACTCCCCACATTGTCGATGCAGAGAGACTCCTCCTCCTTCTCAACGAGAGCAAGTTCGTAACGGACCTCGAAACCATATCTGCTGTTTCTGCGGGTTCTCCGGAGGATTGCGAACCTTCGATGTAAATTCTATTGTAACGAGAGATGACAGCAGAATTTGTGTCTGCTGCGAAGTAATCCCAAGCACGTTCACTGTCAATCCTTGTTGAAAGCCTCTTTTCTAGACGATCTATTGACTCGTCTAGCATTCCAAAATCAATTCCTCTTAGCGCCCTTATGGTGGCGCTTGGCTCTGCGCTTCTTGCCTGTGCTGTACCACCAAGAGCACGAATAAAATCAGGATAAGCTTCGTCTCTCCGAAGGACCTTTCTCTCCTCACGCTGTACGAGGACTGAAGGAACCAAAAGCGGAGTAAGCGGAACTGCGAGTAAAATAAGTCCGTATTTGTCCCATGTCATTGTCAAACCTTCCCAAAATGCGATGACTACTGATATGGTCACTATCAGTAAAAGTATGCTCACAATTCCTGCTCCTAACCAAGTTTGTCTAAATAGTAAACGAAATGGTGTCTCAAACACGTCACGAGCAAAGGTTTGATCATCGGGAATAGTGGCTCTAAAAGCAAATAAGGCACCTACCTGAATTATTACGAAAACGAATCCCGCAAGCAATAGCCATCTGATTCTGCTAGCAACTTCGATTGGAGTGTCCGCACCTCCGTTTCCAATTTCGAATAATACAAGATGGATTCCTGCTACAACTAGGCCGAATAATCCAGCGGAAACTAATGAAACATAGATTTCTTTCAACGTATCTACGCTCTCTAGACGTGTGTCGTAAAGGGTATTGTACTGCTCCGCAACCGTTTCTTGTTCTGCACGCATAAAAGCATCAATCGGTTGACCCGCTTCTATTGAGAAAGCCATCCTATCAAGGAAGTCGGTCCATAGAGGAGAGGGGGATTGCTGAGCAACTATTCTTGCGGCTTCTGGTAAAGAGGTATGCCATTTGTCCACTAAGGTCTCTATTCTCTTTACTTCCTGAGCTAACTCACCGTAATCTTTCATTTGACGTAAAATATCGAATATTGTGTCTGCTCCTACCTCACCTAGGGAAAGAATACCCATCCTTGTGATGAACATGTGCATTTCTTTCTCAATTTTAATGGCAGAACGATTGACCTCTAAAATCGGGAAGTAAATAGCCGCACCGCCTGTCAAGAGTGGTAACAAGATTATCAAAAAGATTCCAGTGAAGCCTGCGAATAATCCGCCTTCTGAAAATCCTCCTGTCAACCAAATCATCAGAATTGCTGTGATTAACCCTGCAAGAGCAGAGGGTAATACAAACAATATCAGAAACCGTGGAACCGGCATTTCAAGACGACGCAGAGCAATCTGCCAAGTCGCCATTCGCTCCATCTAATCATCCCCATTTCAGCGTTCCGTCACACTAACCCATGTGTCAACTGCGGAGCGGAATGCATCCCAACCGCTGTTGTAATAGAGATTTAATAAGTCGAAAACATCATCATAATGGGTAAGATCCCTATCAGCCATTATCTGTATTGCATCAGCACGACGAGTCAATTCATCGTACACATCTCTCTTATTTTCGAATCCCATCTGTGCTGCAATTTTGTTTTCCATCAGGTGAGATTGGAACATACCACGGAAGTAATGCTTATCTTTGACTGGATCCCACTCGAACATGCCTCTTGTCAACACACCATCGCTGTGTTTATTGTACCCAATTACCTCGTCGATACCGGTTATTCTACGAGCAATTCCACCTCCGGGTGCTTCGACAACTTCTTGGAAAATCGCAAAGTTTAGGTTATCGAAGAACCGAATTGGAACGTTTATTGGGTCTCCTGTGAATCTTTGAATCATTTTGACAATAGATGATGCGTGGAAAGTTGCTATCACAGGGTGACCTGTTTGCATCGCCTGGAATGCTGTCGCTCCCTCTACACCACGTATTTCTCCAATAATGATGTACCTAGGACGAGAACGTAAAGCTGCTTTCAATAAGTCGAACATCTCGACTCTACTCTCTTCATTTTTTGAGTCTCTGGTTACCAGTCTCTGCCAGATTTTGTGTCTAACCTTAACTTCAGGCGTATCCTCTGCAGAATATATCTTGACGTTGTGGTCAATGAACGGTAATATGGCATTCAAAGTTGTTGTTTTTCCTGACGCTGTTTCTCCACTTACTAAAACAGACATACCGTATTCTAAACAAATCCAGATGTAAGCAGCCTGTTGAGCACTCATCGTACCCCACTTTATGAGTTGGATAACGGAAATTGTTTCTTCTGCAAATTTACGTATAGTAAATGACGGACCTAGCATAGATACGTCATCTGAGAATATAATATTGATACGCGAACCATCTAATAATGCGCCGTCAATGATTGGTTTGTTGTCTGAAACTGGACGACCTATGCGCTCGGACATAGCCCTCAAATATCGTGCTAGTAAATCTCTCTCACGGAATCTGATGTTTGATGTTACCATACCAAACACCTTGTGGTCCATATGAACGTGCTTCAATCCAACAGAGTGAATGTCTTCTAGCATTTCATCAGAAAGAAGGGGTTCCAATGGGCCATTTCTGATTAAATCTCTAATGATGATGTATCGAAGTCTGTCTCTTTGTTCTTTTGATACTACTATCCTTTTGTCGTCCATTCCAAGAACTTCCCACATTCGGCCTTGCCTTCTGACTGAACCTCTAGCATCACTGTCTAAGATGGTATATCTGTCTATCATTCCAGATAGAATGTTTTCAAATTCATCATCAGTAGTAAATGTCGGCGCACTTGGTGCTTCTTGTAGTAGAACTTCAATCAATGTACGTCGAATATTCTCTTCCTCATCTGTCAATTGAGGCTCAAGACCAAACCACAAGGTCTGACCCTCTGAACCATCATCATCAACTGGACGGTACATGTGAACGAAAATTGGTTCTTTTGTGACGTAAATTAGGTTCATTGGATCCATTTTACGAGCATCTCTATCCAACGGGCCATAGTAATACGGTCTGCTTCCATATTGAGTCTCAAAATCTTTTACCCACTGAGCGACGTGTGGATGTGCGGCCATTACCGACTCAAGGTCGCCACGCTGGAATCTTAGTTCCTCATCTTCCATCAGCTCACCGCCGTGATATCTACAATGAAGCCCATGTATGGCTCAACACGCCATCCAACGCTTGCCTGCACAGGTCCTGCGGCTCTCAAAAATCTGGTAACCACGATTGTGCGTTTTATCTCACCACCAACGAATCCTGCGTTCATATCAAGGAGAACTTCACATGATGCACGCAATTTATGTAGTAATTTGTTATCCATTTCTGTGGGATCTACTGTGAGTAGTAATGAGCGTGATTCGCTGCAAACTTTTCGCAGCCTCTGTAATGTGGATATGTGCTGAGATGGTTCAAGACCCTCCGGCATAAGTGAAGATGCTGAGTCCACTACAACAACATCTGATTTTTCTACAGCGTCAGACTCTAGAACATCGAACAAGTCTACGCCTTCTTTCGTTTCTGCAATTACGCCAAACCTTGAGAAAACCAGTAGTTTCCCGGTGGCGATGTAATCAGTTACTGGATATCCAATGGACTCCATTTGTTCTATCCAACCACGAGTGGTTAGTTCTGTTGTAACTACCAGAACCTTTGAGCCGTTCTCTAATAGACCGTAAATTAGCCTTTGACTGACTAGCGACTTACCACTTCCTACCTCGCCTTGTATCATCCACAGACTGCGATTAGGTAAGCGAGCACCCATCGCATTTGCTAAACTGTCTTGTTCAAGAGTAAACTCATACCCATCTTCTACTGGCTTAGGCGGTTCATCAAACACTTAATCTCACCTCGGCTGTTTCTGAGTCTGTGCCTTTTACACCATCACTTGCTGTAGACTGAACCACTATGGTTACAGTCGCGAAATCGTTGTTTGCATAGTTGAAACTTGCATCTGTTACCGTGACTTCGATGACATAATCGCTAGCCCATACTCCATTTGAGGGGTAGAGAGTCGTTGCGCCAACAGTCGTGGAAGAAATTCCGTCCACGAAAATTGTGAACGAACTTTTGTCAAGTGTTCTGATTCCAGTATTTTGGAAGTAGAGGGTTATCTCTTGATTCGTGCCAGTTGTGTCCAAGAACACGTCGCCACGGTCGCCGCTAAAAGAGACCTCTGTTTCGGCATCTGCTACTTTTTCCCTAGCATTGATACCGTTAGCCTCTGCAACGTTACCCCAGGATTCCAACAAGACAACCGATGCAGCACCGCTAATCAATAAGGATGTTACAAGTAAAATCATTGAACTAGCACCTGCATCCGCCATGTTTTCACCTCAAATGACTTGTGAAGCCTTTGTTATACCGTCTATTGTCACAGCGATGCGAGAAACTGTTGACTGCCCCCCGCTATCATAGTAAAACTCGAAAGTTTCGCCAGGGAATATGATGGTTGGTTGATATCCATCATGTCCGTCAGATAGGTTGATTGGCGAATTACCATCACTAAACAACCAAGCTAAATCTGTTTCAATATCTGAACTTCCTTCATTTGTTAGATTCATGTAGACTAAGTTGCCAAGTGTTGCAGTAATATTCAGATTACTGCCTGTGTTAGGACCTGTGACCTCCAAGAAGTACGTGGAGGTGTAGAGATACGATGATCCGTGATCAAGGATATTTAGTCCTGTAACTGTACCTCCAGAGATCACAAGGTCCGCGAGGAAGGAGCCTTGGCTGCCGTTTACTTCTACCTGACCGGCGGAATAATTTGTCCCGCCATTGTTTATTGTAAATCCAACAACCGCTCCCTCAACGTTAGTGGTGTCCTCAATAGTAAATTGTGCAACGGGTTCAGCAGTTGCTTCAATCTGTGCGATGGAATCATCCACCTGAGATTCAAGGGTAGCCATCGCTAATGCAAAAACTACCAGCAATGATGTTCCTACCACCATTGCTCCAACTGCTACACTACCCATTCACTCTCCACCCCTGAGTGCTCTCGCCCTTCTCCAATTAGAGATGAGCGCAGAGAATGTTAGCAATTCCCTGTGTGGCAAATGGTCTTCTAATGCGCTCTCTGTATCACCAGGAGCAGCCATCTGTACAATTGCCAATACAAGTCTTCCTTCGTCTGCTGTTAGCATACCAGAGCTCATTGCCTTCTGAGTAAAGGAAACCGCTGCCATGCCGGATAGATTATCCAGAAGCAGTGCTGCTACGGTTGGTGCCCCAACCGACCCCTCTCCTCCTTCTCCTAGGTGCGCAGGTGCAACTAAGAATGGATTAGAGGCTAATGCTTGTGCTTCATACAATTCCAACAATGGTGCTGAGTCCTCTGACTTGAGACGCTCAGAGCCTGCGGCGGTAATTACCTCACCGGAGGATGTGACTATTGTGTCGCCATCTCCAAGTTCAACTTCAGCCGCTCCAGAATGTTCAGAGTCCCCAATGCCAGCATGTGTTACAACGCCGTCCTCGAGTCTGTTTTCAACCCTACTGAGAATATCCTCAACCAGGTCTATACGACTAGATATTAACCGTTCTAGACCTGATGTGTCGATACTCGCTTGCGCTTGTGCCGGTGCACCTGCTGATGCGGTCGGCAAAGACCCGCTGCTATTTAGCCGAGCTCTAGTCGGACCGGGAGATATCGTCCAAGCATCCTCTTCAGTTAAGTCGCCTTGTTCTGGCATTGGCACTTGCTCTATCGCTATGTTTGACATAACGCGCAAGCGCTCCTCTGAAAGGTCGCTTTGAGCGTCCCCCGATTTATCACTGTTACCGAATGGCCATGCCATTTCAGTACCTCCTAATTCTCATTGAACCCCGTGCCACGAATGACAAATTTTGGGGTTCAGTTCGAATCAGATAACAAGTGATCCTCTGGTTGTGTCAGAGATGTATAGCGTCTCGTATGTTGAACCGCCACCCTCGACGTGTATCCAAAGTGTTACTTCAGAGTTGATTCCGACATTGGTTGCGGAACAATCATCACCAGGTGCTGCGTTCATGACCAGAGCATAGGAGATTCCAGGCTCAAGGTTGTTTTGTACTGCATTTGCGGTACCAGCTTCATCTACGTCAGTTGCTTGGGCAAATGTTCCTGAAACATACTGGTAGGCACCGTTGGTATCCTCACATGTTAGCTGGAAATCTGTTGTAGTCTCATCTAAAATTTCAGAACCTGGGGCTGTCTCAAAGTACAACAAGTAAGACGCTGCAGGGTCGTAGACAAACACCGAGTTAACAGCAATCTTTCCGGAGATTTCCTGTTGGGTGTCTGATCCTGTCTGCTGTGCGTTTTGCTGTAATTTTTCACCTGTTTGGATAATTACTGCGGAAGCAACTGCCGCCACAAGAATTAGCGCGATAAATACAATCATTGCACCGATTCCGATAGAGCCGGTTTCATTATTTTTCAATTCAATATTTCTTCTCATCTTAGTCACCTCAAACAACTGGATCTCCTTGTGTTACACTTTGGTAGTACAGAGTCTCATAGGTAGAGCCTCCACCATCTGCGGAGATTACCATAGAGTGCTCTTCATTTAGTGTTGGAGGGCAATCTGCGTTACCGCCGACTGCTCCACCTACAGTTAGATCAATCATGTATGTCTCTCCTGGGTTAAACTGAGCTACTGCTGTGTTTCCATCTAGTTCGGTTGCCGCTGACAAGTCACCCTGAGCAACACTCGGAGTGTTTGCACCGTCGTCACAGATGACAGCCCAGTGGACTGCTGTATCTGCAATTGGTTCGGACCCGGGCGCTAATTCAAAGACCATAGTGATCTCTTCTGCGTTCTGGGTTTGAGCGCCAACCCAGACAGTGATAATCGAGATTTTACCCGAAATCTCCTGCTGCGTGTCGCTACCCGACTGCTGTGCGTTCTGCTGCAACTTTTCACCCGTTTGGATGATTACTGCGCTTGCAACTGCGGCAACCAATATAAGAGCAATGAATACAATCATTGCACCTATACCGATTGAACCCCAATCGTTATTTTCTTCGTTCATATTTTTCTTCTGCATTGGTTTTCACCTCTTTTTTCTTTTTTTGTATCTCTACATCCTCCCACCGGCTCAACCGCCGCAGGGTGGAACATGATTAGGCTAGGGATACACCTCCCTCGCCCATGTCTATGACAAGTGGCATTGACACCACTCCAATTTCATCTGGAGAAAGTTTCTCCACCAAAGGAAGATTATCTGATTTGTAACCAGGTGGCATCCATGGTTGCAATAAAAGGTCGCGAATCGTTTCCATACTCCGGTTTTGTACTCGCATCGTTACCATAACTTGACCTGCTTGTACTTCATACCCTGTCTGAATTGCTACTTTCCTTGATAGAGGAATTTCATCTAACCCAAACCTCAATCCTGGCTTTACTTCAAACCGAACAAGAATTACATCGCCTGGGCGCATAATAGGTAAATCAATTGACTGCGGAACACATTGCCAGTCTTCGGGTACAGGTGGGGCCAAGCGCATCTCTGGAATTGGTCTAGCACCATCATTGCAGATCCTCACAATCATAACACCGGTTTCACCACCAGCTGGCCATCTCGTGTCTACTCCCATCCAGAAATTTCTGAATAGGAATGGATTGAGGGCTACAGCAGAGTCAACAACTAAGTCGCCAATCAATTGCTCAACTTCTTCTGCAGCGTAGCCAACCTCACCTACTTCAGCGGCACCCGTAGCATTCCTTAATCGGCGCAAAATAGTTTCAAGTTCGGCCTCTGTTAGGGTTTTTTCATTGAGAAGTCTGCTCAGCATTGCTATATTTCTACGCAATTCCATTACGTCTCCTTCAAGTGATGCGAGTGCCTTCTCAGCCCGTTTCACAGAACGACCAGCACGCCTCAAGTGATGCTGTTCGAGACTGGTCCTTGCGTCAATAATATCATACTCAGTTGAAGCAAGAGATGAATCGTCTCTCGAAACTCCGTATACAATATGCTCTAGTTCTCTACTAGCCCTAATTAATCGGTCGGCGCTAGTTTGAGAGTCTCTGATAACTCTGCGGGCGTCCTCTAAATCAGAAGTGCCGACCTCGTACTGTTCTTCATCAGCCATTTTCCGCAACCTCCTCATCATCGAATAAATCCTGTACATTGATGTCCAAAGGTTCAGATGGTGCAGTCTCCGTCAAAGGTTCATCTGTAACCATCATTTCTGTGATTGGTTCTGGTTCTGGGGTTGTATCTTCATCCTCCATCAGAACTCCTACGTCCTGATCCCAGTCAATAACCTCGGAGGATGTGGCTTCTCCAGATATTGAAGAAACTGCCCTAGGCTGATTGACTATCGAACTGATATCCAAGCCATCACTTGCCAGTTCAGTGAGTAGGCGCGCAGGGTCACCAAGATCCCTTTCGATTCTACTAGCTTGGACTTCAACTTCGGTTAACCTGCCATACAATGAGCCGTACATTCTGTTTGCATTCCATATTAGGAAAGCTACTCCGACAATAACGATGGCCAGATACGCTACCAAGGTGAAACTATTTGTGGAATTAGGATTCATCTGCGGCGGTATTCCCAATATCACACCTACCATGCCCAAAATCGGCATTGCCAGAATTATGGATAGTTGTCGTTTTGCATTTGAAAGTACATCGAAGTGGTCACTGTAAAGAGTGCTTATGCCCTTTCTGGCACGCTGGTAATCCTCATGTATGAGCTGGAATTCATGCGTAGATTTCCAAGTCATTATCCATACCCAAAGGGCTGCTATTCCTAGAATCGCTGGACCTCCGTAGTCGCTTGAGACCAAATCCATCAGGTGGAATGCGAAACCGAGTGCAAGAACACCCGTGTAGATAGCTGCAAGTCTGAATTTATCATTTTGGCCAACTAATCTTAGAAGTCCAACAGATGCTCCTAGCAGCACTAGAAGTGCAATGAAGGACACAGTTACACCAGGACTCCAGGAACTAACTTTAGTTTCTTTTCTCTCAATTTGGGACTCTAATTGGGTTCCATTCCATGCAGTCCCGGCCAACACTAGTTCGCAAGATACGTCTGTGGACTGGGACCACCAATCAAGATTGTCACTCTCTACCTCCCACTGCAGATTTATCTCGTAATCAGGGGGCATTATTCCATGGTCTATCACCGGATCTTTGACCGTTACACCTTCACAAGCCAATGTGGAAGTTACACCTATTGCAATCGAGGTGCCTATGTTGCCAACTTTTGCAGAGATAGTTGAAACTGAGCCCTCTTCCATCTCATCATCATCATAATCAAATTCAAATATGCTCAAAGTCGCTTCAGTTTTGAAATAAAATGAGAACGTCGCTTCAGTATATTCTGTGAAGCCATTGTGCTCGTCCGGGTGATATAGTCTGAAAGTCAGATCATAGCCGTCATTTTTCAAAGTGTACTCGCGGTTAGGAGTGTCAATGTCTACAAGCAATGGATCTATTGTAACGTAAGCATCTCGTATTGGGAGAGAGATAACCGAATGGGTTGCTCCGTCACAATTGTTGTCTAAATCGAGAACTTGATTTTCTCCATCCACTTGGAGTGCGAATGACCAGATGTAATTCTCTTCATTCAATCCTAGCTCTGTAATGTTGACCCTGCGGTCTGCACTACATAATTCAATCATGTACTCTACAGGCTGGTTACCTGCTATACCGGGTATGTGTGACCAAATTATATCCTCTGTGACATTTGAATTTGCCTTGTCTGGTATGTCCAGCCTGTAATCTTGATATGCAAATAGTCTGGACATTTTCAGGGTTGTTTCCTCGATGACAGATCCTGTAATTTCCGGATCGTCTGGCGTAAATGTAACACGGAGGAGCGCCTCAGTAAATACATCAGGGTCAAATTTATCTGCAACAACAGTGAAATTAAGCCATGTTGGTTGTCCGACTCTCAGGTATTTCCTATCATCTAGATTCCCTTCAAGGTACCAATCCAGTGAATTTATGGTTAAACCTGGTTTTAGAATATCATAATCGATATCAACAAAGACATCCTTATTGCCAACATTTGTTACCTTAACATTCCAATCTGCTTCGGATTGGCGACTGTATTTCTTCACATCAGGCCAATCAGAGAACTCCAGTAAGAAAACAGGTGCAATTTCCAAAACAATTGTCTTGGATGCTAAAAATAATCCGTTATTTGAGTTGTATAGCGAAATTGTCACATTGTGGGTGTCGCCATTTGCAAGTGAGAAGTTTCCGCCTAATGCGGGAATCTCTACGGTGAGGTTGTTGTCTAATGTTCCATCAATTGGTAAAGTCATTTGTTCATGTTTCCATTCGTAATCCCATCCATCCTCAATAATTGCAGTAACATTGAGGAACTCTTCCAAATTCCCACGGTTCTCAAATGTTACAGGAATTTCCTCCGAAACACCTGGAGTGACAGGAACTCTGTCATCGACATCGATAATTAATGAATGGTCTTCTGTTACATTGGCTACAATACTTGCTGAAAGGTTCATACCACCTATGGCTTCAACCCACAAAGTAGTCATGTGGAATTCATCTGCATTAGCCTCAGAATCGGGGTCAATTCGGATTTTGACAGAATCCGAGTAGCCCGGACCGACAACGACTTCTGTTGGCGATTCAAGGCTGAACGAGACGTCGTTAGCCTGTGAATTGTCTAGCCACACTTTGTATGTTGTTGCCACGTTACCTGTATTATTGATGTAGACCCTAGTTAGCGGATTTTCGTAAGGAGAGACATCCACTGTATGATTAGTTGGACGTAATTCAAAATTAATCGACTCTTCAACCCGTATGTAAATTGTATTTAGAGAGAGTAACTGACCGGATTCCCTCTCTTCGACACGAATTGTCAGAGGTTGCATTGTGTCAGCTGGGGCCTGCGGATCTGTTGTAAGTTCGAGAGTTATGTTGGAAATGTGGGCATCACCAGTGATTGGATGATCTGCCATTGATGGTGTTAGGTTTTCAACTATCGATGGATTGTTCAGGTCAGACGTAACTATGTTTGCTGACCACAATTCCGGTAGATCATCTACAACAGAAATTCTGTAGGATGCTTGGTCGTTACCGGTGTTTGCAAATCTTAGCGGAATGTCTGTCTGATTTCCGACATCAGCATCTAATGGACCCTCTGTAATGATTTCACCATCAATAATACTGGGTACTATGATTTTGATTTCTCTAGTTAGTCCATCCGAAATTAAACCGCTGAAGGACGAACTGAGCCCACTTGATACAACCGGAGTAGCTGTGACCGAAACTGTAACCTCTCCGGCCATTGGCAATTCATCTGTTGGTCCATCGATTGCAAGATAGGACTGGAAAGTGTTTCCAATTTGAAGTCCGTTGATGTTTGACGGAGTCACATCTGTGGTCCAACGGATGCCTTCGTTTACACCTCCTGTGCTGGAAGGAGAAAACACTGGATTGGGCGTAGTAATCTCAGCATCTATGCCTCCTGAGACACCGCTGCCTAAATTGTGTCTCACCTCGACGGACAAGGACACAATTCGGTCTATACCGCCTGTTCCGTTCGAGTCGATTATTTCTTGAGTGGTTAGTTCAATCAGATTGGTATCTGGATTTGGATCTACTGCAATAACTGGCCTAACCTCCAGCTCAGTCTGACCTAATGTTGGGACGCCGCCGCCTACTGGGGTAGCAGACACCCACAGATTCACGACTTGACCGTTGCTATTTCTCTCGCTGGGATTTAATGGAGAAGAGATTGGCGCCGGTGTCACTTGAACGGGTATCGATACATTTTCGCCAACGGCCAAAACATCCGTTACAGTAACCGTTGATTCCACGACCCAATTTTCGGCTGACGAGGATAGCCCTGTTTGTATATTGAATGCAGAGGGTACATTTCCCGAATTCCGCAAGGAAAACATCGATGTGTTCTGAACTCCCGGAACAACGAAGTATTTTGCTTGGTCAGGAGTGGTGCTGGCTTGGTATTGATCTCCAACGGTAACATGTCCTACGCTTCTTGCTGTGTATTGACCCGAAGGGCTTGAGAGATTTACATAGACGTTTTCAACCGTCGGCTTGACAGCGTCAGGTGGAACGGTTACGGGGACGAAAATGTTACGGCTCTCGCCTACAGCGAGACTTATCACGGTGCCGTCTTGCGAATTGTCATGCCACTGAAGGTCTGAACCTAATTCCAATTCAAGGTCATCTTCAACTCCAAGATTTGTGACGACATAAAGCAGGTTTGTTGTTGCCCCCGGCTCGATAGAACGGTCGTTAGGTGTTGACAGGTCAACTATGTAATCAGAGAATGTAACCGTCGAAACATCAGCGATTAACTGGTTTGTCCATAAGGTCCCATTGAATGTTACTCTGGCAACCATAGTCCAAGACCCAAGTAACATCGAAGCGTCAAAGGTTGCGGAAAGCCCTTCACCATTGGATTGTGTAAGCAGACTACCAGGCTGTAGTATCTTGTGACCAGACCAGTTAGAAAACTGGTTATTTGGATTTGAGTTTTGAGTGAAGTTAAGTTCCAATTCTGCATCTAACTGCATTACTCCATTGTTTTTGACTGAAACCTCAAAAGTGTGTTCAGTGTGGTTGAGCCTCAAATCAACGAATCCAGGCGTTGGCCCAGGTATATTATCACCGAGGATGACGCCGACATGGTAGATTTTAGCGTCAAAATCAATTCTCATCTCGTTGTTATTACTGTTGGAATCGGAAGAGGACACTACACGAGCAATGATTGACTGATCGTCGCCTGAACTCGCTGTCCACTCATACAAAATTGGATTACTTGTAGAGGCAGCACTAATGACTCCTAAGTCAATAGAGTCTAGAAGGGTTGGGTTGCCTGTGTTAGCAAGTGTCTCATGAAGAATTTCCAATACTGCGGTCCCGGATGCTGCTCCAATATTGGCAACAACCACTCTTATTTTGTGGGCCCCAGGTGCAATGATTATCTCGCCAGCCTCTTCAATGGAACCGCCTTCCGAAAATGTTAGTGCAGCAACAGAAAAATCAGGATTAGATCTTCCAGATGCTGCATCAGCAGGTATAACTGGCAATGTAACCTGTAGTACCAACACAGCTAGCATCAGGAAAACTATTTTCCTGTCAGACATCTGTCATACCTCCCCTAAAAGCATGTATCTGGACGGATTTGCCCTGCCTTGTCCAAACGGCCAATAGCTGTTCCATCAACTGGTTATGAACCTCATTGCCAATACCAAGTCTTCTCCTCTCTTCCCACAGCAGCAGCTGTTCGGCCTGAGTCAGCACCCCGTCTTTGAGGTAGAGTTCAAGAGTCCGACGATAGGAATCCCTGTCAGATACTGCGTAAACGATTTCGTCCCCAGGAAGAGTATCTGCTCTGTCTTGCAGTATGTTTCCCAGATTCAGGGCTTCTTCATATGATAAGTTACGCCTATCCAAATCGCTTTGAATTGAAGAGGCAATCTCCTGTAATGCGTACCGAGAGGATGCTTTGTGAATTTGCCGCATGAATTTACGACATCTTCGCGACATGCGTCCGCCCGCCATGGGCCTTTCTGTAAACCGGGCGGATTATAAGACAATCGCTAGTAACCACTAATTTAATGCAAAACGTAGGTAAAACTATTCATTATGCATATTACGTTTACAGAAAGGCACATACAATATAAAACAAACAATGAAAGACTTGATTTGTGACTTCTTTTTGGATTAAGCCATGGCAGAAGCAATTACACTAGAAGCAGGAGACAAATCGCCCTTATTTGACGCAAAAGATTCGAAGGGAGTAAGGCATAAATTAACAGACATACTTGCTGGCGGGAACAAGGTAATACTATACTTCTATCCCAGAGATTCAACACCTGGTTGTACTACTCAAGCATGTGACTTCAGAGACGACATGGCGAAGTTAGCATCGCATGGCTATGTCGTGTTGGGCGTGTCCAAGGACTCTCAAAAGAGCCATGAGAATTTCATAACCAAACAAGAACTGAATTTCCCTCTACTTTTGGACGAGGATGGAACTATTCACGAAACCTTCGGAGCGTGGAGAATGAAAATGAATTATGGCAAGGAGTACATGGGTTGTGCTCGATCTACGTTCGTTATCGGCGAGGATGGTAACTTAATCTTCGCAAGATATAACGTAAAAGCAAAAGGTCACGTCTCTATGCTAGCAAGAGAGCTGGGACTTGATGAGTGAATTGGGCGGCCTTAAGGTTGAACTTGCCCACGGAGGCACAGCATGGAAACCATGCATGATTGCAACAGAAGACATTGGCTCTGGCACAAAGATTGGCGCCCTTTCACACATCGGAAAAGATGTTGTAATCGGGTCAAATTGCAATATCCAAGGAATGGTTTATGTCGCTGATAAATGCTTGATTGGAGACAATGTTTTCATCGGTCCAAAAGCAACACTCACAAACGACAAATATCCACCCTCTGGTGGGCAATGGTCCCCAATCGTGGTTAAGGATGGTGTTGTTATTGGAGCCAACGCAACAATAGTTGCAGGCGTCACTCTTCAGCAGGATTGTGTAATCGGAGCAGGAGCAGTGGTCACAAAAGACGTGCCCAGCAACCAAGTCTGGACAGGCAATCCTGCGAAATTTCTGATGACTACATCAGAGTACAACAAAAGGAGAGAGATTGATGAGTAAAATTTCAGTGATAGAATTTCTAAAAAAATGCATTGAATATGCAGATGCGTCTATCACAAGAAAGGAAAAAAGAGGAGATGATTCTGAAATAATTGCCGAATGGCATGCATACAGAAACTACACGCAATATGCTCTTGAAGAGGTTGAAAAGGGCGATTTAGACCATTGGTTTGTTCGTGATTATACACCTGCAGAGCATGAAATCAATGTTGATGATTTAGACCATCCATCAAGGGCGAAATGGCTTGCCGCTTCTGCATCACCAAGGCCACTGGTACTAGTTAGCACACGGAGTGGAAATCAGGAAAATGTCGCACCTGTAACCAGTATTTCGGTTGTGTCTAATTCTCCACCACTTATCGTAATGTCGCTATCACAAAACAGAGAAGGAAGAAAGAGAGACACTTATCTAAACTTAGTCGATACCAAGGAATGTGAATTACAGTTCCTTGCTCCTACACTCAAAGCTGCTAGGGATGCTGACCTTGCTGGCAAAGCAACTGAAGGAAGTGAATGGGATTTACTTGATGTGGAGGGACCAATACACCCTCTGGCTATTGTTGTAATGAAATGCAGATTAGTAGAAGATAATCCACTACCAGAGGGAGCCGTCGCCAGACTGCTTACTCTTCGTGTTGAAAGTTTGATTGTACCATCAGAAACTCCCCCCGATGAGGGGTTGGCTCTCCTATGCCAACATGGGATGGACAGATTAATTCCAACCCCCGTAGATTGGTCACACATTGCGACATATCACAGAAGTTGAGAGAGACCTTCCTCAAGGGATGTTTCAGCCGACCAATCGATTACAGAATTCATTGAAACGTCGGGTAAGCGTCTTTGACTATCACCGTGGTTTGACTCAATATGAACAATTTCTACGCCTCTATGCTTAGCGATTTTCTTTGCCAATGAAAGTATGCTCAGTTCTTCTAGCGAACCAAGATTAAAACTATGCCCCGAAATGTGATCTAGATCTCCTATCTTCAGCAATGCTTCTACAATATCACCGACCCATGTGAAGCTACGCGTCTGCAACCCTGTTCCGTGGACTTGAATGGTGTTTCCAGTCATCATCATCGATACTACCTGCCCATTTTCACCCCCATGGAGCCGGGGCCCGTACACATTAAATGGTCTAACAATTCTTACATCCATGCCTTTTCTTGCTTCAAAATGACACAGTAATTCTCCGATGTGTTTTGAAGCCCCATAAGAATGGCGCTGATGAAGAAAAGCAGGTGTAAAAACGCTTGTTGAGTTATTATTCAGAGGCATTTTTTCTTGTTCGCCAAACGCTTCTGGAGAGGAGTAAAACACGATTCTACTGTCAAGTTTTTTCGCATATTCTAGAGCCATTCTTGTTCCGTTAACATTCACATCGACTACCAAATCTGCCTCATTATGGAATCTACGTGTCCCATTTATTGCAGCCAGATGATGAATAACATCTGGTTGGAAGTCCCTACATGCTTCTTCCCAATCCTCTTGATTGCGAACATCACCGGTAACCAGCTTTGCACGCTCGTCAACTTGCGATTTATCACCGCGAGATAAATCATCAAACACAACAACATCATCCCCTCGTGCTACTAATGCATCAACTAAGTGTGAGCCCAAAAACCCCGCTCCGCCTGTGACTAGTATGCGCATCTAATCACCAACGCGCTTTATTACACTGATTGTTACTTCATTGCCATTTTTAGAGATCCTTACTAAATCTCCATCATTTATGGCAATGCAGGGATCTTTGTCAAATCCATGTGAATAAGGAACCTCCAAAAGACTACAAGCGGGAAGCGTCAAAGAACATACGTCTCGATTTACAATAGCCTTTGGCCCCATGCCGGTGTAGATAAGTCCCATCAGAACATAAGGCGCAACTGTTGAGCCTGAGCCCTTTGGATAAATCAAAATCTTGTCTTTAATGGCACGACCATCAAGTGGATGGCCTACTTCTTCGACGACACCGCTATCCCTGTTTACATATCCAAGGTATGTAATCGGCACGTCGGTTACCATCGCCTCTCCTTCCATCTCCCAATTCCCTTGGGAGTCCAGACCCCCTCCAGTAAGTTTGCATTCTCCATATTGTAATGATTTCGAGGATGCGTGCTGGGGTTGTGCTTTAGGCTGTAAATGCGTGACTGGACCCTCAATTAGTGTGGGGTCAAAAGCATGGGAGACACAATCTTGGATGGTCCCCACGGAGGTTGGCATTTTGTTAAGACCACTAGTTAGGTAATGCTCGGCCTTCAGAGAATTAGTCATCAAATGATTGTATTTATTTCGATTGTAGGGGGTTACTTCAGGACATGTATCTTGCAAGATTACCGCCCCAGCCTCCTCTAGTATTCCAATTGAACCGTCCGCATCTGCAAGTTGGTAATTGTGACTCGATGTAAATACCCATAAGCGGTTGTCAGGAATCTTTAGACCCAATTCCCCATAACCCCTCACGTAAGAAGATGTTATCCTTATCTCCTCAAGACTTGCTTGTGGACATCCAATTACCACCAAATCGATTTGTCCTTTAGGCGCAAGATCCTCGTATCTACCTTTCAAGTCAGCTTCTGTAAATTTGAGATGTTTTTCTTTTCCCGTGAGTTCAGGAGATTCAGTGTGACCCTCTGCCCAAAGCATCGCGCAGCCGTAATTTGCTGCAGCTGCTGTTAGCGCTTTTTTAGATGCAAAACTAATGTATTCTGGCAGTCCCCGAAGATACGGCATTGGGCCGTATGGAACATCCCAATCAGGCCTAACTTGCTTCCCAATCCAGTCCCCTAAAACTGACCAATCGGCCAACGATGATAACTCACAGTCAACATCTACTACAATGTTTGGAACTCGGTTTTGTTCAAGGTGTAGGCCCCATTTCGGAGCGTAACCTGTCAGAGCAGTGGCTAAAGCCGATAATCCTGATTCTCTGTTTGTAATCAAACCAGTCCACGAATTTGAGAATGCTACTGCATTTGATTCTGCCCATGAAGCAATGCCTGATTCACCCTCGATTCCTCTATCATAGGGGGTGCATGAGAGAGTTGCCTCAATCCCAAGTTGCTCATAAGCGTCAATAATCTCGAACTGTTGCTCCAAAAAATCAGGATAATCAATATCCATTTCTTCCATCTTTTCCTTGTCACACCCTGCTGAATTCAGGGTGGTGGGAATGGAAACAGAGCCTTCTCCTGCGAGGTCTGCGAGGAACCTTCGCAAACCGTGTCCACCCGTGATTACAGACACACCTGAAACGTGGCTGTGATTGACTTCAATAAAACCCTCAGCACCGGCTGTCTTTGCTAAATCAATTACCAATCTCGCTGCTTTTTGTCTAGTTAGACCCTCGGTGCCAGAAAGCATCGAAGCGAGTCTTTTCGGCACCTCCATGTAATGATGGTAGAGCCACACTTTCATGAACACTTTGTAGGGAATAGAGTCAAAACCCAATAAGTTGAGATGCCAAACATGGCGGAGAAGACACCGACAAAGAAACAAAAAATTGTGAAAATTTTTGCGATTTCTGTTGTAATTTTGAGCATAGTAATGAGTTCGATAGCACTGTATGTTGTTAGTGATATCAAAGAAAAAAAGGACGGAAATGACGGCGGGACGTCGCTTACTAAAACCAGTACACTTTACGGCACTAACGGCTGTGAAAATGGTGGATTTAGTATACAAAGCGGGATAGATGAGAACCGAAATGGGGTTCTTGAAAACGAAGAGGTTTCAGAAATCAAAAACATCTGTCATGGGACAGAGGGTCCTCCTGGTCCAATGGGAAATAGGGGGTATTGGGGTTACAACGGAACGAATGGAATTGATGGCACAAATGGCACTGACGGAGAAATTGGCGTTTCTTCATTCATTGACTCCTTTGTCGGTCCTTACGGGCCATGCTCCAGTGCAGCAATCATTGAGATGGGAAATAATTCTAGTAGCATGATTGTTGATTCTACAATCAAAATATGTTTTGAAAATTTGACAAAAGGTAGACTGACAGAT
>CEPA01039859.1_pt1 | contig 19248 bp, 16 predicted proteins | sample 356241 | NCBI WGS metagenome assembly CEPA01 (sample SAMEA2620542, study PRJEB7988) | marine metagenome | biome: marine biome (ENVO:00000447); feature: surface water layer (ENVO:00002042); material: "saline water (ENVO:00002010), including plankton (ENVO:xxxxxxxx)" | depth 5 m
GGTTTTTCCTCTTTCAACCATTAAAACTAGTGAGGCCTTATCGATGTTGTTTAGATCACAATCATCCAATGGTAGAATCATCCGGTATGCAACAGCCGGCTCAAAGACATCAATTGCGGCTGCTGTTGCCCCATCACCATCTAAATCTGTGGCGTCTTCAAAATCTCCCTCATCGAAAGCCATTGTTTGTTTTCCACCACCTTGGTTTTGGGGATAACACATCACTACCCACGCTAACTCATCATCATTCAAATCTCCTTCAATGTATGGCATTTCAAAGACAATGTGTATTGTATCATCAGCGCCAACACTAAAAATTTCTAGGACAAGTATGTTGACAATTCCTTTAGTGGTTGGCACATTTTCTTGAGCGTCTGTTTTTGAATTGGCAAAGATTTTCTCTCCAAAACCAATTAAAGCAGCAGAAATTACAGAACTCACTAGAATGACTGTGATGAATATAATCATCGCACTGATGCCTTGACTGGCATCGTCCATTTCTTGAGAATCCATGACCTCCCCTAAAATAACTAGCCGCTATAACGCAATTTAATGTATCGTAGTATGTATTTAATTTGAACTTATTCTAGGTTGATTATCGATGAATTGAATAATATATCAATTCCACTTAGAACTAGGCATGGGCTGGGTGAAACCAATACTGCTGGCAACCCTTCTCATCAGTTCATTTCTTGTCGGTTGTTTGTCAGATGATGAAGGGGTGGTTGAACTAAAATTCACTCATACCTCTTTGTCAGGCGAGGTTCTGGAATCTTATTCCGATGGGAACTTGGTTTCAGAACTGCATTTCACTGTGGAATTTGATTTTTCAAGTAGCGATTCAAGTTACAAAATAGAGTACTTTTCTGTGGGAGTCGATGATGGTAGAGAATCTATTGATCTTTCAGCAAAATCAGGTTCAGTAATTAGTATCGATTTCAGTAGTCATGGGATGTATGAAGTGACACTTTCCGCTGTTGATGAGAAAGGAAATAGTGATTCTAAAAAGGTCACAATCGCAGTAGATTTACGAATTGATTGGAGAGAAGAGGCTACTAGCAATCCGATGGTATTACAGTTTGATCCAAACCCAAAAAACGGTGGTGAAAACCCCAAGCATATTGATGTATCATCAACAGTAGAGAACCCAAGTTTCGTAGAGGATTTTAGTGGAGGACAGTCCGTGGAGTTTTTGTGGAAAATTACGGATGAATTAGATGATGTTTGTCAGTGGAATACTGGTGAGGTTGATGATGGGCAAGCTCAAACGTGGAATACATTACACTTCAACACTTACCTGATACATGAATTGAGTGTGGACTATGAAGAGGGTCAGGATTTAATCAATATTGATCAAACAGTTCTAATTACTTACGACTTCGATTAATCATCAGTGTCAAATGCCTTTGACCATTGTTCATTTTGGCTTGCTTTCATAGCTGGTATGCACATCCAATACCAGCAAGCAATCCCAGCGATGATTCCTGTAACTAAATCAAAAAAGAAATGCTGTTTCGTGGTCATCACCGAGATACAAAGCCCGATCCATGCAATCCATGTTAGATATTCTCTCCATCCATAGATAATTTTCCAGTATCTTAGTAGAAGCACGATTAGCAAAGACTGAGTCACATGCAGACTTGGCCAAGCATTGTACGGCATGTCAGTTTTATGCATTAAGTCCCCATACCAAAATCCCCAGAACCCTTCTCCTGAACGAACATTTGCAGGAATTTGGTCACGTATGTAAATTTCAGTTGGAAATAAAATGAAAATGAGGAAAACACACCATGTCATGACAAAAAGAGCTTGGTGAAATGCAAACATTTCACGGATTCTTTGGTTACTACTTCTACCAAACCATGCCGCAGCAGGATAGTAAATGTACAGGCTGACATATACTGCAAATGACCATCCAACAAATGGAATCATAGAATCAATTGGGGTTATAGGATCGAATACCGAACGGCCAAAATATCCCATTATCTGGTTTATCACCGAATACGGGATTGCCATAGCAAGAATCAGTGTAATAATCGTGTACCAAAATAACCTGCGGTTATCTCTTTCACGCCAGTGTCGTTGCCATAGAGACCACGGGCGCTTGTACATAGGCAATCCCATGGGTTCTATCTATTCATGGAATCGGTCGATATTTTGCTTTGACTAATTTAGAGTCAAAATTTTGTCTGCAAATTTACCAGCAATGGTTTTGTTATGAGTAACTAGTATTGCTGGGCAATTCCTTGCTTTGAGCAATTTTCTGACATCAGATACCAATCTAAGTGACAAATCTTCATCTAATGAACTGAATGGTTCATCTAATAACAAAACAGACGGTTCTGCTAACAATGCCCTTGCTAGTGCCACTCTTTGTCCCTCTCCTCCTGACAAGTTAGAGACATCTCTTTTCTCAAATCCAGTAAGGTTAACCTCGGATAAAGCCTTGGAAATGTCACCTCTTTTAGAGGCTAATTTTAGGTTCTTTTCGACGTTCAAATGCGGATATAGCACCGGTTTTTGGAAAATCAATCCGATACCTCGCTCTTCGGCAGGAATGGCGGTGATGTCTTTTTCTTCTAGCACTATTTTCCCCATATCTAGATTTTCTAAACCGCAAATACACCTCAGAAGTGTTGTCTTACCACAACCGCTGGGACCAGTAATCGCTACAATTTCCCCAGGTTCTAGCACCAGGTTGAAGTTTTCGAATAATATGTTATCATATGATTTCGCTAAATTTTCGCACTTAAACATCAAAACATCCCTCCATCCCTCTTTGGCCTGAATTTTTCTGTTGAGATAAATAGTAGTAACGCTATGATCATCAAAACACTCGAAACAGCATTTGCCGCTGGTACGGTCATGGGATTATTGTAAGGCACTGCTCTAATCGAGTCTATGATTACTGGCAAAGTAGTCCAATCTGAATTTCTAGTTACTACCCATGAGGCACCAAATTCACCCATTGACATAGCCAATATGAAGATTGAAGATATTATTAGCGACCCTTTTAGCATGGGTATCGTGATTAGGAAAAATCGTTTTGTCTTTGACATACCAAGTATTTGTGCACATTCATCAAAGGAAGGGTCTAACGACCTTATTGCGGGGAGCATGATTCTTACAACGAATGGAGTTGTAATCATAACGTGCGCAAGTATTGGAGTGAACCAAAGTGAATAGAAAAACTGTGGATTTATCTTTATCATACCTAACATAACTCCTAATCCAATCATTACACTTGATACTGCAAATGGTAACATCGTCGATATGTCCAGAATTCTTGCTAATCTTGGTTTACGTTTTTCAAGGTCAAATATTGTTAGAGCTAACATCCACCCCAAAGGTAGTGCGATAAACAAGGTAATTATTGCATATCCAATCGAATTTTGTAATGCATCCCAAGCGGAAGGAAGGGAATTGGTGGCAGTGAATGCATAATTCCATGCCTCAGTGCTCCAATACTGTCTACTTCCACCAGCGTCTACTTCCCTTATTCTAAAAGATGAGATCAACACTGCGAGTAGTGGTAGTACAGCAAAAACAATTGCAGGTAAAACAATTATCCAGCCTTTTTTGTTTTGTGTCTTTACTATATCTTCCGATACTAATGGCAAAAGGCTCTGTCTCCTTTGTTGTAGCCATGACATTAGCCCTAAAGAAAAAATGAGAATTGAGAATTGGATTATTGATGCACCCAGAATTAATTCATTTTTCGAGACCATGACCCCCTTTATGCCTGCCGATGAACCAATATCAGCCATCATGCTTTCAAGCGTATTTTCTCCTAATGTAATCCATTCTACCAAGGCAAAAGACGTGAATGAGAAAACAAATGTCATACAAGCAGCAGCCGCGATTGATGGCATCAGTATAGGCGCCCACAAATTTCTGAATCTGCCCCACCATGTTTTACCGCTTGGTAGTAGCCTCATCTGTTCTTCCATACTAGGATCTAATGTCGATAAAACAGGTTCACAGAATCTAATTACGAGTGCCAGATTGAACCAAGCATGTGCTATGATCAGAGTGGTGAACCACGTACTTCTATCGCTTCTGATATCCAGTCCGTTTTCTCCTATTATACTCATGAACCCCATCGCAGCTACGATAGAAGGCATTACAAATGGCATGGTCAATAGGGACCTTATCAGTGATTGTAATGGCCACGAATATCTTCCAAGTTGCCATGCAATAGGAATCCCTATTGCCAATGTCAAAATTGCAGATAGAGTTGCTTGAATAATAGTAAACTCAAGCACTCCTTGAGAAATAAAGTTCTCATCCAATGAATTTAACCAAGAATAGGCATCAAAACCAGCAACCCATATCAAACGGTCTAGAGCTAGCCAAAGTGGCAGCACAATCAAACTCAAGTAAAGACCAACAGCCAGACGGGCAACATACTTGTTGCTCATATCATGCAGCAACCATCGCCGTATTCCAATCCTCTAGCCAGTTTTCCATGTTTGCTGCAATTTGCGCCGCAGTCACTTCTGCGGGTTGTACCGGTATCGTAGAATGATACCTGTATCCCCCATCTTCAGGCAAATCAGTATCTTCTAGAACTGAGTACATGAAATTCTCTGTGGGCATATTCACGTTTACTTCTTCAGATAACAAATATTCGATAAATGCAGAAGCAGCGTCTAGGTTACCTCCTTCAATTGCTGCAGCATATTCGACTTGGTGGAACGCTGCTCTGGGCAAATCCAAGGCCGCAGACTTTGTCCAATTTCCATTATACCAAGCTTCAACACCCGGTGAATGGCAATAAGATACGACAACGTGAGCATCTCCCACATAACCTTCGGTGTACTCACCATAACCTCCAGTATAGTGAGTTTCGTATGCCTCAGACCATCCAGTGGTTATGATTGCATCATTTTCAGCCATAGCAGTCCACCAATCTGTCCATTCGGTATTAGTGTCTTCATCATTTGCAAAATAATCCACAGTAGCGGTCATGAAGGCTCTTCCAGGACTACTGGTTTCAGGAGAAGGGATTGCTACTTTCCCATTCCAATCATCTTCAGTTAAATCCCACAGACTTGTTGGGACTGACATATTCTCTCCGTCTACAATTTCAGTATCATAGTTTAGACACATGTAACCCTGATCGAAAGGAACTGCTAAAGGTCCACTGTACGGGGTAAGTGCGCTTTCTGATATGTTGGAAAAGTTTGCAAAGTGTTCCCATAGTACTCCATTGTCTATTGCGGTTTGTAAATACGTGTTGTCTAAGCCTATTGCTAAATCAGAAACTTGCACACCTTTGTACTGAAGGAGGTGGCTCAAAATGGAACCTGCGTCTTCAAGCTTAGTTATACTGATTTCATACCCAGTTTGATTTTCAAACTCACTAAGCATAGAATCGGTCAAACCGGTAACGTCGTATGTGACTATTACCAATTCTCCGTCATCTTCCCATTGATATTCTTCGGGCATTTCTGGCTCTTCTTCTAATTTTTTTTCTATGCTCTCACTAATACATCCAGATAACATCATAAACGGAATCAACATGCTAAATACAATAATTTTATTATTCATTTTTTCACCTCATAACTTAGATACGATACGATGCATTCTATCCACTAATTCCAGTGGGTTATGTGCAAGTATGTACAATGCAGGCTCCCACCCAAACGCTCCTTCGTCAAGTATTACGTCAATACCTTGATGGGGCACAAGTTCACCTTTGGGTGCGAATGTCAAATTGAGGTCTAATTCCTCACATATAGTCTCGATATTCTCATTGTCATCTCCTGGATGAATGTTGAGTATAGCGGTTTTTTTATTATCATAAACTCTTGCATCGATAAGCATGTTTGCCAAGTGTTTGGAAACGCCAAATTTCGGGGTTTCATGGTGACGAATCTTTCCTTCGACGATGGTAATCTTGCCAGGAAACGCAGCAACTTCTGCTGTTGAGCGCGATGATTCCAGACAGCATGCGATATTCATCCCAACAGCGGGCATGGCGGTTTTTAAGCGGTTCACATCAATTCTTGAAACCGCCCATTCCAAACGTTTGAGTAGTGACGTCTGTTCTTGGTCAGAATCAAGATCTGTTCCAGTAAGCGACTTGTCGAATCTCAATACTTGGCCTGGAGCGAAGGCGATTTCCATAACGAATCTAGTTCGACTTGGTTTTGCGTCTGGTCCTAGTTGCCTCAGCGCCATTGAAATTTCGTGGGCCCAACCGTCTACTGTTGACTCGTCAGATGTTCCTGCAAGTTCAGGTAATTCTCTGTGGGCCATTCTAGACACTGTAGATTGAGTAGACCCTAATATGTCCGCAATTTCTGCTTGAGACCAGTTTGCTGCCTTCAGATTTCTGGCAAGCTGCATGTGCAATCTTTCCAACCAAGCAGAACCATCATGACCTAGCATATCCACTCGGAAGTAACCCCTATTATTCAATCTTGCTAAAACAAAATGCATTATGCATGTAATTCAAAATAAATCTACAAGATACATGACGTTTATCCTAATCAAAAAAATTGGCAAACATGGTGTACTGGAAGGCATGCTCGAAAACATCTATCAATAAATCTGTAGAAGTGCTGTCTGAGTCTCTGGCAAATTGTTGATATTACAATGGATTTTGTAGAAAATACGATCTCAAATCTCTACTTCCGAATGAATATATCCTTAATGATTGGGCTACAATGCATTATGCATTAAAGGCAAACACAGAACGATTTTTGATAAAAGAAGCATCGATTATACTGAATACCTGCACTTTGCAGCGTAGGGTTCTAAACCCGGCCGCGTTTGGGAGTAATGGGGATAGACATAGATATCGAGGATAGCCAGTTTCTCGACGAGGTTGTATCTCGTATTCGGCAATACCTTGAGGGGTCGAGCCAAGTAAGCGATTATATCCTACCGTCACGATTAAGGAAGATTTCAGATTTGTCAATTCCGCTAGAAGGTAGAGGCTTGGAGAATGCCTTGAATGACATCGATCAATTCCTAAAACACAGTGTCAAAACCAACCTTCCAGGATTTATGAATCCACTGTGGGGTGGTATTAATCTCGCTGCATTTGCTGGAGAAATTATCGCTACACTAGCGAATAACTCCATGTATACATACGAATTGTCACCTATGGCGACACTTATCGAGCAATCCTTGATTCAAAGGATGTGTGAAATGGTTGGTTTTGCTGATGGAAATGGAACCTTGACTACCGGAGGCTCAAATGGAAACATGATAGGCATGATGTGCGCAAGGTATCATGCAAATCCCATCGGACAACAGCAGGGTTTTGATGGTAAAAGTTTAGTTTGTTTTGTTTCTGAGGAATCACACTATTCAGTATTAATGTCGGCAAATGTTCTGGGCATAGGGTTTGATAATGTTATCAAAGTAGGATGCGATTCTGATGGGAGAATGCGTGTTGACAAACTTGAGGAAGAAATTCAAAGGAGCAAAGTCAATGGACAAACACCATTTTGCGTAATCGCGACCTCTGGAACAACTGTAAGAGGCTCATTTGACCCACTGAAAGAGATTGCTCAGGTTTGCTCTGATCAAGATATATGGCTGCATGTTGATGCTGCTTGGGGCGGCTCCTGTCTATTCAGTGCAACACACAGAAGACTAATGGATGGTGTTGAACTAGCCGATTCAGTCTGTTGGGATTCTCATAAAATGATGGGGTTACCACTGGTCTGTTCTGCCTTTTTGATTAAAAAACCAGAAGTGCTAAGAAAAGTATGTTCCCATGGAGATGTGGCCCATTACTTGTTTTTAGACGACGCAGAAAAGGTGGATTTGGGCAGGATAAGTCTTCAATGTGGGCGTCGAAATGATGCATTGAAACTGTTCTTGGCATGGAGAGAAAAAGGAGATGCAGGTTGGGCTAGACTAGTCGAGAGCTATGTAGAAATTGCAGAATACTTAGAGTCCAAGATAAAATCGGAGGCAAAATTACAGCTTATGTCAAGCAGGCAATGGACAAATGTGTGTTTAAGATATTATGTGGCGGATATTGATTCTAACGTCCTGAATAAGAATTTACGTGATAGACTGGTAAAAACTGGCAATTTTATGTTATCTCAATCTAATATTGGTGATGACGTTATCCTGCGCCCAGTAATTGCTAATCCTTCAATAACAAAGGAAACAATAGATGAATTAGTAGAAGAAATAGTTTCTATCGGTGACGACATTGTTAGGGGTATACCGTTTTCAAATTAAAAATAAAAGGTGGGATAATTTTGCCTATTGGTAAGCCAATTTGGTGGGACTCTGCGAGAGAATTTCTCCTCAAGGATTCTCTTCTTGGACCAGTTCTGGAAAAATATGGAACTGGTCATCTGTCAGGCAAAGGTGATTTGTTTGTCACGTTTGTCAATTCAATTGTCGGCCAGCAGATATCGGTTATAGCCGCTGATGCTATTTGGAATCGCCTAAATGCGAAAGTTGGTTGTATCACACCTGAAAATATAGCCAAATTTTCACATGATGAAATTGCATCCTGTGGACTAACCAAAGCCAAAACGGATTACATTCTAGGAATCGCCAAAAATCCGGAAGATTTCCTCTCACCTAACTTTGATAACATGGATGATGACGATGTACACAAGCACTTCATCAGCTTCAGAGGTATTGGGCCTTGGACCTCAGAAATGTTGATGATTTTTGGCTTGCTACGACAGGATATTTTCAGTGTAGGTGATATAGGTCTGATAAAGGCTGTGAAATTGTTATCACCCGATGCTAAAACCAAGGAAGATGTCCTAAATGTCGCAGAAAGGTGGAGACCATATCGAACTGCTGCGGCCTGGTACTTGTGGAGAATGTTAGACCCAGTTCCTGTAGCATATTGAATAAAATCGAAATACTACTTCTTGGGATGACGTCACATGGAATTTGCGTACTATTCTATTGCTGTAGTTACCGCATTCGCAACTACTAGGTGGGTGACAGAAAACATAAAATTCCACATAAGAACCAAGAAAATTTGGGTACATCATTGGATAATTTCCTTTCTTGCGATGATTTTGTTATTGTATTTAGAAATTGAATCTGTAATCTTCTGGGGATGTTTGACGGGCATCGCTCTTGAGGGATTGGGGCGTAAAAACTGGTCGATTAGAAGAAGCTGAAATAATACATAATTCAGTGATTATTTAGTGCTTAACCATACGAGGGGTTAATCATGGCCTCTCCAGATCCAGTTCGAACTGCTCTGTTCGATGAGCATGTTGCTTTAGATGCTAACATTGTTGATTTTCACGGTTTTGAATTACCGATATGGTACTCAAACATCTCTGAAGAGCATATCGCATGTCGTTCGGGTGCTGGTCTGTTCGATGTATCACATATGGGATCATTTCAATTCAAGGGGCGCAAAGTAAGAGAGTGGCTAGAGTCTATCGCAACACAAAAATGTACAGCAATTGAACCAGGCAGGTGTGCTTATACCCACTTTTTGGATAATGATGGATTCCTTATTGATGATATGATATTTGCAGTAGTGTCAGAGCACGAAATTTTGGGTGTTCCAAACGCAAGCATGGTCCCAGTTATGTGGGAATGGTTTAATTCATTACTTCCAAATGACGGTTCTATCGTCATCAACGATTTGTCTCCATCAACCAGTATAATTGCATTGCAAGGCCCAAATTCAAAGCAGATTTGTGAAACTGTATTAGGGCCTGAAAATCATGTTGGAAGATTCAGATGGGCCATGATAAAAGAAAATCCTTTACAAATCAGCGGATGGATTCAAGGAACGGGTTACACTGGGGAGCCAGGGTATGAAATATTCATCCCTAACGAAGACGCTCCAACATTATGGCGCAGTTTACTCCAAGCAGGTTCCACTCCTGTCGGTCTAGGTGCTAGAGATACACTGAGGTTGGAGAAGGGTTTCCTATTGTCGGGTGTAGATTTCGCATCACCAGATTTGGATGATAATTCCTTGTTACACAGAGATTCATGGGAAACCAATGTTCCCTTTGGTTTGGACATAAATCATGATTTCATAGGTCGCAGTCGGGTAATTTCTCATTCAGAGGATGATGCTAGACTTTGGGGGGTAAAACAACTAGAGAAGGGACCACTACCTAGGGGTGGAAAAACTGTCGAAGATATGAATGGTAACCACATAGGTACGCTGACAAGTGGTGCGCCTTCACCCTCGATGGAAAGGACTGGAATCGGAATGGGATATATCTCAGGCGTTAAACCCGGGGACGAAGTTATGATTGTGGCTTCACCCAGAAAAAAAGTCAAAGCAGTTATCCAAAGACCGCCGTTTATTTGATTTCACATCGAAGCGCTGTCTTGATGAACAGGACGCCTTACGCTATGGTATGCGCCGACTGGTCTCCTTGGGAATATTGGCTTGTCTATTATTATCGTATGCCCCAATCAACCAAAGCCCCACCGGACTTGGGAGTATAGATACAATTCCTGAAGTTAATTCCAAAATCATCGATGATTCTGAACTAACTCTTGAGCAGGTGAACGCACTTAACGCCGTTGGGATGTCACGTACAAAGATAACCAATTGGTCTGCTACAGGGGGATCACAAGAGACTGACCAGATATATGAAATGGTTTTTGATTCACAAGGCAATATTATAGTGTGCGGAACTATATGGCAGGTCTCTCAATTTGGTTCAATCATAGTCAATTCAAGCGGCTTGGGTGACATTTTGATTGCTAAGTTATCTAAAACTGGAACGTGGATGTGGGCTGTTTCTGCTGGAGCTGCGGCAGCCTATGACCAATGTCGTGGAGTAACAGTTGACTCTAATGACGACGTCTATGGAACAGGATATTTAAGAGACACAGTAGAATTCAATGGTATCACAATTTCATCCACAGGATTTGATGGTTGGATTGCAAGGGTAAACAGCAGTTCAGGTCAATTTGACTGGGCAATGAAATTCGGTGGTTTTGATACGGATGTAGGGTGGGATATTGTCGCAGATAATTATGATAATCTTTACGTTTCAGGATGGTTCCAAAACAGCACTGAATTTAATGAGACGTATCTTGTAGACAGCACCCAGTCCGGTAATCGTAAGGGTTTCATCGCTTATTTGAACGTCTCTACACAATCATGGGAATGGGCGAAGACGTCGAGTGGAAGTGCAACATCTGAACCGTTTCAACTAGTTCACGAAAAATCTACAAATTCCGTTTACATAGTTGGATACGTTAATGGGTATCAGGAGTGGAATCAGACATTTTCAATAAATCCAGGGGGCACCTTCGCTGCTTACTTGATTAAATATTCAGACCAAGGTCATTTCAAGTGGGGTAAAAGCGCTGGTAGTTCGTCATGTCTGATTGTAAGCCCATGTGGTGCAGTGTTTACAAATGTCATAATCCATCCACATGGTGGGGTTGTTGCAGGTGGGGTCTTTGCAGAGACATACAAGACTCAGACTGGGCAAGTTAAGTCTGGTTGGGGCCTTTATGACCTCTTAGTCATGCGCTTTGACGCTAATGGTACTCAGCTTTGGGATTATTCAGCAGGTGGTACAGGGGACGATAGAGTCCAATCACTATCTGCAAATCAAAAAGGCCAAGTTCAATTTGGTGGACGACATGAACATAATGTTACATTTGGGAGTTTCGACATGGGCAAAAATTCGTCCTCACCAGGCGATGATGGTTTCATCGCTCAAGTTGATGACAATGGGAATTTTCAATGGGCATTCAGCATCGGTGGAAACGGTGAAGATGATACTGTGGGTGCGCTGCTCACTCTTAGTGATGGTTCAATAATTGCAGGTGGTGACTTCAATGGGACGGTCTGGTTTGACGGTTCCCCCAAGGTATCAAATGGGGCTGATGTTTTCGTATGGAAATTCCAACACGACAAAGATGGTGATAGTGTACCGGACTACGTTGACAACTGCTTGAATACCAAAAATAGCAATCAAAGCAATTTCGATTCCGACAACAAAGGAGATGCATGTGATAATGACGATGACAATGATGGTCTCCATGATGTTTTGGATGATTGTCAGTATGGCTACATAAATTGGAATCAATCTAATTCTTCCTTAGATCATGATTCTGACGGGTGCAACGACATCGAGGACGACTACGATGACGATAATGATGGAATCCTAGACTTAGACGATAACTGCCCTCTAGGTGTTCTCGATTGGGACGTAGATTCTGAATCTGATTTAGATGGAGATGGATGTCGAGATATCGATGAGGATTTAGACGATGATGGAGATGCAATTTTAGATGTAGACGATAATTGTCAGTACATTGTTAACCCGCTTCAAGAAGACTACGAAGGAGACGGAATTGGAGATATATGTGATATTGACGATGATGGCGATGGACTTAGTGACATTATCGATGATTGTCCGCAAGGTTCAACCAACTGGACTTCAGAATTCCAGACCGATAGAGATGGTGATGGTTGTGAAGATGAAAATTCAAATGAGGACCCTGATGACGATAACGATGGAATTCTGGATGGTTTCGACAACTGTCCTAGGGGAGAGACTGGTTGGAACTCCTCTCAGTCAAGCGATAGGGACGGTGACGGTTGCCGTAATGACAATGAGGACAATGATAACGACAACGATAGCGTGATCAACGAAGTCGATGGTTGTAAAAACGGGATTACAAATTGGAGAAAGAATGCAACAAACGACAATGATGCTGATGGCTGTCTAGACGATAGGGAGGATAACGATGATGATAATGATGGATTTACAGATACTGTTGACTTCTGTCCCCTGCAAGAAGGGTCTGCAACTCAAGGAGGAGCTAAGGGCTGCCCTGACTTTGATTCAGACGGCTGGGCCGACCTTGTAGATGATTTCTTACAAGATGAGACTCAATGGAGTGATGGTGATGGTGATGGTTATGGTGACAACCCCTCCGGTAATAATCCAGATGATTGTCCATTCTTCTATGGAAATTCTACCTCCGATAGGGTTGGGTGCGTAGACACAGATGGTGATGGTTACTCTGACCCAGATCTTGCCTGGACTGTTTTGCAAGGTGCTGACGCATTTGTCAATGAATCAACACAATGGTCGGACGCTGACGGAGATGGATTTGGGGATAACTTTGACGGCATAAATGTGGACTACTGCACAAATGATGCAGGCACATCTACGCAAGACAGATTCGGATGTCCTGACCTCGATGGCGACGGTTATTCTGACCCTGACGCTTTTTGGGCGGAAGATAAGTGGGACAGCCTTGGTTATGGTCCTGATCAATTCATATTCGATCCTACACAGTGGTCTGATACCGACAAGGATGGATTTGGTGATAATTGGGGTAATCCAGATTGGAATGATTCACGTAATGAGCAATGGCCAGGAATATTCGTAGAAAATGCTACTTCAGCAGACATGTGCCCACTTGTAGCACCAGATGGAAGATTCGACGATGACGTGAATTACCCAGGTTGCTTACTAGACGAGCCAAGTGACGGTGGTAAAACTGTAAACGATGGTTCCAAAAGTTCTAGTGAAGATGAGGGTATGGGAACTATGACAATAATCGGTATAATAGGAGGTGTAGTGGTTGTTGTCCTGGCCTCGGTTATAGTGGTTCTATTGCGGAAAAAGCCTGATTTAAAATCCAAGACACCAAAGGAGGCTCCAACAAAAATGGGAACAATCGCAAAATCTCAGTCCACGGAAATGCATTATTCTAGCCAAGAAATAGGTAATACCGATTCTGACGAAAATACAGTCAGTTCTTGGAGGGAACTGCCTGGTGGAGACTATATCGATGCTGACGAAGAAGGGACAAATTGGTTCCGTGCTAATAATGGTGAACATTGGTACCAAAACTCAGACGAGACTTGGACAAAATGGATTGATTAAAACTCATATCGAAAGAACAGCAAATGCAAGATTTGTTTCACGAAATTATCATTTTTGAGTACTAATTACGTCATAAAATAACAAAAATGTTGCTTAATAGACCAACATTCATGTTGGTTCCGCGCTTGGATGGTAAATGAGGCAGTTATATGGTTGACCAGTTACCGAACCTCGGCCGTGAAAAAGAGATGCTAGAAGCGATTGGAATGTCATCAATGAATGACTTATTTGCTGACATACCAGAAGCGGTGAAAATGCATGAAGATCTACCTCTGCCTCCTCCTCAATCGGAAGAAGAAATTATAGCAGATGCACGAAGACTTCTTGGTGCAAATGTTGCGTTAGGAGATCGTGTTAGTTTCTTGGGAGCAGGTCTAAACCGAAACTACGTACCTTCAAGCGTATTCCAATTAGTTACTCGCGGCGAATTTTTGACGTCATATACTCCGTATCAGCCAGAAGTTAGCCAAGGAATGTTACAAGCAATGTGGGAATTTCAGACCTTAATTAGCGAACTCGTAGGATTGGAGGTATCCAATCTTTCAGTTTATGATGTGTCAACCGCTGCAGCTGAAGCGCTTACATGTTCTGTCAGAATACACAACCGCAAGGCTACACAAAAAAATACTGTTTATGTAAGTGAATTGATACCTCCTTCTAGAAGATCCGTAATTTACAACTACACCCAAGGTAGTGGCATGGTTGTAAAAACACTAAAACATAATTCAGACGGAACTCTAAATCTAGAGTCACTGGCAGAAGCTGAAGGTTCTTGTGGGGTCTACGTTGAGCAACCAAATCCGCTTGGTATACTCGACGGTGGTCTAACAAAAGTGAAGGAGATTATTGGCGAACACACAGCATTCATAGTAGGTGTAGCCCCTGTAAGTTTGGGAATAGTTGAGGCTCCGGGAAATTACGGAGCAGATATTGTAGTTGGAGAAGGACAAGCCCTTGGCTCTCCTATTACTTATGGAGGCCCTCTGTACGGCATTTTCGCCTGTACCAAAGCCTATCTCAGACAAATGCCAGGAAGGATTGTTGGTCGCTCAATTGATGTTGACGGTAAGGAAGCATTTTGCCTGACACTCTCGACCAGAGAACAGCACATTCGTCGCCATCGTGCTACTTCGAATATTTGCACTAATGAGACACTTATCGCTCTAATGGGCGCAATGCACATGTCGCTGTTGGGTCCAGAAGGATTGCAAAAATTAGCCCAAAGAAATATGGCCGCTTGCCAACTTGGAAAGCAGAAGTTATCCGAAATTCCAACAATTGCGCTACCACACGCCAGCAACACTAATTTCAATGAATTCGTTGTAGAATTACCTGGCAGTGCGGCGGATTGCCTCTCTTACTTAGATACACAAGGAGTGATTGGTGGATTTGATTTATCGACATGGTATCCGGAAAAGAAAAATTGGTTACTGGTCTCGTTCAGCGACCAGACTAGAGCAAATGAAATCGAACTATTGGCAGCTCATCTAGCGGTCTGGTCTGCCTCCCTGGTGAAGGAGGTGCTAGCATGAGTCATTTGTTTGAACATAAGGGAGCCGGTGGAAGAGGATACTCTCAACCGGACCCCATAGCTCCTGCCGAGAACATTCAAATTCCGTCCTCGTTAGTTCGCACTAAACTACCAAGATGGCCTAGACTCTCCGAGCCCGAGATGGTCCGCCACTACACTTGGTTGTCCAGTAGGAACTTTGGAATTGACACGGGTTTTTACCCGCTTGGATCATGTACTATGAAACATAATCCAAGAGTAAACGAAGTGATAGCCCAACTCCCAGGGATTGCAGATATTCACCCACTTCAACCTGAGCATCACATTCAGGGAACATTGGCGATATTCCACGAAATGCAGGACATGCTAGGTATTTGTGCTGGAATGGACGCTGTGACACTACAGCCTGTTGCAGGCGCACAGGGTGAGTTTACCGCCATAAGGTGTATTCAGGAGTACTTCAGAAGTCGCGGTGAGTTAGAAAGAACCAAAGTCATAGTTCCTGACTCCGCCCATGGCACTAATCCTGCTAGTGCAGCGATGGCAGGATTTGAAATTGTTGAGATTCCATCTCAGGAGGATGGACGCTTAGACTTGGATGCTCTTAGGGCAGTGGTAGGAGATGATACAGCTGCGATGATGATTACGAACCCGAGTACATTGGGAGTCTTTGAACCAGAAATTGCGGAAGCAGCAGAAATTGTTCACACAGCTGGAGGTCAAATGTACTACGACGGTGCTAACTTCAACGCTATACTTGGTTTGACCTCCCCAGGACTAATGGGATTTGATGCTGTACACTACAATCTGCACAAAACATTCAGTCAGCCTCACGGGGGAGGAGGTCCAGGCTCAGGTCCAATTGGGGTCAAATCACATTTGGCAGAATTTTTGCCGGGACCTGTTGTAAAGCGACGGCCGATATTGGCCGGAGATCAATTAACATCTGTTAACCAAGAATGGTGGTATCATTGGCACCAACCAAAAAATAGTATTGGAAAGATTCAGCAATGGCATGGTAATAGTGGTGCAGTGATCAGGTGTTGGGCATATTACAGAAGGTATGGAAGAGGTCTCAAGACCATGTCTGAACACGCAGTACTGAATGCCAATTATCTGCGTCACAGAATTATAGATGAAGCGGAAAAAGCTGGTGTCAGACATCATTTCGTAGATGGGGCACCAGTCGATGTAGTAAAACACGAATTTACGATATCTATGGCTCCAATGAAAGAAGAATGTGGAATTGGTGCGATGGATATTGCCAAGGGATTGCTTGACAAAGGTTACATGGCACCTACAGTTTATTTCCCTCTAATCGTACCTGAGTGTATGATGGTCGAGCCAACCGAAACAGAGTCTAAAGAAACGCTTGACGAGTTTGCTAAAAAGTTCGTAGAAGTTCTTCAAGAAGACCCTGAAACACTCCACAATGCGCCAGTTACAACAAAAGTTCGTAGAGTGGATGAGGTATATGCAGCTAGAAATCTCACACTTTCGTATCCTTTTGATGAATAGGTTATTGTAAGGATGATATCCTTTGCAATTAAGGGAGTAAGGGAATCATGGAATGGGAACAAGTCGATATTCCCGGGGCTGGGCCTAAAATGCTGTACCCGATGGCATGGTCATTACTACCGATTGCGTTCGGTATAATCCTGATGTTCAAAATGGACGGTCTTTGGCCCACATCACTCCTAGCGATTGGAATCATGCTATCTCTCTTTGCTGTTTGGGTTGGAACTACTATCGTTCCCGGGAGAGTAGATATGTTGAAACTTTTAGTTTCACCGTTTGCAGCATTTTCTTTATTCTTCCAACCTCCTGACATTGTTCAAGTGATTCTAACAATATTGGTTTGGACTCTGAATTATCGAACTGCAGCATTTCTCTCTGCTATCTCTTTGAGAGCATACAGAATCGATTGGGACGAAGAACAAAAAATTCCTGACGTGGAGGGTGCGGTTATTTTCCGTAGAAACTGGTCGGAAAAACCATTGCTGCGAATCGGTAAAAATATTGTCAGAGGAGTTAGGGCCCGAGGTAGAACTATGCTGGAAGCAGATTCGCCAGTTACTTTCATTTTCAATGAAGGGTCTCAGGAGTCCCTCTAAATCTAATTACACCATGCAGCAGCATATGATAGATTATCCATTAGATGTGAGGGGATTAATCTTATTTCATCTAGCAAAAACTCAGGATTACCGTTGGGTTGAACCATTCGGTTGGAATAATGAATTCAACATCAAATCCATTACGTCCTCCAGTGAATGTAGCAAAAAATTATACCGATTATTGGAAATTGATGGCTCAATTACTGGGTCAACAATCCCTCTTGCTATAACTATAGCAATACGACAAGGATTAATCAGAGATTCGATTTTACTTCTGAGAGTGTATTTGGAAGAGGTTGTTGGAAGTCCTGCGATCTATGCTCTAGCTCTGAGCATAATAATCGATTTGCGGAGACAGGTAATCCCGCTTCTTAACCCGAGTAGAGAATTAAGGCAAAACCTCTGGATATTGCAAGATGTTCCTTCATGGTTAATCCCATACTTTGTACGGAGGTTCCGTAGATACGTTGGAAGTCAAACTATTACTATTATCTCAGGGGGGCATATTTTGTGTCCAGGTGAAAAAATTTGGATAGCAGAAAAACAATTCACTCAGGGGTAAAATTATGTTTTCTTTGTCAATGTCGATTTAGGCGTTGTCAGTACTAAATGATAGACGATATGGGCAAGATTTTTGCCTTGAAAAAGTAAAATCAGAATTTTTTGATAGCTCTTCTCGCGCGGTACGTTGATGAACCACCTGCTATGGCGAACCACTCATGGACGTAACAATTCTACTAGGTTCTAAATCAGACATGCCGGTTGCTGAAAAATGTACAAAGATTCTCGAACAATTTGGTGTTTCCTACCAACTTCGTGTCGCAAGTGCACATCGTTCACCAGCTTTTGTTGAACAGATTGTTCACGATGCAGAAGCAGATGGTTGCACGGTTTTTATTGCAATGGCAGGATTAGCAGCAGCACTACCCGGTGCTGTTGCGGCGCTGACTACAAAACCTGTTATCGGTGTTCCATGCGGGGGAAGAGTTCCTTACGATAGTCTTCTTTCAATTGCGCAATTGCCTCCTGGTGTTCCAGCAGCTACTGTCGGTGTCGACCGTGGGGATAACGCAGGATACCTCGCAACACAAATTCTTGCTCTCGGTAATGACAAATATGCAGCGGCACTAAAACAGAACAAGTTAGACCAAATCGCCAGAGTCAAACAGATGGATGCCGAGGTAAACGGTAGGGATGCTTGATGTTCGATGCAACATCTTTCATCAAAGAGTCCGCTCAGAAGATGAAGGATGAAATTGACGACATAGCGATTATTGCTTGTAGCGGAGGAGTGGATTCAACAGTCGCTGCTGTAATTGCAAACCAAGCAATAGGTGACAAGTTACACTGTGTTTATGTCGATACTGGTCTAATGAGAAAAAATGAAACCAACGAGATCCAAGAAATGCTAGCGGCTCACGGTCTCAATTTAACAACAGTATTTGCTGAGGACCGGTATTTTGAAGCTCTTTCTGGTATAACCGAACCAGAACAAAAGCGAAAAATAATCGGTGAATTATTCATCAGAATTTTTGAAGAAGAACAAGACAAAGTCGGTGCAAAATATCTAGTTCAGGGAACCATTGCTCCCGATTGGATAGAATCCGGCGGAGGTGTACGTGACACTATCAAGAGTCACCACAATGTTGGCGGTCTGCCAGATGACATGACTCTCGTGGTAGTGGAACCACTGAGAGATTTGTACAAAGATGAAGTCAGAGATTTGGCAAGGGAATTAGAAATCAAAGTTGCAGACAGACAACCTTTCCCTGGCCCTGGC
>CEPA01015795.1_pt1 | contig 19154 bp, 12 predicted proteins | sample 356241 | NCBI WGS metagenome assembly CEPA01 (sample SAMEA2620542, study PRJEB7988) | marine metagenome | biome: marine biome (ENVO:00000447); feature: surface water layer (ENVO:00002042); material: "saline water (ENVO:00002010), including plankton (ENVO:xxxxxxxx)" | depth 5 m
CCATTTCGTATATATGCCATCTAAAATATTTTTGTTAAATGTATATCTCCATTCGCGTTGGCCATTTTTATAAAACAAAGTCGAAGTTCCGTCTAGAAGACCATGTTTATAGTTTTCATCTAATTTTCTTTCGTTTGGATGCCACTCTATCCATCTACCATGTTTTTTACCGTAAATGACCTTTCCCATTTTTACCTCCTCACCATTTACATACGCATAAACAATTCCATTGGCTGGTTTATTTTCATTTTTTTTCCTGTAAATACCATTATGTTTTTCTAGCTGGTTGAACTCGTAAAAATATTGAGCACCTAAGCAACCTGAGAGTAGTAGGTAGGTTAAATTTTTTAATACTATAATCAATTGATACTTTACTTAGTTCTTATAAACCCTAAAATTCCTTGGAGTAGAACACATATCCCGACTATTAAGGGTATCAATAGTAAGGATTTTAAAGATATGACAATTATTATTATTCCTAAAAGTATGAATAAAATATGAACTGTTTTGTACGTCATCTTATTATTTATGATCTTTGCAAATAAACAATGTAATTAAGTCTGATTATATAAAATAACTGCAAAGCTTATAAATACCAGGGCAAGAATAATTGCAATAATATTAAGGGGTCTCCTATTTTTTAATTCTTTTTTGTCATATTCTTGCATAAGAATGTCAAACCATCAATTAAACCAAACCCCGACGCCTTTTTTTCTAAGTCTTTTCCCAAGCATTTTCTCAATTTCTAACGCATCTATCCTAGTAGGTATGGGATTATATTTATCATAAATATCGGGTCTAAGTCTAAGTCCAAATTTTTTTGCGTAACTATTTGATTTATATCCCTCTTTGTGTTGCTCAAATCTTAGCTCTGGTTTTCTTGTTGATTGGCCTATGTATAAACAACCGCTTCCTTTGATATAAAATGGGTTTTTAGTCCTGAACTTTTGGTATTCAGCAACTTCTTCATCTAATTCAATAACATAAACAAAATATTTATTCATTGTTTAATCTACTAATCATTTTTAATAAGCATAAGCAAAAACACTTGAATTTTATATTTGAGATTTTTAGTTAGTGACTTTTCGTCTCAATTTTAGAAACAATAATTTCAATTAAACGATCTTCACCCTTTTGTGGTTTATATCCGGACTTTAGATTGTGGCCAAATATTCGTGCAGTTAATTGCCAGAATGATGCACTAAAAATGTTTCTAAAATCTTTTATAATATCATAGGAGGTTCTGTGGGTCTCCCTATCAATCAATTTTATTAAAATTCGCCCTTGGTTTCTGGTAAGTTTTCTTATCCGATATCCATATCTTGCTATTAACTCATCTTCAATTTTCGAAAAAACTGCTTTCTTTTTTTGATATCTATTAAGTACGGAGTGCAATTGTAAACTATCTATCATGGGATCATATTTTACTAGTAGTTCTGATACTCTCTTCGCATATGGGTATACTTTTCTTACGTCTTTCTCAAGTTTACTATAACTTTTTCTTTGTCTTTTTTTAGCGCCAATTACGTTAATGGGATTCATTGATATTGATTCTTTTTTCATAAAAAGTACTTTCGGGACTTCATTTTTTTTCAGTTTAAGCGTGCTGTAACCAATTAAAGAAAATGTAATTTGATCATTAAATTGGAAGAAATGAAGGTCACACATGCCATTACTATCTGTAGTAGTACCAAGATCATTCTTAAAAACATTTACGTTTCCCAGAGGTAACTCTGATTGGTGGTCACTAATCGTTATTGTTTGCGTGTGGCTAAGTCCAATAAGTAAAAAAGAAATGATAATGGTTACCTTATTCAATTACGAACTCTTTATTTAAAACATGTATTTCAAAAATTATCCGGGTGAATCTTCGTTCAGTTTACTTTTCTCTAAGTTCTTAGGAAGTCCTCTTTCGCTAAACCAGTCAGGTTCTCAATGCCATTTATTAGCTTTAAAAGACCTCTACCTACAATTACTACTGTGGGTAAAAAAACTGCAAGATAGCTTATCCATGTCATTGTTGAGACTTCTTTATTAAAGCTAGGTTCTCCAGGGTTCGAGGTAACAATTTGGCTAGCTAAAATAAATTGAATAATTGAACTCGTAAAAAAACCTATTATTAAATGTATTCCTGCGTTAAATGATAAATTATCAAGCGCTAATTTTTTATTTTCTGATAAATTATTTTTGATTTTGTCAATATCAAAAATTATATCATTAAGCAAAACTGAATTAAATGTTACTCTTTTGTATTTACTAACGGCACAAAGTATAAACCCAATCATTAATGGTAAAGATCCTTCCTTAATTATGAACCAATTCTTTGATAAGCCCAATTTCCCGCCAAATATTCCAATACCACCAGTTAGTAAAACATTTATAAATCCAATTATAGCTATAAAATTGATGTCTTTTTTTTGTCCAAGGTCATAAAGGAAATAAATACATGGAAATAAAATTGCAATGAGAAAAGTGAACGAATCACTATGTGTCTTTAAAGCATTTATTTCGATATAATTTAGCCAGTCACTGCCATTACGCAAGATAACCACGGGTATTATAATGTTAATTAATATATTGACAATTGGGTTTTCTTTCTGTCTAGGCATCATTTTAACTACTCCTAAAAAGAATTTGCAGCAAAGTTCAAGATTTTAACAAGAGAATTAACATGTTTTGAATCTAATCGTTTAAAATTTTCAGTATTGCTGCCGTATTTCAAATAAACTGGCTGATGCTGAAAAAATTGCTCCAGTTCCTGTACTTTTGAATCAATACGCTCTCTGTATGACTCAATAGTATAGCTTCGTTTTTTTATAAATGCTTTATTTGACTCTTTAACAAACCACTCCCATTTATCTCCATTTACATTGTACATTTCTATGAATTCATAATTAAGGGGTTTTTTTCTATTGTATGATCTAAACTCAATCTCTGTAAACTTATTTTTTTCACCCTCCATCAACCCGGTTGTGATGACTATTGGCAAAGCTTTTAGTGAGCTTCTTTGGTACTTGTCTGTAAACCTAACAATTGAACCATTTTTGTTTTTTATTTTAACTATTTTTCCTGACTTCGCCATACTTGAATCTTCTATTAGGTTCGATGAGCAGCTAAGTACTAAAGGGCATAAGATTGGACAAAGAAGCAACAGCTTAGATTTTAAGCTTAAATACATCAGTATTTTCATGGACAAATTTAATTCTCAGGTACCAAAAATTGAAACTAAGAACCACTAACAATTACAATGAAGATTGTAAAAACACCAGTCACTCTCTTCTTTTAAGCATTAGAATTCGACCAAGTTTATCAATAATTACTCTTCCATAAATTTTAATCAACTCACTTATTTTAAAATATTATCAAAATTTATGACATTATTTGTTGCGATTAATTTTGAACATATCATATACTTTATGGTCTCTTTTTTTTAAAAACTTATAAAAAGAAGGTTTAAAGGAAGAAGATAAAAGATCAATTAAAAGTTGTTACTTTACAAATCAACTTTATGAAAAGGCTCAGGGTTGGCGCTAAGAGCCTTTTCTTGTATATGGAACTAATTTATTGATTTAATGCTTTTTGATAATTGGGGGCGATCGGTATCGACGGGATAAAAGATATGTAAGATTGCATGCGGAGGATAACAGTTCCCTCCTAAATCAACTGTTACAACTATATATGCCGATTACGGCTACATGGCTGCAGCATAGTTCTAGCGGCCCGTTCCAATCTAGATGCGTCTATGGTCTGAATTAGGAGCGTCATCAACATAGGCTAGTCCTAAAAATGTTTGCGATTTTAGGATGAAAAATTAGCAGACTTGTTTGTGCGTATTTTTGTCTCTGATATACGCATAAATGAAAACCTAATCAGAAGACTAAGCTTGTAGAAGTTTTATATACCTTTATTTCGGACGGGAGTTCGATTCTCCCCGCCTCCACATTAACTTTCAGTATGTGTTAAAATTGAATTTTTTCCTCGAATCTATTTTTGAAAGAAAATTAAATTGTTTAAATAGTACTAATATAATGATCAGACCTAGACCAAGATATAATGGCTAAAGCAAATTCCGACATTCACGAACTGAAGCCTGGGGATGATCACTACAAAGCATATGTTGGGCCCCCAGATCAATATGACTTCATGGGAGCTACGCAATTTCGCTTACTATCTACTCTAGGGCTACGTTCAAACCATCGTTTATTGGATGTTGGTTGTGGATCTTTAAGAGCAGGTAGATTAATATTAAATTATCTAGATAAAAACAATTATTTTGGCATTGAGCCAAACAGGTGGTTGATCGAAGAGGCAATAAGAAATGTAATCGGTGACGACGTAGTTAAAATCAAAAAACCTAATTTTGATCATAACGATCAATTCAATACTGATGTTTTTTCAAAAAAATTTGACTTTATTGTTGCACAGTCTATTTTTTCACATTCTAGTAGTGATATAATTATTAATGCATTAAATAACTTTAAACACTCATTGAAAGATAGTGGGATTATAGTTGCTACTTTTGTTGAGGGGCTCACAAATTTTAGTGGTGAAGGATGGGTATATCCAGGATGTGTGAGCTATCGTCGATCAAAGATCATTGACTTTGCAAAAAAAGCAGATCTTTTAATATTAAAACTACCGTGGTACCATCCTCGCCAGACTTGGTATATAATGGCTAAAAATAAAAATCGATTGCCAAATAAAAAAATGATGCGACATCTAAGCGGAGCGGTTCTATTTGAAAATGATTTTATGGAAAGCTGGAAAACAATTTACAAGTACAAAAGCCTTGTAAGGCTGATTCAAAATACAGTTAGCCAAACTATTTTTAAACCGATTAGGAATATATTTCATAAAACATAGCTGCATTAATTTACTTTCCCCTCTAAACCCTATTTAAGCATTAAAAGTGGAGCTTAACATATGCATTTGGTGTAATTCCAAACATAGCAACCTCCGTGACTGATAGACTTGTAGTGTAGGGGTTATATCTTTTATGACTTATATTATTTTTATTATATATGTTGTAAATAGAGCAACCAAAATCAATATTTATTTTCGAGCTTTGAATACTTTTAGATATATTGACATCCATATGATGCGTGGAGGGTAGTCTTCTTAAATTTCTATCGCTAGTTATATTTATGTCATATCCTGAGCCAGACTCTATATACATATTATTAATGTCTGTGAATACTCCACCAGAAGTAAAAACCCAGCTAATTGACATATTTAGATTCCATAGTTTTGTTATTGCTATTGTTTTAATTTCGTGAGATTTATTTTGATCAGCTAAAAATTCATCCCCATTATTAATTTCAGAGAACCTGTTTTTTACCTTATTGTAATGATATGCAACCCAACCAGTAATTGATCCTGTTTTTTTACGAAGAATAACTTCAAAACCGTTGCTAATTCCTGATCCAATTGATATTTCATTACTTATATTTTCATTGGTAACAGTTGTTTTATAGGAACTATTGAACTGGAATAAATTATCTATTCTCCTCGAGTAGATGCTAAGTGAATGGCTATGATTTTCATTATCAAATGTTAGACCTAAGTGTGAATTCGTTGAAGAAATTTCAGGTAGATACTTTGATGAAAATATCCACATATATTGTGTTCCTCTTGTATCTGCTCTGTTTGAGGCTATCTTATGTATGAATTGGTGGTGTTTATCAATAGAGAACTCGAAGGACAGGAATGACTGCAGTTTATATTTTAGTGAAAATCTAGGCTCAAAAAAAATCCTCCCTCTTGAATCGTAATATGAAGCTCTAAGTCCAGTTGACAATTCTGTTTTTCTGTTCAGGCTCCATATATCTTGTAGGTAAAATGCATGCAGGAAATCACTTTGCATGATTTGACTATTGTTGCTTGAGGAACCGTCTTTATTGATGGTATTGAAATATGAGGACAAGTATGTTTCTTCAAATCCAGTTAATACCTTGTGGTTGTCCCAAAAGTTGAATTGATTAAAAAATTTTATCCTACGGTCAGAAAATCTATTTTTCTCATCTATAGAACCTATAAGGGTATCTTTATTTGTGTTTACCAAGGAAAACTGCTCCGCGATATAGTTACTTCTGATTTCATAAGAGGAGATACTAAGGTTAGAATTATACCAATGGTTCCATTTTGAATAAAAATTTATCACTCCACCTATATGATCAAGGTTTGTATTTTCGTTAATATATACACTATCATTTCCCAAAATAGAACTGAACCCAAAATAATTTCTTGACTCGATTACAGCATCTTTTCCATGAATTTGTGTTAATGTCATTTTATGCTTTGGATTAAGTAAAAATGAAAGTCTGCTGTTAATATCCTCGTAAGAGGATTTAATATCATATGTAGCACTCTGATTATAGTTATTATCAGCAGTCTGCGTTAATAAGCTAAATTTATTATCTCCAGTTACATATTGCTGAATTGACGAATAGAGTCTGGAGTATTTGCCAGATGGATTTGATTTTCTAAAATTAATTATGACGCTGCCTTTACTTAGTAGAGGAACTTCCAAAGTTAGACCTTGGCTCATAAGGTTTGTATATAAGGCTCCATTTAATTTGGTGTTATTGCCTGATCTACCAGACAGTTCAATAACACTTGATACTCCACCGCCAAATCTGGACGGTACTCCCCCTTTGTAAACCTGAACATCTTTTATGGCTTCCGAAGCTATTGCTGTTATAAATCCAAACATGTGGCCATCATGGTAGAGTGGCATACCATCTAGCATTATAAGATTCTGTTCTGGAAGTCCGCCTCTGATATATAGGTTAGAGGTGCCCCCCAAACCAAATGTGATTCCAGGTAAATATTGCAATGAGCGAAATATATCTATTTCACCAAGATTGGGTAATGTAGATATGTGCCTAGGGGAGAAAGATACTTGCCCTGGGTTATTTGAGCGATCCATAAATTCTCTTAGGTAACCCTTAATCGAAACTTCTTTTGAGCTAATAATTTTAGGCGACAAAGACACTAAAAAAAAATTGCCTTCGTCCTCTGGGAATGTTAAGGTTTTTGACTTGGTTTCATAACCAATATAAGAGACGGATAAGGTACATGATTCTGTATTTATTTGGGATATTGAAAATATTCCATCGTTGTTGGATATGTCACCGAGGTGAGTTCCGCTAATAAATACATTTGCATAGGGTATTGGCTCACCTGTAAGGATGTCAACTGCTCTGCCAGATATTGTGTAAACATCATAGTCTAACGAGAAATAGATCAGATATTGTGAATTTAATTTTTTCCATTTCAGCGGAGTGGATGACAAAATTAGTGATATCGACTTATCTGGATTACAATTGAAGCAAGATTGAGTAATATTTTGATCTGGAATGCTATCAAGAAAAATTATTGGCAGATCATATCTATCTATGATGTCTTTAATTGCCGTTTTTACGCTGATGTCATTGTATTGAAATTCTAGTGTATCTTGGGCGTATAAATCAAACTTGATAGTCGGAAAAACTAATAGTAGGGTTAATGATAGGAAGCTCTCAAATTTAAAAGATAGTACATAAGTCACCATCTAATTTAAACTCATGATGAGTTAATAAAGAAATAGTGCGTAGCACAGTATTTAGGTTCGGCGCATCTATGATTCCTGTAACCGCTATTTTTTTTATCTCTGGCTCATAGAATTTTACTTTAATATTAAATCTACGTTCAATTTCAGAGTATAATTCGATCAGGGGTGTTTTTTCGCAATAGAACTTATTATTGATCCAGTCTGGGTAGTTTGAATAGGATTTTTGAGGTGTAAGGTCGTCGTCCAAATCAGATTTTAAATTAATTAACTGACCTTTTAATAAAGTGATATTTTTAATCCCATTAGATACTGAAACTAAACCGCTGTTTACCCCTAACTCAAAGCCATCTTCTCTTGACTTAAGGTTAAAAGATGTTCCTAGTACAGTAACGGTAGCATAATCTGTATTGATTATGAATGGAGAGTCACCTTTTTTAATATCAAAATAAGCTTCTCCTTCTAAATCAATGGTTCGATTGGAAATATTGAATTTTTTATTAAACTGCACTTGGCTATCAGAATTCAATGTTATTAAAGATCCATCCGGTAATTCTATAGAATTTTTCTCACCCATTTTTGCATAAGCTGTTTTGTAATTAAGTTTCTCATATACAAAGGGAATAGAGAGTAGAATTACTAAAGATAGTGTAGCAAGCCTCCTTGGACTAAATTTGGGAGGATTAAAAAGAAATTTTTTGTAGTCCCATTTGTATAAAGACTGATGACGAGGAATTTCGTTTTCAATTATTTCCAATTGTTGAGATAATCGATCCCAGACTTTATTTTTATCCGGTATGATAAGCAAGTTGTAGTCCTGATTTGCTTTTTGAATTAGCTTTTCTATTTTGTCAAAATTCATTTACGTCTACTAGTTTTTACTGAGCACATAATTAACGCGGAGAATTGTGATTTTACTCACAAATAATTTTCTAGCCTCGCTTTCAAAACTTTTAAAGCGCGATAAATTTGATTTTCGACTGTTCTAAGGCTCAAATTTAACATAGTTGCTATTTCAGGGTTAGTATACCCCTCCATACGACTAAGAATAAATATTGCACGACATTTTTCAGGAAGATCTTGGTTGACAATCCTATTTATTTTTTCTTGGAGCATATTAGCCTGGTTGACAGATTCAGGATCATCATAATGTGATTTGCCATATTGAGGGATTTGGTCTTCATGCCTATTTCTAACTTCAATATGTCGGAAGTGGTCGTAGCAGAGATTTGTTGCTATACGGGCAATTAGAGAGAAGAATGATTTTTTTGGAATTAATGATGAACGTTTCTTCCAGACCCGAAAGAATGTTTCTTGTGTTATATCCTCTGCCAAATCACTATCACGTACACGGTATGCTACAAAGCGGAATAAAGTGTCATGGTAATTAGAAAATAGATTTTGAAATGCTTTCTTATCAGAATTTTTGACCCTCAATAGCAAATCTTTTTCTTGTTCAGACATTTTAGATATTTAACAAACCTTTATTTTCTTGTTTGCAGTAGTTTATTAGAGCAAGAGAATATCAAATGTTCTTATTATTCCATATCCTTTAGACCATGCATGCACATCAAAAAAGAGATAAAAAATATTTATTACAGACAACACAAATAGACCGTATTCTTAATGAACACTAATTTTACTAAAAAATTAGTTAACGTAGTTGAAAAATATTTTTGATGATGAACCTGAGCAATATCAAAAAATTAGAAATAATTTTTCTACTTATGAAATTCTTGGATTAAACAGAGAATAGAGTTTAAACTTTAATTAGAGTATAGAGATAGGTAGGCGTGCTGTTCACTTTGAAATATTCAATTGAGTTTTAAGAGGATAATGGTTTTTCTAATCGAGGCAAAAAAGGTTTATTTAATTGCAGCTATTAGTATGTTAATTAGTTGCGTATCATTCAAAGCCCCATTGTATCCGGATGTCATATACAATGATAGACAACCTCTAATATCCGTAACCTACGAATATGGTGAGATACAATTAATTTTACCGATAAAATATGAGGGAGCAATCCCTGAAAACATTCTATTTAAAGTCTACTCTCAGGGTGATACCGCTCATCCAGTAATATCCATATTGCAAGAAGCACCAAAAGAGTTTCTCGCCTACCTTCCTCAAGGAGTATTAGACATAAGGGACAAAACAAATTTAATTAAAATAATTCCTCAGGACCGCAACTTTGATCCTCTTAATGTACGTTTTAAAGGAATACAATTTGGTCGAATTTTACTTCCTACAAAGACTATCCGCATTGGGCAGTTAATTGTTTCAGGTTATACACGTCTTAATACTAATGATAGTATCATATCTGAAGTTGATATATCTATTCAAAACTTTGACAATATTATTTACCAAACTAGTTCAAACGAATTTGGCTATTACCAAATAGCAGTCCCTGGTGAATATAGATTCGCCGATCATTTACGTTTAGTTGCCGGAGATAATTTGATCTTTAAACCTTTCAAAAGAAAACTCGATTTTCAGGAAGAAAGAAAAATTCAGTTAGATATTGCACTGGGGCCAAGTGAAGAGATGAAAGAGCCTCTCTACATGACAAATAAGAGTAATGTTCATTTTCGAGACGGACCTGATATTGGATCAGAAACTCTATTCTTATTAGAGCAAGGTGAGATCATTTCTGTCGATAGAGTAACACCTGGAGAATATTTTGGTTCGATCGAAGTAGAACTTTCTAATGATAAAAATATAAAAATGGAAGGCTGGATAAATCGCTCTGATCTAAGGCTAGTTAATATGAAAAATATTTACAAATTGACACACGGAGATTAAGGTTTTGAAGAATTTGAGTTTAATTTTCTTTTTCCTAAGTGCGCCATTTGTCTTTGCTCAGGTTAAACTAGACATCAACACAATTCCGAAGAAAGTTGAAGTTTATTTAGACGGTGTAAAGCTGGGAATTTCGCCAATAAGAAATGAACGTATTTCGCCGGGTGTACATAAATTTGAAATAAAAAAAAATGGCTATGCACCCATAACATATGACGTTCTAGTTAACTCCGCGCAAGCTATTGAATTAGATTTTTTCATGAACCCAATTTATGAATGCAAGTTTGTGACTGAGGAAAAAAGTTTAGTCTTTGAATTAAACGGTGAACATCAATGGGACGCGCAATCGATAAGGTTGAGATTAGAAGCGGGGAATCATGAACTACGGGTTTTTAAGATTGGAGAGATTATTGATGAACAAACTATTGTTGTTGATCAGCCAAAAAAATATAACTACTTGTTAAAAAAATCATTGAATTCAAAGTAATTACCTTGAAATATATTTTCACCATACTTTTTTCAGTTTTTTATGCAGCATGGGCTATGGACCAAGGCAGAACGTATTTAGTTCTAAATAAACTTAATGAGCCCATATCTGGAATTGACGAATCTTTAACCCAAAATTTTGAACAAGCCTCGTTTAATTTTCAGACCCACGTCCCTGATATATTTCAAGATATTAAAATTGAACTAAATCCTGCTGGAAAGCATATGGAAAAAATTAAAAATTTAGGTGAAAATTATAATGTTGATTATGTCGTATATAATGATATTAAATATGAAGGTGATAAGCTTGTTATTGAGGGATTATTTTTTAATACTCTATCTGGAGGTTTAATAAGTAGAAGAATGATTAATGTTAGTAACTATGAAGATAGAATTTTTAATGAGTTGAATCTATGGGTTGGCAAAATTTTGACGGAAATACAAAATGAGTGGGAGCAAAAAAGAAAATCTGTTTTATTTTTAGATCCAGAAAAAATAAAACATGATAAAACACCTTTAGGAGCAGCTTTAAGAAGCTTTTTGGTACCAGGATGGGGCCAGATGTATTCCGGCAACATATTATCAGCAGGTATCTGGGGGGGGATAGAATTTTCTCTGATATCGGCTTTTATCTTCAGTTATAACAATTATGATAAGTCAGCAAAGAGCTTCTTAAATAACTCTGATCTGTATAATAAAACAGACGATGAAAAAAAGGTTTCATTTTATAGAAATGCAGCAGAAATAGATTGGAGTAATCACGTTCTCTATAGTAAGATGGCCATTACGCTTGCTGGTACATCATTGATAGGGTGGATATCAAACACCATACATGCATGGGTTTTTGGTCCTAGGCCATATACAAATATATACCAAAAAGGGAGAGCGACAAGCGTATCTCCTACAAGATAAACCGTGGTGCAAAAAAACAATTGTAAAATATTTTTTCTTATATTATTTACTTCATGCACCATATACGATAAGATATTTGATAACCCTGTAGATTTTAAAGCTAATCAGGAAAGAGGTATCGGCGCTCCCACATTTGTATTTTATCCAAAAACACAAACTATATCACAATCAGATTCAGTTTTAATTGGTTCTTACATAGTCTTTGAAAAAGATTCAACAGAACCCTTTTCCGGAGTACACGTACAATTAACGTTCCCTGATGATATGTTAAAATTAGATACAATATTACCAGGGCTATTTATCACTGACACTAATCAATCTATACCATTGTTCACGTATACATATGATGGTTCTAATCAGGTTGATATTTACACCTACTTTTTGGATACGTTAAAAAAAGAGGTCGAGGGCACAGGGCATTTGGCTGATATAATTCTTAGCCCCTTAAGTTCCGGAATTGACAGTATACACTACAATTTAGAAAATTGCAGAATCATTGATTATGATGACAATCAAATCAATGTGAATGGCGATAGAGGTGCTGAAATAGTAGTCCAATGAAAATTAAGATTATATTTTTGTGCGTAACTACCTACGTATTCAGCCAAGAATTGTTGAATGAGACCTTCGACAATGTCTCTAGTTTCCCATACAATGGGTGGGAGTTTATACCAGACCCATCTCAATATCCGCCAAATACAGGTGAGTGGAGAATTTCTACTTGGTCTACTAGCTTTAATACAACTCCCCCCGCACCAACTTATTATTGGGGGCCAGCTCAATCTGGCACTAACGATAATCCGTATAGTGGTCATTACATGTATTCGCCCATCATAAACGTTGGCGACACAACAAATGTAATAGTAAGGTTCCAAATAGCTCTCGACGGGTTCCCTTCTGATGTGCATTATAATGGTATGAATATTGAGTATAACAGCGATGGTACAAACTGGATAAGAGTTTTAAATTATGAAATAAGTAGTGGCAGCGGAGATCAAGTTGATATATTTCCAAGAACGGAATCTTTCTATGCTACAATGGGACAAACATTACAAATTAGATGGGAAACATACGGATCGAATTCCTATTATATTGATAATTGGCATGTGGATAATGTGAGAGTTGATGTTGTCCAATCTATTGCCGAAGCATCAATATTTTCTAGCAATGAAGATCCACAAAAAGCTATACCTGGAGATACAATATCATTAGCTTTTCAATTACCAAATAATCCAGATCCAGGTTCCCCCTTTGTGCTCATCAATTCAAGCGAAGTAGAACTGAGCAATATTCTAAACGATTATACAGCGACGTATATTGTTCCTGATGATGCAACTGATGGTCCAATTTCGTTCGTAATTGATTTTACATCAGACGGTATATCCGGCCCAACATGTAGAAAGACTACAGATAATAGTAATGTCCTCATTGATGTAACTGGCCCGGTTTCTCCAGTCATAACAGATAATGTATTATCCTTAGGCACAGATGGTGCAGTGGGAATCTGGAGTTCCTCTGACGATCAGGTTCAAGTAGATGTGATGGTACCCAGTGATACTACAGTAATTGCATTCGAATACGAGACAGGGAATTCTATCTCATTTAACGGAACTACAGGATATGCCAGCATACCAATGCGTAATGAGTATCGTGTTGACTATAACTTTACTTTTGAAGCTTATATCAATGTAAGAAGTTCTGAAAATTTCGAGGGTTTTCTTGATTTTGGAAATTATGATGAAGGTACAAATCAATCCGGTTTTGGAGCATTTTTATACTCAGGTGGCTGGAGGTTTTACCTCAGAACTGAGCAATCGGCATTCGGTGATATTCAGCATGTAGTTGCTTCTGCGCCTGTTGATACATGGGCTCATTTTGCTGTAACCTTTGGAAATGGTACTTTAAAGCTTTACAGGGATGGAATTCTTGTTGACTCGAGAGGTGGTTATAGTGGGCCCGTAGACTGGAGTGGGTTTTCAGGCGATTTAACCCTTGGTCGCTTCGATTATGACGAAGGCCAATACCGTTATTTTGACGGATTAATGGATGAAGTTAGATTTTGGAATGTAACCAAAAGTGAAAACCAGATTAAAGCCTATAAGACTATTGATTTAACAGGTCAAGAAGCAGGACTAGTAGGATATTGGAAATTTGACGAATCAACTGGTTTAGTTTCTAGTGACCTAACAACAACAAATAATTCTGCAAATATTATCAATGCCAGTTTTGTTCAGGATTCTGAATTTAGATTTCAAGAAGAAGTCCTAAACACAAACGCAATAATAGGGTCAAAATTTCAGATATTATCCAAGATATTAGGAAATGATAGTTTTACACCGATTGGCGATAGAATTGAAATAGTAGAGATTCCACCTGGTCCAGGCATACTACCTCTTACAGCACTTGGAGATTCATTTGAAACAATACCAGAATTTGCTCATTCTGCAACTGCAGAATTTTCTGCAAGACTTTTCGATGAGGCTGGTAATTTTGCAGATGGCAATACAAGTACTACTACATTAGAAATTGACATAGAAACAGAAGCTCCCACACTTGTTAGTTTTGAGTCTGATAACACATTTTCTCATTTAGCAAAAACGGGAGATACAATAACGATATCATTAACTTACCCAGAAGATGTTAACTTGCCAGAGATAACTATAGATGGAAATAGTTCCTCCGAATCAGTTTTATCAGCAAGGCAGTTTCAATCAAAGTATACTTTTAATGGAACCGAGCCAGAGGGGCTGATAAATACTTTACAATCTTCTGCTACCGACTATTTAGGCAATAGCGGAGTTTATAATGGAGGATTAGTTGGTAGCGGAGCTTCAGCCGTTAGGTATGACAGGACAAAACCAGAGCTGGATGACGTGTCAATTTTTTCCAGCAACAATAATACTAAATGGGCTATGGTGGGCGATACAGTAATGATTTCTATAACAGGATCTGAAGCTATCTTAGACAAAGAGGCTGCAATTCAGGGGCAACAAGCAGAAATGATAGTCATTGACAGTTCGATATTCAGTACCAGACATAAATTTTCAGATTCAGATAATGAGGGTCTTGTCAATTTTAATATCAGCTTCTCTGATTCTGCAGGTAATGATGGTATTAATGTTGTAAACACAACCGATCAGAGTTGGGTTGTTTTTGACAAAACTCCTCCTGAGGATTTTAGTACAGGAACTGTATCAGCTTCAGGGGGGAATCAAATAATTGACACATGGAATTCAACAAATACAAGTGTTGATATCTCAATACCCATTGCAGAAAATGATACCACTTTAATCAAAGGTAAGATTCAGATTCTAGCGAAAGTAGCTTCAAATGACTGGGAAATAGTTGGGGGATTATTTGAGATTGATCAAAGCGATGTTGGAAGTGATAAAGTTGTAACAATAACAGGCTCTGATATTGAATCTATAACTGGGTTTGCGGAGGAAGACACGATAAAATTTAAGGCAATACTCTTTGACAGACCCGGTAACCAAAAGTATGGAGATGCTAGTACAAGTCAACTCGTAATAGATCAAATACCCCCAACCATTTCTTTAATACATATTCATTCAAGCAATGATGATTCAACAAAGGCAAAAGTTGGTGATCAGATAAAGATCAGTTTTACAGCTGATGAATTGATCAGTGCACCAGTTGTTAATATATCAAATAATGAGGCTACACTTTCTAACCCAGAAAGTTTTATATGGGAGGCGATATATGTGATGAGTTCAGATGATTCAGAGGGAATCATTCCTTTTGAAATAGAGGACTTTATAGATACAAGAGGCAACCCTGCGGCGGGAGCGAATTCAACCTATGATGGGAGCAGCGTCTTATTTGATAAAACAAAACCGGAGTTGACACAAGTTGAGCTCGTTACAAATAATGATTGGAATGAAAATTGGGCCAAGAGCGGTGAAAAGGGCCTAATAAATATTAGTTCTTCGGAGGATCTTTTGACACTTGATCTCACCATTAATAGTAATAATGTTGCAGAGAATTGGGTAGACCCCAGAACTATAAACCATGAATATATATTTTCTGATCTAGATGAAGAAGGTGTCGTGGTCTTTGAGTTAGTTTTCTCAGATTCAGCCGGAAACAATGGAGATATAGTGGTATCCACAACAAATGATAGCTATATAATTTTTGATAAAACTGCTCCTGAAGATTTTACATTGGGAACAGTTAGTTCAAAAGGGGGTAACGAGGCAGCGTTATTCTGGAATTCAACAAACACAGAGCTGAGTGTAACAGTACCAATAGACAATGATACAACATTAAATAATGGTAGAGTCCAGATCTTAGTTAAAATTGGAGAAAGAGAATTTGAAGAATTAGGAGAACAATTTATCATAGAACCTGATGAAGTTGGTTTAAGCAAGATAATTTCTTTTGAAGAGAATACAATAAGATCAATTACTGGTTTTGATCAGGGAGCGATCATTACAACAAGTGCAATTGTTTTCGACATTCCAGGTAATCAAAAAAATGGATTAGAAAGCGAGAATTTGATTACAATTGAAGAAGTTTCACCAAACATAACGCATGTTTCTTATAAATCAGACTTTTCGGACACTACTCTAGCTACAGTGGGAAACCAGATCACTGTTACGATAAAAACTGATGAGGCTATTCAAGAGCCGTCTGTAATGATCTTTGGGAATAATACAAATATCAATTTTGAAGGTGGGAACAAGTGGAGCAGTACTTATACTTTACAGGAGCAAGAACCAGAAGGAGTGGTGTTTTTTCAAATAAATGAAATTTTAGACTTAGCCGGGAACCCAAAAGAAGGTACATCTATGACTACCGATGGCTCTGTTGTTGTTTTTGATAATACTCGTCCAACTTTAGATCTAGTAAGGATTGTATCTAATAATTCCGATTCAACATGGGCAAAAGTAGGTGACAGCATATTAGTAACATTCATAGGAAGTGAATTATTAACGCAACAGTCAGTAACTGTGTCTAATCAGACAGCAGACGTCTCTGATTTAGGATCTGAGAAATATGTTGCTGTGTATGAAATGAAAAATGAGGATCCCGAGGGGCAGGTAAACTTCCAAATAATTGTCACAGATTCTGTAGGATTAGAAAGCCAGGTGGTTTCAGAAACAAGTAATTCTTCAACGGTTATTTTTGATAAAACCCTGCCGCTATTGAATGAGGTTAGCATATCATCTACTAATAGCAATAATTCATCTATTGCAGTAACCGGGGATGACGTTATTTTATTATTCACCTCCACTGAACCCTTACTTTTTGAATCACTTATAGTAACGATTGCTGGTGAAACAGCTGTGTTAACTCAGGAGGGAGATATTTTTAAGGGGACATTAAATTTAAGTGGGAATGAGCCGGGTGGCATTTTATCGTACACCATAGATTTTAAAGACAGGGCATCAAATTCAGGTATTCAAGTAGTATCCACCACGGATGACAGTTATGTTAATCATGATATTGTGCCTCCAGAATTACTGGCGGTAACTATTTATTCTAGTAATGACGATACCACATGGGCTAAGGAAGGTGATACTGTTTATGTAAAATTTAATGCTAACGAACCATTAGACAATTTGGATATAATTATTTCTGGAACAAGCTCTGATCATACCGATGACGGTGCAGCTTTTTACACTGGATTTCGCGTATTAAATGAAAATGATGATGAAGGTCCTATAAGCTTTAATATTGAATATACTGACTTAGGTGGAGCAACTGGTCCGAGTGCTAACTCCTCAACGGATCAGAGTTACGTAAAATACGACAGAACATTTCCTTTTTTGACTAATATTAGAATGAAATCAACTAATTCTATGATAGATTCAGCAGGAATCGGGGATTTAGACTCATTATTTTTTACCGCCTCGGAACCACAGCGAAATTTAGAGGTGCAAATACTCAGTTCTAGCGTTGAATATGAACAAGATGGCCTTCAGTTTTATAGTATTTACGAACTGGCTGAGGACGACCCAGACGGATATATTACTTTCTCCATTACGCTTATAGACTCTGCAGGCAATAGCACTGGACAGGTGATTGGAACTGATGATGGTTCATCAGTTTGGTATGATGGTACAGTCCCAACAATGAGCCCAGTTTCTTTTCATTCGACTAATGTGAATAATGACGGCGTGGCAGTCCTAGGCGATACTCTCATTTTAGATTTCACATCAAGTGAATCACTTAGCAATATATCAGTTTCAATTGCTGGTATTGTTTCAGAAATAAATCTTTTAGATGGAATTCTATCTACATATCAATCTAAACGAATTTTGGATGGAAGTGAAGATGAAGGCGCTATCCCTTTTCGAATAATTTTTTCTGATCTTGTGGGAAATGATGGAGGTGCCATTATATCTACAACAGATGGCACTAGTATTCTTTTTGATATGACTCCTCCTGCCCAATTCACCTTAGATTCTTCTTATTCCTCTGGCGGTAATATAATACCTGGGTATTGGAACTCATCTAGTGATAGCATATTTCTGAGTGTATCGTTGCCTCTAGATGATCAATCCTTAGTTGGGGGTAGATTGCAGCCAAGGGTAAATTTTGGTAATACAGATTATGTTGACCTTGGAGATCCAATTGAAATTACAAATATACCAATTGATGGTCCATTAACGGTAGGAATCGATGAAAACACATTTGAATCTATTCAGGAATATTCTGAAAATATTGATGTGACATTCACCATGTCAATATCAGATAGGGCAGGTAATGTGACAATTGGAAACAGTGATAACAGGATTATACATATAGATGAAGTTTTACCAGTACTCACAAATTTAAGTATTAGTTCAAACAATGTTTTTGGAAACAAGTGGGCAACCAAATCAGATGTAATTACAATATCATTTAGATCGAGTGAGGGATTGAATTCACCAATTTTTATTATATCTAGTGATTCGGTTGTTCAAACATTTAGTGAGGATGGTGCTGAATGGAGTGGGATTTATACTGTGAAAGAACAAGATAGTGATGGCTTAGTCGATTACAGCGTAACTTTTGCTGATTCTGCTGGTAATATCGGTAGTCAGGTTACTGAAACAACAGATGGAACAAAAATTATAATTGATAATACTCCGCCTGAAATAAAAAACATTAGGGAGGGAGCTAATGAATTGGATATCCCATATTATAATATTGCAGACTCAATAACTTTATATTGGGAACATGAAGATACCACATCAGGGATACGCGAGTCCTATTATGGATTAGGGTCAGATTCAAACAATGCTAATATTAATGACTGGGCGTCTGTGGCAGATGATAATTATGGTGGATGGAACAATTTAAGCCTATCGAATAATTCTAAATATTTTGGCGGAGCATTCACAAGGGACTCCGTAGGTAATTACTCAGATACTATTTGGGGAGATGGTATCACGATTGATAC
>CEPA01018259.1_pt1 | contig 19137 bp, 16 predicted proteins | sample 356241 | NCBI WGS metagenome assembly CEPA01 (sample SAMEA2620542, study PRJEB7988) | marine metagenome | biome: marine biome (ENVO:00000447); feature: surface water layer (ENVO:00002042); material: "saline water (ENVO:00002010), including plankton (ENVO:xxxxxxxx)" | depth 5 m
GTTCAATTAATTCCATAAGTGCAATTTGCGAAGTTACTGGTGCAGATATTAGAGAAGTCTCAAGAGCAATTGGGAAAGATAGTAGGATTGGCTCTAAATTTCTTGATTCAGGACCAGGCTTCGGAGGAAGTTGTTTCAAAAAAGATATATTAAACCTTGTTTATTTAGCAGAACATTTTGGTTTAAATGAAGTAGCAAAATTTTGGGAAGGTGTTGTAGATATAAACAACTGGCATCAAAACAGAATATCTAAAATTGTTGTCAAAAAACTTTTTGGTACTATTGCAGGAAAAAAAATTATAATATTAGGGTTTGCATTTAAAGCCAATACAAATGATACAAGAGAATCAGCAGCTATAAATATTTGCATAGAATTAATCAATGAAGGAGCAAATCTTGTAATTCATGATCCTAAAGTTAATAGTCAACAAATCGAAAAAGACTTAAAAATTAAACAAATTTCAGAAGAAAATATTAAAAATGGAAAAAATATAAACAGTCAAAATGGACAATGGCAATTTAGCAAAAGTCTAAATATTTTTAACGATGCACACGCAGTTATAGTTCTTACTGAATGGGATGATTACAAAAGTATTGAATGGGATTTTGTGGCGAAAAATATGGTTAAACCCTCCTGGGTATTTGATGCGAGGTCTATAGTTGATCATAAAGAAGTAAAAAAAGCAGGAATAAACTTATGGAGTTTAGGAGATGGTAGTTCAAAGGATGAAAAAGCTGCTTTTTAGTCATTGCCTCTTCCATACTTATCATCCAATCTTTTAATATCATCCTCACCTAGATAACTTCCACTTTGTATTTCTATTATGGTCAATGGGAATTTGGTAGGATTCGATAATCTATGTTTAGCTCTTAGTGGTATGTAAACACTTTCATTAGGTCCGAGTATTTTCTCATGATCGTCTATTTCTATTTTAGCCGTACCATTTACCACCACCCAATGTTCAGATCTATGATAATGCATTTGTAGAGATAATGATGCTCCTGGATTAACATCAATTTTCTTTATTTGCCAAGTATTACCTTCTTCAATAGATAAAAAAGAGCCCCACGGTCTATAAACCAGTTTATGATTATCTGCCTCATTAAAACCTTCATTTTTCATTAGAGACATAACACTTTTAAGATCTTGACAACAATCTTTTTTAGCGACCAATACTGCATCTTTTGTTTCGACAATAACCATATTTTCTAATCCTATGCTTACAACTAATTTATCCTCACTTCTTATATAAGAATCTTTAGTATCATTTATTAAAATTTTTCCATTTATAGAATTTCCTTCTAGATCTTTTTTAGAAATTTTCCAAAGAGATTCCCAACTTCCAATATCGTCCCATCCGCAATTAAGAGGAATTACAACGGCTTTTTTTGTTTTTTCAAATATAGATATATCAATTGGAACATTTTCACAATTTATAAATGAATTTTTATCTAATCTAAGAAAATCTAAATCTTTAACACTTTTTCTTAAACAAATTTCGCAATTTTTAATTATCTCTGGAGCAAAAGTTTTGATTTCATCTAATATGGATTCCACATTAAAAACGAACATTCCACTATTCCAATAATATTTCTTATCTTGAATCATAAATTGTGCATTTTCTAGATCAGGTTTTTCGATGAAGTGCTCCACTCTACTAGCGAAAAAGTCATCATGGCTTAATATTTCTTCAGATTTTATATAGCCATAACTAGTTGCTGGATAATTTGGTGAAACCCCGAAAATAACAAGCTCGCCTTCTTTGGCAAAAGTAATACTTTTATTTATTGTTAATTGGAATTTATTAATATCTTTAACTTCATGATCTGAAGAAAGTATCAAGAGAATAGGATCAATATTTGTATTTTTAAAGATTTCTAAAACTTTCAAAGCAGCAATTGTTATTGCAGGAGTAGTGTTTCGTCCTTCAGGTTCCAATATTATATCAAGTGGCTCAATATCAATATCTTTTAATTGATGAGCCACGATAAACCTGTGTTCTTCATTGCATAAAATTATGGGTTTATAAATATTATCAATCCCATCTATTCTTTTCAAAGTTTTCTGAAGCATCGTATATTTATCATCTAATAAATTTAAGAATTGTTTAGGAAAACTTTTTCTGGATAAAGGCCAAACTCTTGTTCCAGTCCCACCTGCCAAAATAATTGGAATAATTTTTATAATTGTTTTGCAACTCATCACTCTTTAGAACTATAAATTGAAAAACCTTTACTTTTAAGTAAATACTCTTTTTTTGCTTGATTCAAATCTTCTTGAATCATCTCAGCAATCAATTCATTTAAAGATATACTTGGACTCCACTTAAGTTTTTCTCTAGCTTTTGATGCATCCCCAAGTAACTGTTCAACTTCAGTTGGTCTAAAATATCTCTCATCAATCCTGATAACAATCTCTTCTGTATCTGCTCTTTTACCTATCTCATCTAAACCACTACTTTCCCATATGATTCCCTTACCTCCTTCTTTTTTATTCCATCCTAGTTCTATAGCGCACAATTCTATAAACTCGCGAACACTCCTCATTTCTCCTGTAGCGATTACAAAATCCTCAGGCTTCTCTTGCTGAAGCATAAGCCATTGCATATAAACATAGTCTTTAGCATGACCCCAATCCCTAAGAGAATCAAGATTTCCCATAAAGATACATTTTTCAAGACCATAATGAATTCTTGAAAGTCCTCTAGTTATTTTTCTTGTAACGAAAGTTTCTCCTCTCCTTGGACTTTCATGGTTAAAAAGAATACCATTGCAAGCAAAAATATCATAAGCTTCTCTGTAATTAACTATTATCCAATACGCATACAATTTTGCTATGGCATAGGGACTTCTAGGATAAAAAGGAGTTGATTCTTTTTGTGGTATTTCTTGTACTTTTCCATATAATTCACTTGTGCTTGCTTGATATATTTTAGTTTTTTTTATTAAATTTAGATTTCTTACTGCTTCAAGTATTCTTAAAATTCCTAAAGCATCACAATTTGCTGTATAAACAGGATTATTAAAACTTACAGCAACATGACTTTGAGCACCTAAGTTATATATTTCATCAGGTTGAATTTTTTGTATTAAATTCATTATGTTTGAACTATCTATCAAATCTCCATAATGAAGAAATAAATTTGTCTCTTTTTCATGAGGATCTTGATATAAATGGTCAATTCTATAAGTATTAAATGAGCTTGAGCGTCTTTTTAATCCATGGACTTCGTATCCTTTTTCAAGGAGTAATTCTGCTAAGTAGCTTCCATCCTGGCCCGTAATGCCAGTAATAAATGCTACCTTATTTTTTTGTCTCATATTGATAATTTTCCTAAACTTAATTTACATTAGCATTATGTTTTTTAAAATAAAATTAGGAATCACATAGGAATTACTTTTTATTAAAAGGTCTAATTGTGATTCTCATAAGCTAAATTTTCCTTTAAGGTAAAGAACTATTTTGAAGATCATTTAAAATTACAAATAATTTAAAAATATTTTCACCTATAACCATCAGGATTTTTTAACTGCCAGTTCCAACCATCTCTACAAATTTCTTCAATATTTCTTCTAGGTAGCCAATTTAATATATTTTTTGCCAATGTATTATCTGCTACAACAATAGCATTATCTCCAGGCCTTCTATCAGCGAAACTAAAAGGGACAACTACGTTATTAACTTTCTGAAATATATTTATCAATTCTAAAACGCTTGTGCCTTTTCCTGTCCCAAGATTAATAGTAAGAATTTGGGGACTATTTTTCATTAGATGATTTAATGCTAACAAATGTCCCTCTGCGAGATCCATAACATGAATATAATCTCTTATTCCTGTTCCATCTTGAGTAGGCCAATCAGAACCAAAGATCTTAATTTCTTTTAAAATACCCTTAGCAACTTTTGTTATTTGAGGGTAGATATTATTAGGCTTACCTAATGGATCCTCTCCTATGCAACCCGATTCATGAGCACCTACTGGATTAAAGTATCGTAAACAAGCAATTCTCCATTGGGAAGGTTCTTTCTTAAAAACATCTTTTAGAATTCTCTCAATTGCCAATTTGGTATTGCCATATGGGTTAATTGGCTCGCACAAATCATCTTCATTAAGCAGTCTATCTGATTGTAGGTTCTTGTATACTGTTGCACTGCTACTAAAGACAATATTTTTACAGCCAAACTTTTCCATAATTTCTAAAAGACAGATTGTCCCAAATACATTGTTATTCCAATAATTAAGAGGATCAACAATTGAATCAAATACTGATTTCAAACCAGCGAAATGTATAACAGCCTCAATTGGCTTTTTAATTTTTAAACTCTTCTGAAATACTTTCTCAATATCAGCTTTGTTCTTTATATCTCCTTTTATAAAATTCAATTTTCCTTTTAGCTCAATCCCTTGACCTTTAAAAAACATTGAAATATGATCAATAGATTTTTTAGAAGAATTTATGCAAGAATCTAATATAAATAATGTATGACCTTTTTCTAACAGCAAAAGAGATGTATGTGAGCCTATAAAACCAGTTCCTCCTGTAACTAATATTGATTCCATTAATTGTTGATAATTGTTATTATTTTAAGCCATTCTTAACAAGCTTAAATTACTGATTTAGAATTTTTTAAATAAAAACAACACAAAAAATAAATGAGTCAAAAAATATTAGTAACTGGTTCAGCGGGTTTTATAGGATTTTATGTTTGTAGAAAACTCTTGGAAATTGGTTTTAATGTTATAGGGATTGATAATATAAATTCTTATTATGATGTAAACTTAAAGAAAAAAAGATTAGACTTACTTTCACAAATATCATTAAATGAAAATACATGGGACTTTTTAAAAGCTGATTTAGTAGAAAAAGATAACCTTATTAAAATTTTTGAAGATCATGAGCCTTCAATAGTTGTAAATTTAGCTGCACAAGCAGGAGTTAGATACTCTATTGAAAATGTTGATGCATATATAAACTCAAATATTGTGGGATTTTCTAATATTCTGGAATGTTGTAGAAATTCAAAAGTAAAGAATCTTCTTTATGCCAGCAGCAGTTCTGTATATGGAGGAAATACAAAAATTCCTTTTTCCGAAGATGACCCAGTAAATCATCCAGTAAGTTTATATGCAGCAACGAAAAGATCTAATGAGCTTATGGCACACGCTTATAGTCATTTATATGGACTATCTTGCACTGGTTTAAGATTTTTTACAGTTTATGGACCATGGGGTAGGCCTGATATGGCACCAATGATATTTGCAGATGCAATTATTAATCAAAAGCCATTAAAAATATTTAATCACGGAAAAATGTCAAGGAGTTTTACTTACATAGATGATATTTTGGACGTTATAATAAAACTTATAGATAAACCAGCAATCCCCGATAAATCTTTTAACACAAATAAGCCAAATATATCTTCAAGCTGGTGCTCTAATAGAATATTTAATATAGGAAATGATAACTCTATAAAATTAATAGATTTTATTTCTCACTTAGAAAAAGAATTAGGTAAAAAAGCAATAAAAGAATATTATCCAATGCAACAGGGTGATGTGGCTAACACTTTATCTGATAACAAATTAATTTCAGAATGGATTATTAACTCTCCAAAAACTTCTGTTAATGAAGGGATTAAGAAATTCATTAATTGGTATAAGAAATACTACAATAAAAATTAATAAGTATAATAATTTATTCAATTTATTAAACTTAAGAATTAACAATTATCATCTAATTAGGAATCTGTAATCAATTGGAACCAATTTGATATTTTTCTAAGAGTTGCAAAAGATTGATTATAAGAAAATAATAAGTAATGAGATACATCACTTAACTCTAATATTTTTGAAGCTTTTTCACATAATTTCTTTACTTCAAAAAACTGATTTAAATTTTCTTGTTGTAAAACAAAATTAATATTTCCCTGCAAAATTTGTCTATTCCAAATTTTCACATCCTGCCAAAATTTTTCTATATCCTCTATATGAGATATTCTTTCCTTATCTGGATTTATTACTAATTCTTGAGGTAAAAAATCAGAAAAAGATTTTCTAAAGATGAATCTTTGATTATTTTTTTTATCTGCAAATATCATTGAGCAATGATTTAAATAAGTTTCTATAAGATTTTCATCAAGCATTGGGAATTCCTTTTTCATTCCAATGCTTTGCGACAAGTTAGCTTCTTCAAAAGCTCTTATATAAATTCGATCGTTTAAGATATTATTTAAGATCCATTTCTTCTGAGTTATAAAATTTATATTTATAAATTTATCTTTTTTTAGGTATTTTCCAAACAAATTATAGCTGTGTTCAGTTAGGTGATTAACTAATAAACTATTATAATTGTTATGGTAATATATTTTCTCCCGAAAAGACTTAATTAGTTTATTTGCTATCCCCAAAGAAGATAATCCAACTAAATTAAATAATAAACTCTTAACAGAGCCTCTTAATCCACCATTCCACTTTATAAACTCCTTAATTCTAATATTTTTAATTAAATCTATCTCAATATTTCCTGCAAAAGATGTCAATGCTTGGTCACCGCCAAGACCACTAAAGAATAAATTGCAGCCTGAATCGGATAAATCTTTAATAGACCTTAAATCAAAATTACAAATTGTGGGGGCACCAAACCTTTTTATGATTTCTTTATCATGAAATATAAATTCATTAAAACCAGAAGGTACTTTTATGTGATATCTATTTGATTCAGGAATTTTATATTCACTACAAAATTTTTTAACAAAGTATTCCTCACCACTAGAGACATTACTCCATGTATAAATTTGATCAGGAGATATGCCAATACCTTTTATTAAGGAAGAAATTATTATGTTGGAATCTAATCCACTACTATGTTCACATGCAATGGGTTCTTTATTTTCATTAATGATTTTTTTTAAGTTTTTTAAGAAGTTTTCTTTGAAAAAACTGAATAATTCATTATGATTCTTAATACTAATTCCATTTTTAAAAGGATCATATCGAACAATATTGTTCACCTTTGAATTTTCTAAAGTAATAAAGCTTGAAGCAGGTAAGTAGTATATATCTTTATATGGTGCAATATTTTTTGAAGGATTAACAGCAATTAGATTAGCAAGATAATGTGGATTAATATCTTTAACTGAAATTTTTTCTTTAATGGCATAAGCTTCGTTCAAATCTGTAACAAAAAATTCTTTTCTGCTATGATTAATTTTTTTCTTTACTTTTATTAATCTCTTCCTAGAAAATATATCTGTTTTAAAGATACCACCAGATAAAAGATTTGGTTCTTTAAAAGGTAATGTAAAAGTCATCTTTTGATCAAGGATTAGAATAATAAATTACTTTTTTTTGACATGTAATGATCTAACATGTCAGGAATAAATTTTCCATAAAAATAATTTCCCTCTAATAGTTTTGGATTATTTTTACATGGTATCCAATCCCAAGCAATCTCATCTATAGAGGGTATATAAGAATGAAATAGGATTGATTTATCAATACAATCATCAATAGTTTTAGGTCTATCATTTTTTAAAAATAATCTCCATTTTTCTATTTCTAATAAATTATCTTGAGAAAGTTTATTAAGAAATAAAGGCAAAAAATCTCCAGTATAATGAAATATTGTTTGAAATTCATTTGATATATATATGGGTAAATAACTATTTTTAAGAGATATTTGGCTATTAGAGAAGTTTTTTTTTGTAATTACTCTTAAATTAAGATTTTGATGTGACTCAAAAAAATCATTTTCGCAAGTTAAATATGGCATAGCGAGAGATTCGGAATTTATATTTGTTAATTCTCTCCAAAAAGAAAAAATTTGATAGATATTTATTTTTTGATTATAGGGTACTAATTTTTTGAAATTTTCAAAGGAATTATTTTGATATTTGTAGCATAGATAATCTCTAATTATTTTAAATTGAATTACGCCTAATGAATTAGAACTAGAGTTTGGTTTTAATATTAATCCATTTTTATTTAAGTTTTCAAATATCCATCTCGACTCGCAATTATGAAATGAAAAATCATGAATAATTGATTTTGACATGTATACAGGATATGAATTTTCTTTTGGTATAATTTTTAAAAGGGATACCTTATTTTTTAATAAACCTTGATCTTTTTTAGTTGGAATAGAAATTCTTTCATGTCTATCCTTGTGTCTAAAGTAATTTAAAGCTGCTGGACATTTGTCAGATAATTCTGCCCATGTCTTAACCCCTAACTGGTTCCAACAAATACACTCACTATAGGTAAAGGGATTAATTAAATTAGCCTTTAACTTAAATAAAAAAGGTAACTTATATTTATGAAATTTTGGGATTTGATAGAAAATACTAATTCTTAACCACCAATAGATTTGTTGAATAATTTCTAAAGGTATATTTTTTAAAAAGAATTTTTTATAACGTTTTATAGGCTTTTGACCAAATCGCCAGTAGAAAGGGGGAGGAATAGGATTTTTCAGATACCTAAATAAACTAATAAGTTTTCTATTCGTGAACAAGGATAATTATGATCCATAAAGACCAAATCCAAATGGATTTGGCTCACCCTCAACAAAATTTTTTGTACCATTTCTAGTTTCTGATAAATCTAAAACTTGAAGAGTAGGAGTTTCCCAATGTTTTTTTTCTTTACTTTTTATATTTTTTAAGTTTTTTTCCATTCAATAAAGGAATTATTTTCAATTATACACAATTTTTTGTTGAATGTCCAAATTCAATTTTGTTTTAAAACTAGTCCTACAACTTAAATATTTTATTAGCTTTCGTAAGAAGTTTCTGATCATGTGTTGCTACTATTATGAATTTTTTTTTGGCTCTCTCAACTAAAATCTGATTTACTTTTTTCACATTATATTTATCTAAATTAGAAGATGGTTCATCATATACCTCAATTTGTCTATCAAGAAGGAAAGATCTTATTAAACCTAACCTTTTAGTTTCTCCTCCTGATAATTTTGATATGGAGAGTTCCATCATTTGATCAAAATTTTTATAGCTTTTTAGTAAATAATCTAGATTTAGCCTTTGGAACCAATATTTAATAAGTTCCTCTACTTCCTCTCTACTTTTTTGTATATCATCAAAACCATTTATCAATAAGTTTTCAATTAAAGATCCCTCAAAGAGAATTACATCTTGTGGACAATAACTTATGTATTTCCTCAGTTGAAGTATGTCTTCTTCTCCAACAAATTCCATTTTCTTATTACTTGTCTCAAAATTCCATTTACCATTACAAGGACTAACAATTCCAACAAATCTATCGATAAGATTTGTCTTACCTATCCCTGAAGGGCCAGAAATAGCTAATATTGAGTGCTTTTTCATTATAAATTTATGACTTTTATTTCCCCCCCTCGGATCAAAAGCCCATTTAATTTGAGTTAAAATTTCAGATTCTTTATTAATAAATTTAAAATTATTTTTATTTATCAAATGCATTTTTTGACTTACATTTCTTAATTTTTCATAAGAAGTTATAAATAAGATATAATTTTTTTGAGTTTGAATTATGTTACCAATTAGATTTGAAAGCCTAAAGACGATATATAACTGCAAAGCTATTTGCTCCTTGTCTAATTGTCCTCTATTTAAATAGAACCATAGTGAAATAGAAACGATTATGAAAACATCTCTACTAGATCTAAAAATTGCATTCCTATTTATAAATTCAAATACAATTTTTTTAAGGTCAATATATTGAATTTTTAGTTTACTAAGAAACCAACTCTCTGCATTGTAGGCTTTAATAGTTTTTAAACCTATTAATCCATCCCCAATTAAAGTATGCAATTTAGCGCTAATATTGCTTTTAAGCGTGCCCAACTCCCAACTTTTGATAGGCTTCAAATAAAAAGCAAATAATGAGCAACTTAATGCTATTGAAATTAAAAATATGACCTCTTTTGATTGAGAGTTTGCAAGAGCAAGAAATATTGCGATGCTTAATAATGATTGAAAGAGTTTTATAGCTTGTTGAAAAGCAACAATTGTTTTATTTATTTCACTAAGGCTACAACTTAATAATTCACCTCTTTGAATTTGACTTAGATCTGTATAATTGCAAAATAATATTTTCTCAATAAATTTTATCCTTAATTTCTTTTCAAAAATAAAGTTCAATGAATCATTTTTTATCTCTATAAGAGATAATATTACTGAACGAAAAGAAATTATTAATATCAAAAGTAAAAAACCAAGTTCAATGTTGTTATTTAAGATATTTTTAAGAAAAATATTATCCTTACTAAATAGGAATGAAAAAATAATTGTAACTCCTAAAATTTCTAAAATTGTTGAGATGGAATTTAATAAAATCAACAAACTAGATTTAATTAAACCAGCTTCTTTAAATAATAAAAGTAATAATTTATATGGATAAAGCTTATTTCTTATTTTCATTTAAAAAGGATAATAATATCATAACTTCTAGACAAATCTATACATTATTATTGCAAAAATAAGTCTTGATTAAAACGCTATTAAGGGAAAATGTATAATTTTTTTTACCAGTTAAATCAGTAATCCAGGCGTGAGGAATCTTTTTATTAAATCTATTTAGAGTAAAACCTAAATGAAAATTACATGGAACTTTTATTAAATCAAGCAAAAGTTTAGTTGTAATTGATAAACTTAAACAATTTGAAGCGATTATTTTTTTCCTTTGAATCTTATTGACATTAATTAGTATATAATTTAGAAAGAGTATTTGATGTTTTTTAATAACTTTTAAATCTAAAAAATTCCATTTTTTAATTATAAATAATTCTATCAATATTTTGCCTGGTAGGATTTTATTAAATGTCCAAATAATTGAGTCTATAATATAAATCATTATAAGAAATAAATAATATTTTTTAACTTTCATTTTGATTACCTGAAATTAGAATTCCTTTTTCTAATGCCTCTGAAATAAAAGCCCTTGTTTCATTCTCACATTTATCTTGACTAACATTAAATATTTCTAAAAGCTTATCAACAATTTCCACTATACTGTATTTTTCCTCTTTAATTAATTCCCATATTTCAGAGCTGCTTTGATTGAGAATAATATATTCAGCATTATCAGGTTCAAACAAGCAAATCTCTTCTCCCACGAGCGCAGAAGTTACTTTTGGATTATGCTTTATTATCTCCATAGAATATTTTCTAATTATTAATATTATATCTACAATTATATATTAAAAAATTGTTACTTCAAACATATGAATACAACTCCATAATATCGCCTAATGAATTAATAATTTTATCTCTCTGATATTTATTAATTATTTTTTTGCCTTCTCCAGGTAGGCCCCTCCAAAAAAATTCTTTACAAGTTAATGGTTTATCGATAAAAGTTTTATATTCCTCTTGATTTTTTTTTAATTTTTCAAAAGTTGTCTTTCTAATGGCTTGGTCAATTATTGTTTGATCTGAACTTATTTCTAAAAATTGTGCTATTTGTGAGAAGTATTTTTGTGGAGATTTTACTAAATCTTCATACCTGACAACAAAAAATGGTAATTTGTTTTGATTTGTCCATGATTTAACATGAAATGCCCAAGTCCCCATATATTGTCTTACGAAATTTGAGCATCTTTTGGTTGATTTACATAATCCAGCGTCATTATCTAATAAAAAATTAATTGTTTCTTGAATATCCCAATCATAAAATTTAGAAAGGGATGCAACTATATCTATTGGATTTCTTACTAAATAGATTACTCCTTTACAATCCTTTATTGGAAGCACTGGTCTATTTTCAGTAAAAGGACTTGTGAATGCATCATGAACTTTAAGAAGATTAAAAGTTTTTATTTCATTCAACTTTTTCAATTCAATATTTGACCTGTATTTATCTAACTCATCAATATATAAGTCACTAGAGTCAAAACCTAATTGATCATCTATATTTTTTCTTAAAGAAATTATTGATTGACTCTTGAAGGGAATTTCATTTATTTTAAAATTTTTATCTTTTAATGATTCTTCATTAGTGTTTAAATTAGAATCTTTGCTTTTTATAAGTTCATAGATAAATAATCGACACCAAGTATTTCCTGATCTAGGGTAACTTGCTAAATAATAAAAACTTTTAGTATTCATATTAAATTCAAATTTCAATATTTACTAATTTTCAATCCAATAAATTGTTCATATTTATCCATTGGTCTATCTTCTTAATGTTATTTGGAATATTAGCAATCATAATTTTTTTTTCATTTACCAAATTAGCAATTTTAAGAAAAATTATCTTCTCCTTGCCTAATCCTTTAATAAATCGATTACGGTAACAGTACGTAAGAAGCAACTTCATTGCATAACTTTTTTCATTAACAAATTGCCTGGAATTTAATAAAGAGTCTTCACTACTACGATTAATTACATAAAGTGTTTTTAGGGGTAATTTTGATTCTTCAACTTCTATATTTTCATTCATTAGAAGATATTTATTAATATTTTCCCTGACTAAAGGGAGTTTAAACATATCTAATTTAAATTCTGTAATAGAATCCTGCCAAAGTTTAATCCTAGGGATTCCAGGCAAAACCTCAAATTTAGAATTTATAGCTACAAGATCATCAGATAACAATTTCCATCCTTTCTTCATCAAATTATAAGCAAGAGTACTCTTACCATCTCCTGAATGTCCCATAAATAAAATTGCTTGACCATCCTTGGACAAAGCATTGGCATGTAATAAAAGCATTTCCCTTTGTATTAGTATGCCTCCAAAAATAGAACCAAGTAAAAAGGTTCTTATATCATTATCAGAAACCTTCTCATTTTCCCTATGGATTGAAATTTTATCGCCATTATTAACTCTGAATGATGCTAAATTTGGAATTTTCAATCTCAAATCATTATTTGCAAATTCAATAAAGTTTGTATTCCATTTGTTGGAGCTAATTTTTGGCCAAATTTTTTTATCCTCAAAAAAAACATTAACAATATCTTGGCTATTATTATTTGAAAGCTTTAATTCAGGCAATAATAATTGTTTAGAATACCAATTAATTCCAAAAGCTTTGTATAAATTCGTATTCAATACTATATGATGTATTTGATGCCATTCTAACAATTGGTTTTAACGAAGATTTACTTTTGAATAAAATCAAACAAATTAAATAATTCTTCTTAAAACTTTTAAACTAAAGTTTTTTAGTAAGTCATAAAATTATTATGAAAATAAATATAGAAAAAAAACAAATATCTTCTCAGTTCATATTCTCTTTCAGTTGTGAAAACAAATATATAGATATGTTATTGGAATATAATCAAAATTTAGATTGGGAAAAAATTTATAATAGAAAATCTTCTCTTATAAATAAAAGCAACTTTAAAAGCGGGAAATCATTCTGTCCTAAAATCAGAGGATTTACTGAACTAAAAGAATTTAATCTATTTAATAGATGGCTAGAAAAATGTTTTTCTGAAGTTGTTGAAGCACTAAAGTGGGATTTCTTTCAAAAAGACAACTTAAAAATTACCCAGAGTTGGCTTAATAAATCTGAGACTGGAGAAACTCATCATTTACATAGACACAGTTTCTCTTTGTTATCAGGGATTTTATATCTTTCAAATAAATCATCAACACAATTCTTTATTCCATCAATATATGCTCTACCAAATATATTTGTTAATAAAAAAGACTCAAATTTGTATATAAAACATAATTATCTAGGAGAAAAAGGAGAATTAATTATATTCCCTTCATCATTAGAACACTGTGTTGGGCCTAATTTAGAAAAAGAACCTAGGATTTCACTTTCTATCAATACATGGCCATCTGGAAATATTGGATCTCCTAAGTCACTTGCTTTTATACCGCAAGAAATAAAGGAGAAATAATTAATATATACCCAAATAATAAAAACTTTTAAATTTTAAATTGAGAATCTTGCAGATCTTTTAAAATTGCTAATTGACTAGATAAAGGATTTGTATAAGGATGAACTTTCATAACGTAATCTAATGCAAGATTAAACTCATAACCCTCTCTAAACATCAAATAAGCTAAAACCATGATTGGAGATCTTTCAATACTTGCATTACAGTGAACAAATATAGGTTTGTGATTTTCTAATGAACACAAAATTTTTAAAGCCTCAACAATTAAGTCTTTACTCATTTTTGATTTAGATTTATGGTCAGGCAAAGAAAATGACCTAACTTCAAATTCTTTTTGCAAAATTTCTAGACTTGGAAATTCTTGAAAGCTACATAAACAAAATATTGATTTTATTTTTTTTTGAGAAAGAAAACTTCTATCATTTTTCTCCCTAGGAGCAGATCCTATTGCTAATTGTTTATAAAAAATCCAATTAAATATAAACTTTTTTGGATTATTATTCATTAGTTATCAAGCCATTCAAGAAATACTCTTATTTGCGAGGAAGTTTTTTTCTTGAGCATGTTAATTAAAGTAAGATCTTCATCTTTTTCAGTAGAAATTGGCTTCGATTTATTTTCACTATAACGACCATATTTACCATATGAATAATTATAGTCACTATAATATCCATAACTATTACTACTTTTTTTAACAAATTTTTTATTATTAGTAATAACACCTAGAATATTATTTCCTGAGAAATTGATTTTTTTAATCAATTGTTTTGGATATTCCTTCTCTACATTTTCTAAACTAACTAATAAAACCATGCCATCACAATGCTGTCCTAATAACAAACTATCTGTTAGGCCTGACAAGGGTACAGTGTCAAAAATTAAATAATCATAATTTCTCCAAGACTTTAAATCTTGAATTATGGAAGGTACTCTTTTTGAGGAAAGTAATCTTACAGGATCAGGCGGAATTCCGCCACAAGGTAAAAAGTCCCAATTTTTATGGTTAGGAACGCTTTGTATTACAGAACTCAAATCAACGGTAGAATCAGATAAAAGGTTTGAGAAGCCAATGACATTTTTTAAATTTAAACGTTTATGAAGGGTTGGCAATCTCATATCTGAGTCAATAAGGAGAACTTTTTTGCCTAATTCGGAAAGTGTTTTACATAAAAATATTGAAGAACAACTTTTACCCTCAGAGCTCAAAGAACTTGTAAGACAAAATGATTTTATTGGCTCATCCGTATTTAGGAACCTTAATGAAGTGGCTAAGCTCCTCAGAGATTCTTGAAAGAAAAATCGGTTTTTAAGACCAGTCTCTTTGTCTGTAAATACTTCATTACTAAAAGAGTCAATATTTATTTCTGAATCCTCTTCATTAATTTCATTAGAATTTATAAAAGGTATATGTCCAAGTAGCGGAATACCTAAAGTTCTTATAACTTCCTCACTGTTATGAAATACATTATCAAGTTTCTCTCTAATTAAAGCTAGTACAGCTCCGCTCATAAAACCTAAAAAAAGACCCGCTAAAAGATTCCTAGGAATAACTGGACTTATAGGTTTAGGTAATAGTCTTGGAGGGGTAGTTATTTTCCAGGGCAGATTTTCCTGTGCAAATTCTAATTGAAACTTTTCTCGCGTAGCATTTAATCCACTTAGGTTATTTTGTGCAATGATCAATTTTTGCTTTAAATCTTCATAATCTTTAATTAGTTCTGGTTTTTTTAAAAAGATATTATCAATTTTATTCTTTCTATCAATTAAGATATTTATCTTATTACTGTAAAGAGAATTAGCCTGTTCTAAAGCTTCAATTTGATAATCAATCAAAATTGGCTCTAACTTATTAATTTTCGTCTCTAATGTTCTAACAATTTTAGAATTTTCGGTAAACTTAAGCTTTGCGTCGTTTAATTCGTTTTTCAATTCTTCAATTCTTATTAAAATTGGGCTGTTTTCAAAATTAAATTCATCCCCTTTATTTTCATTTTCTCTTGAAAGTCCATATAAAATTGTATTGATCTGGCTTCCTTTTAAAAAACCATTATTTAATTGCTCTATTATTTTTTTGTTAGAAGAAATTTTAGAATTCAATACAAAAATTTGATTTCTTAAAATATCCCTAGTTTTTTTCAATTCTAAGCCATCAAGATTAGGTTCAATTAACTCATATTTAATTCTAAAGGAAGCTAATTTTGATTGTAAATCAGACGTTTTTTTTACTAAATTTGGGGCTTGTTTATTTAAAAAAGATAATCCATCGGATAATTTTTTTTGTCTTTCTAACAAAGCAGACTTGATGTAGTGATCACTTAAAGAATCTATCAAAGCCTTGCTCATTATCGGCTTTTTTCCAGTTAAGCTTATATTCAAAATGCCCTTAGCTTTTGTATCCCAGGTCTTACCTCCTCCTTGTTTTATAACTATCATCTTTTGAAGCTTCTCAGGTTGAATATTGAATCTTTCTGATACGGGTCTTAAAAGGTTAGGACTTTTTAAAAGAACTATTAAAGTAGGAACATCACTAACACCTCTTCCCAAAGCAAATGTTTCTAATGAATTAGATAAAGGGTTTTGACTCCCTTGGAATTTATTATTATTGCTGCTATTAATTGGATCCTCTACAAGTATGCTAAAAACGCCTTTATAGATAGGCGAATATATCCTTTTATACACTGTATATATAAGTGATATGGAGAAGACTGAAATAGTCACCAATATTAGGATCTTTTTCCTACGGTTTAGTATATTTAAAATTTCCTTTAAATTCAGTGCATCATCTACTGATAATTCATTATTTTTTAAATCTTCTGCTATTTCCAAATTTTTATTTAATAACTAATTAAAATTATATCCTAGAGTAGAATTTTTTTAATTTATTATTTATGTAGTGTTAAATCAAATCAGAATTAAATAAAAATTTAGTCCAAATTAAGTTAATTATTTATTTAAAAAAGCAGATAAGATAAGCCCTTAATCCTTCATAATAATCTGTTGTATATATTTTTTAAAATATATTTACCCATATTGATTTTGTATCTAGAAAACATAAAACTAACAATTTAATAATACTTTTAAGCGACTGCTTTTATAAAAGTTAGATCATTATAAGATTTTAATCTCCAAATAAAACATATCTTAAAAGTAATAATGTCTTTAAAGAAAATATTTATTTCAAAAAATTTATATATATAATAGTTTCTTTTTTATTTGTTTTTCTCCTTGATTTAATATAAAATTTTAGCATATTTTCAAATAAAGATTATTTAATGATTAATGCATATAAAAAAAATTTTATTAAGTTTCTATTTATATCTCTAAATATTATTTTTTTTATACCCATTTCTAATATGGAAATTAAAGGGACCGAAATGATCAGATCTGAAATAGATGTAAGTGAAGAAGACCATTACTATCTTGGAACTGGAGATATTTTATATATAAATTTTTTAAGCTTAAAAGAATACTCTAAGCAATATGAAATTTTAAATGATGGTAAAATTTACTTACCCTTTAATAAAACCATTTATTTAAAAGGATTTACCATACAAAAAGCAACAAGGGCTATTGAATCAGCCCTATCGAGTGAATTAATTGATCCATCAGTAGAAATTTCAATATTTAATAGAAGACCAATAAGAGTTACATTGAGTGGTGAAGTAATGTTTAATGGGGTTTACACCTTAAAAAAAGGTGATGAAATTGAGGGATTTGGAAATAAAAAAATTATCATTTCGACATACCCAACAATTATTGATGCCATTCAAATAGCAGGCGGTTTAAAGAGTACTTCAGAAACAAAAAATATTATCTTAAGAAGAGAGATACCAAATAGTAATAAATTCAAAGAAACAACTATAAATTTAAATAAGTTAATACTAGAAGGTGACCAGAACAACAATCCATTTTTATTCGATGGAGATATTATTCATATTCCAAGAACTAATTTCAATGAAATCTTAGCTAGAAAATCTAATTTAGTACAAAATAAATTAAAAATTTATATTGTTGGTGAAGTAAAAAATCCAGGAGAGTATTTTATTCCCCAAAAAGCCAACATAGATCAAGCCATCCTAATTGCAGGCGGACCTATTAGAAATAGAGGTAAATCTAGTATATTAATTTCAAGAACAGACGAATTTGGTGAAAACTTAATTAAAAGAATTAGGTATGACTACAAAAGCAAAAGCAAAAGCAAACTAGCCCTAAAAAATGGAGATATTTTATATCTAGAAACTAATTTATTCGGTAGAGGATCAGATTTCATAAACGATGTGTCTAAACCTGCTGATGGTATATTAAGAACTTTTACTTTAATTAAATTGCTTAACGATTAGTTAAAATGAATTCTAATAAATCTTTTTACAAAGATCAAATTACCCACTTAAAAATAATTATTTTTTTATCTAATATTTTCGCTATAGATCAATCTGTTGATATTTCACTTAATAAAAAATTTAAAAACTTAATTAGGTCAAAGAATTATAATCTAAATTTTCCAAAAGAATTTTTAAAGTTTCTAATTTTAAAAAATAAAATAGCAAATTACTTTGATAGTAAATCAACTTTATTTGAGTTCTATCCAAGTTTGAAAGATGATATTGAATTTATTAAAAAGGTTAATGTTCTTAGATCAATGAATTTATATAATCATATTTTAAAGATCTGCAATCTACTTGAGAGAAACAATATAGATGCTTTAATTTTAAAAGGCATAGGCTTATCACAAATTATACATAAATCATTTTTTAAAAGAGAAAGTGAAGATATTGATCTGTTAATTGATTTTGAAACATTAGAAGAAACTTTGACATTACTCAAAAACATAAACTACTTTATTAAAGAACCCGAAAGAATTGAATCCAATTGGAAAAGTTATTGTACATTCGTCTTACCGGAAATCAAACTAGTTAATAGTAATAGAAATTTTCCAGATATTGATTTACATTGGAGAGCATCTCAATTAAGAAGAAAAGATTTTGAGTTTAATAAATTATGGAGTAACAGACAAATTATTAAAAAAAATGATTCAAGATTTTTTACACTATCTAATAAAGATGCCTTCCATCATTTTTGTTGTCATTCATCAGTTGATAATTGGCATCTATTAAGAGATTTCTTTGATATTGAAAAATTTATGAGAATTTTACCTAAAAATGACATTGATAAAATTATTAATGACAGAAGTGTAATAAGGTCTATTAAATATACAAATGTACTGATAAAGAACTCAAAGAGGGAAAATCAACAAAAATTTAAAATATTTATGCTTAACAAAAAAAAAG
>CEPA01029634.1_pt1 | contig 19102 bp, 10 predicted proteins | sample 356241 | NCBI WGS metagenome assembly CEPA01 (sample SAMEA2620542, study PRJEB7988) | marine metagenome | biome: marine biome (ENVO:00000447); feature: surface water layer (ENVO:00002042); material: "saline water (ENVO:00002010), including plankton (ENVO:xxxxxxxx)" | depth 5 m
CGTTCAAGAACAGGCTCGATACCTGGTAGTGGATATACACTTCCAAATGGGACGATTGTTTATGATGAATCTGGGGCCTTCTTAATCCTGGATTTGCCCATACCACAATCTATGATTGGGTCTCAGAATACTTCAAAAATTCGTTACGTTGTACAGACGGACACATCTGTTGCATATGGCGGCTCGGTAGATAGCCGCGAAGGGTTAACAGTTGATTGGTATAAATTGGTTAATTCAAATGGATCAATACTTGACGCTAACAGTTTGTCGAATTCATCCTCTGCCACAAGTTATTCCATAACCGGCGGTGCGAATGATTGGTCTTTTATTCAGATTGGAACTGGGGGATTGACCGTATCTGATAGTTTGGAAGATGCCACTGCACTACCTCCTGGCGGTTGGTCTATCTCAAACCAAGGTAGTCAAATAGGCTGGGAATTTGGCTCTCTTTGTTCAAATTACTCTGATGGCCCAAGTTCGTTTCCCAGTGCGAGCCTAGGTTTTGGCACTAATCTCTGTGGAGACTATGATTCGAGTTCGGATAATTCACTTTATTCTCCTACATATTATGTCCCACTTGGCGCAAGCGCTAGGTTCGTTTGGAAGCACTGGATGTGCGCAGAGGATGGATGGGATGGAGGTGCTCTTTACATCTCCGTGAATGGTGGTTCATGGAATCAAGCCTATGTGAATTATTCAAATAATTCAAATTGGTATGATGGCACCATAACAAGTACATCTGGATTCATTGGCACAGATGTATGGGATGGAAGGCAATACGTTGCAGCCTCCGGGGGTTTCTCTTGCAGCAGTTCTGTGAATATTCCTTGGGTGAATATGGAATATGATGTTTCAAATCTCTCCGGTAACAATGTGTCATTTAGGTTCCGTCAAATTAGTGATTCAGCAGTCCAGGAACCAGGTTGGTATGTTGACGACATAGGACTTGAAGTTGATTGGTTTGAAACGGAAGGAACATGGAGGTCGCCTTTGGTTCAGGTGAATGATCTTGGCTACGGATTTGTAGATGCGGACATAATACTTCCCACAGATACTTGGTATGGTGTGAATGTACTCGATTCATCTGGCCAGATAATTCAAGGCCACAATAATACAAGCTTGCCATTATCCTTGGCTACAATTGATAGAGACACACATTCTAGTGTCTATGTAGAATTAATTTTAGGTACTGAAAACGAGTATTACTCTCCGCTGGTACGTGAACTATCGATTGGGGCGACACGATATTTTGGAGCCTCTAATGGTTGGAACATACCATCAACCATCACTCAATTATCAAATGGTAGTTGGGTCAATAACGGAGGAGTGACAACAATAGTAACTGGTGATTCAGGGCTATCTTCTAGACCAATGTCCTCAGCAATGCTAGAGGGCAATTTCTCAGGTGTGACAGCCTCACTGACTAAGTCTGGAACCCAGATGGTATCTGTAACATCAGCAGGGTCTTTGTTAGATTTAGGAGACATGCGTTCCTACATATCTCCAAGATTATCGTTCGCTCCGGGTGCTATTTTGGATAACCTCGTATTCAGAGGTTCATTTGCACAGCCTGCCCATGATGCATCTATCGATCTCGGAGACGATGGTGTGGTAGATTGGCAGTTTTCATCAAATCCGTCTTATGGATCGTATGGGTGGCAAACCTACATCAATTCTCCATCATCAACACATTCGCTCGAAGTATTAGGAAATGGTACATTATCGGTACTTGTACCGAAGGATGCCAACATTCACACATTGTTACTAGGTCTAAATCCGAGCCCCAACTCTCAACCCCTGTCAATTTCAAGTGGTTCTGTTGCATTTTATCAAATTCCATTTGAGAATTGGTCTACAAGTGTAGTTTCAATTTCTAACCCTCAATTTTCTTCAGCGGGAATGCAAACAGACTCACATGGTAGAGAGTGGTCAAAAATTGATATTGATTTTTCATCCAACACCTCATTTGGTATTGGTTCGTTTGCATTGGGTTACAATCTACTTGAGAATGTGTCTGGATTAGGGCAGGTGGTCAAAAACTACCATGAGGCAAATTCTAACAACGGGCAAGTAGAATTCGTAAATGTACCACTATCCTGGTCTGCTGTCAAAGGTGGAGTTGCAATAGATGGGGGAGTCTATCACGAAAACATGATTACAAACCATCCGTTTAGTGTCCCCGTAACGTGGTATCCGAACGGTTTGGTTCAAGGATTTAGCACACAACACCATCACCTATTAGGCAATGAGAATATCGATGAAATACATTTGGTTGGTCAAGATTCTTCTGGGGATAGTGTCTCTGTAGTTGTAACAAATATACAAAGCAACCCAATATTCAATCAAATCGATGGAACAGGGATGTTATCATTACACAACAATTCATCAGTAACTGAAATAGGTGGAAGGTTGGTCATAGATTGGCTATTCGAAGTGGATTGGGATTGGAATGACTCACAATCAATGCTGTGGTCAGCCCAAGGATACGAAATTATCGCCGGCAGCCTTGAAGGACTATCTCCTGCTACTGCACAGTCAGGTGGTGTTGCTACACAAGCGAGCGAGAACGATTTACAAATCGACTCGTGGAAAGTTACTGACCTCTATGGACACGAATTATCAGATCAATTCTCTCCATCGTATCCATTTTGGGCAAAGTCAGGAAGTCAAGTTTCTGTATCGGGGACTGTAAGATTTGAGAATACTCTTGACATGAGGCCTATGCAAGATCACTTTGAAGTCGCTGTGAATATTTCTGGAAGCTCAGTTGTGCTAAATTCAACAGGAATAGGGCAATGGACAGGATTAGTCACATTACCCGCCAATTATTCTCAAGTCAATTTAACCCCGTACATCATCCGTGCCGGTCCTGCTGCTGGAGCTTACGGAGCAGAGGACAAGACATTAACATCGCCAGTGAACATATTGATAGACTCCGAATCACCTTTCGCCTCAAATATACAGGTTAATTCCGGTCAACGATTAGTCAATGCAGATGGATATACGTGGGACCCAGTATCTGATTTATCATTGCAGGTAACTATAACAGATAACCAAGCATTAGGAGATTCTGTTAAAATTCATTACTGGCGGGAGGTTTTAGATGACACAAATCTTGACGGTATTGCTGATTATTCTGAATACAGAACAATGACAAAATCGCTACCCGAAGGCGTCGCTGGAGAACGTACTGTAACTTTTAGCGGTATCGAAGTATCGGGTCTTGATACAAACGCCAAGGTATCAGTTTTCTTTTCAGGAAAAGATTACGCAGGTTACGATTTGGTGAACGGAGGTGCTGCGGGTCTAACCAATGATATGGCGACTCTAATTGTCGCAACCAATGAACCAACATCAATTCCAAGCACTTCGCTTTCATTAGATACAATCAATGACCAGTTGTTGGTCGGGCAGACTCATAATCTTACTATGGAAATAAGTGACGCCAATGGCGTTGATTCAGTAGATATTGTAACCGTGAGTCTATTGGGTGCTGATGAAAACACAGTAGGTGTTATGAGTTGGGAACCAAGAAATGGCGAAATATACACCACTAATGGTTCTCAAGTAGAACTTCATGATGTTATCACAACTCAAGGGGTTGGAGACTCATGGTTGGTTTCATGGCATTTCAGCTTGGATTGGACCTTTGATGAAAATTTGCTCCCTGAATATGCTCTCCCATCTATAATAGTCTACGACGATGATGATTTTAACCCAGTTTTGGTGATGACAAACCTTGGAGAGATTCGATGGCAATTAGACAACAACCTAGAGGTTAATGTTACAGAAATGTCAGATAATACTCCTCCAATTTCTTCAAACTCAGCAGAACACATCTACGTAAAACCAGGGGACGACCTAACTATCTTAGGGAGTGTTGTGTATGAAAAATCTGGTGCTATACTGGAAAAATTACCCCCCCAGGGACTTGAAGTCGCTATTACGACTATGTATGGAAACGAACCATTGCAATTTTATGGCGAGGTTACAACTGGTGGCCTGTGGGAAATAGGGGTCTTGTTGCCATCTAGATCACTATCTCAGCCTAATTTAGTGGTGGAATATCAGTTAACTGGAGTACAATCTCCCGGACAAGATACAACATCGATTCAGACGATGATTACAGTTGACGAAAAATCACCAATCGTTCAGTTTTCAACAGCACCACTCACGCTTGATGATGAGGATTTAGACGCCCTCCAATTCTCGGTTTTAATTATTGAAGAGGGAGGGATGCCTAGTGGTGGGTTGCAGGTCAATTGGGCCTTCCTTAGAAATGGGATAGTACTACCCGCTGGCCAATCAAGTGCAAATATTCCTTACCTATCCGATAATGGTGGAACTTGGACATACTCAGGAACTGTCGACTTCACAGATGGAGTTAATGTTACGCTGACTGATGGTGATGACTTGATTTGGTGGGTTGATGTCACAGATCTTGCAGGTAATACCGCAAGTGGAACTGGGCTTTCACAAATTGACCCAATGAACACATTGTTCACAGTCCTATCTTTCGATGTGACTGTAACAAATATTGAAATTTCACTTGCAACGGGAGGCTCTCCAAGAGGTAACGAGGTTGTAGAAGGGACAGAAATTGCTATTGTGGTTCAGGTAAGGAATTTAGGAACAAAATCAGGAACTGTAACAATTGAACTAATGGAAGATTTAGGAGAGTCTCGCAATTGGTTGTCACATGGAGCCGTCGAACTCTCACTTTCGCCAAGCCAGAGTTTAGAGACTATACCGCTGTTGTTTGAGACTTATGGAACAGGTTCGCAAAATTTGCACGTGAATATTACTGGAATGGACATTTGGGTACAGAATACAAATTTCCCACATTGCTATGAATTTTCTATTGTAATTTCATGTGACTTGGATGTTGAGAGTGATATGCCGAGGGTTGTTAGTCAAGATAGTGTTGATTCGGGTATTGATGGAATGACTCTTACATTGTCAATAATGGGTATTTTATTGCTGTGCGCTGGCGTAGCAATTGTTGTGTTGCTACGCAGAGACAATTCTGATGAGAGTATATTCTACGATGATGACGATTGGGAAGATGAGGATGAAGAAAAAGAAGAAAATAAGCAAGTTGAGCCAATCTTGCCACCAATAAAATCTGAGGTTTCATCATTGGATGAGGCTTCATTGACACTAACATCAAGCATTGAGTCAAATTCAGAGTTGGAAGAATCATCAACAAACAATGAATCAGTTGTTACAAAAAATACTGACACTTCATCTACTGATATTGATGGTAGTGCTGACAAGGATCCTTGGTCTGATGTTGAACACTCCACGGAGAAATAAGAGTTCGAAAACGCGCGCCTTTTCGAATAATTAACCGAAATCCATTAAAGCCTGTTTTTTTGATTGGTTAATAGAGAGAAACTCTCTCTGGATGGGATTGGTATGACTACAAAAGGCGCAAGCAAGAATACGGAAGACCGTGTTCGAGAGTTACAAACACAGGTTGACGATTTGAAGGAGTTAGTCAATACGCTGTTATCAGTTATTTGTGAAGAGCCAGATGGAGTGGCATCAGGAGCTGCTCCTTCTTATGGCCAGCCAAAGTTGGATTACTGTATGTGATTATCCTTTGATTACTGCAATAGGTGTCATTCTAGCTATTGGCTTTGCGAGTCCAGCTTTCCTTGATAATTCAATTACTTCGTCTACATTCTTATACGCATCAGGGGCCTCTTCTGACATTATATTCGGTGTATTGGCGTGAATCCTTATGCCTTTGGCTTCTAGTTCCTTTTTGAGTAAGTTACCGTCAATGGTCTTTTTTGCTTGTGACCTAGATAATAGCCTACCAGCCCCGTGGCATGATGATGCAAATGCTCGGTTGCTCTCCATACCTTCCAAAAGCCAAGACCCGGTGCCCATATCGCCAGGTACCAGCACTGGTTGTCCCGGCATTGCTCTAGTTGCACCTTTTCTATGCACCATGCAGGTACACCTTTCCCCATGGATATGGTGTTCTTCTTGCTTAGCAATATTATGGCTGACATCATACAGTAGACGTGCTTCAACATCCATTTCCACAGCAAGTGTTTCTCGAAGCCTGTGCGTTAGCGCACTGCGGTTAGCAAATGCAAAGTTTGCGGCTCCATTCATGGCGTCTAGGTACGACTGCCCCTCTTTGCTGTGAATCGGGGCTGCAGCCAATTGCCTATCTTGAATTACAAACCCCCATTCGTCGTTGTACCAAGCACCTTGTCTATTGCGATATTTGTCTTCTAGGCCCCTCACATGGTCAGTACAAACTTGGTGGCCAAGACCCCTACTTCCAGAATGAATCATACATACTACCTGTCCTTCATACAGGTTGTGAGGGTTGTTTTCGTGTACCGATTGAACGGCTTGTAATTCCAAAAAATGATTCCCTGAACCTAGAGTTCCGAGGGCCTTAAGACCTCGATTTAGCGCACGCTGTGAAACTCCTTCGTCAGTGTCCAGCATGCCGTTGGATTCTATGTTACTCAAATCTTCGTCGTATGCAAAACCTAGGTCAACCATTGCATTAGTACCTCGAGATATAATTTGGGTCAAATCGGATTCTGAAATTTTTAATCCTCCTTTTCCCGAACCGCCTGAAGGAATTCTACCATTGAGCCTACCAGCAAGGCGATCGATATTTGGTATGTCATCTACACTACAATCTAGTGCCATCATTCTAACGCCACAATTGATGTCAAACCCGACACCTCCGGGAGATATGGAACCTCCCTGTTCGCCCCAGTTTAGGTCTGTTGCAAGGACACCTCCTATCGGAAATCCGTATCCAAAGTGCCAATCGGCCATTGCCCAAGCCTCTCCAACAACTCCAGGCATAGAGGCAATATTGACGAGCTGAGATATCGACCTATCATCACTACTCTGGGCCAGATGCTGCGGACTGGTTACGACCATGGCGTCAACATTCATTGAACCATGCTTTTGAATCCGCATTAAACCATCACTTTCAACCTTGAGATGGTTCTTCCAATCAGGTCCGGCCACAGTCTTGCCAGTGCTTACATCACTTCATTCCTGCGCTCTAGTAGGGATGGTTTGAAGGAGTATTGTGAATCCCGTCTTTTTGCCCGTAGGGCAAGTGATACACATGGGTCTACCTCCAATCGACCTCAAAGTATTCCATGAAAATGGATATGTTCGTCGCCAATGCCGAGTCTCAAATCTATGGTTTTGGTCGTGTGATGACACTCGAGAAACATGTGGAGATACCGAAGAGGATGAATACACCTTCATTGGGGCGCCAATCATCAAAGGATTTAACCAACGCGGGAAAGATTTGAAAGATGCAATGCGAGAGGAGTTCATTGGTTTTTTTGAAAAACTACAACACACAAGGATTGAACCATATCCTGTATTAGCGAGATGGCGAGATGATATTCATTTGACAATTGCAAGCATTGCTGATTTTCAGCCGCATGTTACTTCGGGTGAAGTAGAACCTCCTGCTAATCCTCTGACAATCTCCCAACCATGTATTAGGCTGAATGATATAGATGCAGTTGGACGCTCAGGTCGACATTTGACTACATTTGAGATGATGGCTCATCATGTATTCAATAGACCTGATGAGGATAAGATGTACTACTGGATGGAGGAGTGTGTAAGGTACTGTCACAATCTGTTGTGTGATACATTCGAAATAACTCCTCAAGAAATCACTTACGTAGAGAACCCGTGGTCCGGAGGAGGTAACGCAGGACCTGCGGTTGAAGTCATAGTTGGTGGTTTGGAATTAGCAACACTTGTTTTCATGAATTTACAAGAAGATGAAAGTGGAGATGTCGAAATAAAAGGAGTCAGATATTCGGAGATGCCACTGCAGATTATTGACACAGGATATGGATTGGAAAGATTTTGCTGGGCTGCTGCTGGTACTCCAACCATATACGAAGCAATATACCCAGAAAGCGTGTCGTGGTTAAAGGAGAAAGCAGGTTTTTCCGCTGACAGATATAATATGACAACCGAGCAAATGGATTCTTTGTTGGGAGAAATGAGTCGCCTGTTCGGCATCATGAACATAGAAATTGGCAGTGACGGTGCGAGAATGCAGAAATTATTCCTTGATAGGTTGAGTGAAAGAGGGCATTCCATTGATGAGGAATTGTTTACGTCGATTACCGAACCACTTTCAAAAATCTACGCAATTCCAGATCACATGCACGCTTTAGTGAATATGTTGGGCGATGGTTTAGTTCCATCGAATGCCAAAGCAGGTTATCTTGCCAGAATGATAGCAAGACGTGTTCTTAGAATGAGAGATGATCTAGGTCTCGAGATTGATTTAGCAGATTTTGCTCTTCATCATCTCGATGTAAATTATGATGCAGACAGAATGAAACAGACAATAGACGGCTTGATAACTATTCTTCGGGGTGAAGAGGAAAGGTACGAGGAAATGTTAAGGAAGGGAAAAAATGTTGTCAACACTGCCATAAAAGATTTCCCAAACAACATAAAAGAACTACCTGATGAGATTTTGTTTACTGTAAATGACAGTCATGGTATCTCTCCAGACCTTGCGATTAATATTGCAAAAGAATTGGGTTGGAGTGAGTTAAAATTACGCACAGGATTCAATGCAGAAATGGCAGAAAGACATGCTGTCATGGCTAAAGCAGCAGCGAAGTCAGTCACTCCAAAACCACTGCTGAATTTCGTTCCTGACTTACCGTCTACTATCCCTCTATACTACGACAATGTCTCACAACAAAATTTCGAAGCTAGTGTTCTAGCATGCCTTCCCCTAATAGGCGAAGACATACCTAAAGGCGCATCCCATGGAGTAATTCTTGACAAAACCTGCTTTTACCCAGAGGGTGGAGGTCAGGAAGCAGATTACGGAACTTTGGTATCTAATTCATCATCGCTATCTGTTCTTGATACAAGAAAATTAAACGGGATGATAATTCATTTAGTGAATGGAGAATTTGAAGTTGGGGATATGGTTTATGGACAACTCGATTGGCCACGGCGTCTCCAACTCATGGACCATCATACCTCTGTACATATCGTTGGAGGAGCAGCGCGTAAATTACTTGGCCCGCATATCTATCAAGCAGGAGCAAACAAATCGGTAGATTCAGCACGTCTCGATATTACCCATCACAAAAGGTTGGGAAGATCAGATTTGGACGCAATAGAATCTCTCGCTAATGATGTATTGAAGAGTGTTGCTAGGACCGAAAAAATAACCCTTAGTAGAAAAGAAGCTGACGAAAAGTATGGTTTTGACCTCTATCAAGGGGGTGCACCAAAGGGAGGACAAATTAGAATCTTGAGAATTTCCGACCATGATATACAAGCATGTGGTGGAACTCACCATGATGAACCAAATAGAATTGGCCAAATTAGGCTTGTACGTTCCAATGCCGTTCAAGATGGTGTAGAAAGACTGCACATTGTTGCGGGGAAAGCAGCGATGGATCACGCACGTTCTCAGGAATCAATTCTGCGAGATACCTCCGAGGTTTTTCAAGTGCCTGTAGACGAACTCCCGTCTACCGCTAATAGATTTTTTAGTGAATGGAAAGAGCAAAGAAAGAGAATTGAAACACTAGAAGCAGAAATTGTCCGCTTAAGAACTACAGATAGTGGAAATGATATGACCGAGATCGACGGTGTTCGGGTAGTTATTATGGAGGTAGATGGAGACCTAAAACAAATGACAAAGATGCTAAAAGAATTAACGTTGGATTTAGAAAAACCAACTCTGGCGGTTCTTGGTAGTAGAGTTGGAGGTGGCAAACTTATGGTAGCCACTACCGAAAATTCAGTGGCGAGTGAGAGATATAATGCTGTAGATATCTTGAATTCGATATCATCTCATATAAGCGGCGGAGGAGGCGGGAGGCCGACTTTTGCTCAGGGAGGTGGCTCAAAGCCAGACGGGTTGCCTGATTCTCTGAGTGCAGCAAAAAAAATCATAGGTGTTTAAGCGCAGCGGCGTCAAAACCAGAGACTGCAAGGGAAATTGCTTCAGTAGGTGTGAACCATTTGTACTCTGAAATTTCATTCTCTTTCAATTTGATTTCTGAATCGTCTCCTACCCAGGATGCTTGATATGTAAAGGAGACAAAAGAAATTCCTTCATCGTTAAAGATCCGCTGAGTAATTACTGGGGGAGAATCACTGAGATTTATCTGGATGCCCATTTCTTCAAATGTTTCTCTAACACAACCGGTAGATGGGTCCTCATCGTGGTCCATGTATCCTCCCGGAAGTGTCCAGTGTCCTAAGAAGTGACCTCTCTCAATTTTACCCATCAGAACTTTCCCTTCTGAATTTAATACCATCACCTTTGAAACTAATCGGTGTATTGACCTGTAAATCGATTCTCTTGCAACAGGGTGTACGCAATCGTCGCTAATGCAATTGTCTTTCCACGCCCATTCTTTTGGCCATTCGATACGTGGGTGAGCTTTTATCACCTCATGTCCCATGATGTTGAATCGATTTTTCTCTTCCCAATCTATTGCCAAGCGTTTGGTCTCTTCTGCTGTCGGGAATCTGTATTTTGTTACACCAACATTGTTCATGGTAGGTAACTGCGGACCATCCCCAGATGAATCCACCAGCAAAACCTTACCGTCATGCTCAAGGTAGATAACAGAGGTTGGATGTTCCATAATACCAGCGACTACTCTTCCTCGTTTGAATTACTCGCATTTTCGTGATTGTAAATTGCTTCTTCTAGTAGGTTGGTTTCTTTTATTTTTGGATTACTTTTAATCTGTTTTGAAACCTTAGCGCCTAGGTTTTTCAGATTCTCGGTCCTTCTTAATACATTACCACGTCCATCTTTTAGCTGATTTATGGCCTTGTCATATGCATCCGTTGCTTGTTTCAATTCGAAGCCCAAAGTCGTAAATGATTCCAAAAATAGAACAATCTGGTCGTGTAATTTTCCAGTTTCAGATATCAATTTCAGCTGATTAGTTGTTTGGGCCTCTCGTTTCCAAATTTCTTTAATCAACATGAGAGTTGTTACTATTGTTGTGCCTGTTACCACCCTCACAATGCTATCTTTGGCAAATTCCATGTAAAGGTCAGGATGAGTACGCATCGCAGCGCTAAAAGCACTTTCCAGTGGTACGTACATCAATACAAAATCGACGGTATTGATTCCTTCTAGGTTGTGATAATTTTTGGCAGCAAGACCCTTTGCATGATTTCTTATTGAATTGCAATGCTCTTTCATGGCAAGTTCCATTTCAGTATCTGATTGAGCATTTACGAATTTTTCCCATGCGGTTAAACTTACTTTGGAATCAATCACAATTTGTCTGTTATCAGGTAGATTAATGATGAAATCAGTTCGAGGTCTTGACCCATCTTCTTGAGTAAAGTTGGTTTGTGTGAGGTAATCGGTTCCCTTTGTGAAACCCAACGATTGAAGGAGATTTTCCAAGACAACTTCTCCCCAAGCACCCTGAGCTTGTGAATCCGCTTTGAGTGCCCTAGTTAGGTTATTAGTCTCCTCAGACAATTTAATACCGAGTTCAGAAACTTTGTTTATTCTCTCCTCTAATCTAGTTCCTCGCTCAAGAGATTTCGCTTCAATATTGTTCATGTTTTCGTTATATGATTTCATGGCCTTTGCTAGCGATTCTGTGGCTTCGCTAAAGGAGGATGATTTTTGTGCATCAGCCTTTGCGACAACTTCTTCAAATGCTTTCTGTGCAATAATTTTGAATGTGTCTTTCATGTTATCTTCATAACCTTGAAGGGAATCTGTCAAAGTGGATTCTTTAGCTTCGAAACCGGCCATCAGAATGTTGGATTCCAGTTGAGCCTCTTTGACTAAACGTTTTGTCCTCTCATTTCCTAGATACCAGACTAAAATCACAACGATTAATGATAAAACCAAGTACAATATGTCTTCCAAGAACATCACCTACTGGGTAACTCGCAGGCAGGGGTTATTGAACCCATCCATGACGAATAAGTGTAGATTTGAAGTACAACCGGGTCATGGCATGCACATGGGAGTCACACAATTGAACGAAGGTATGTGGGCAATGACATACCTCGTCGTATGTGAAAGGACAAATAAGGCAACTCTGATCGACCCTGTGTGGGACAACCTTAGTGACTACCTTTCAATAATAGAGGAACAGAATCTCGAATTGGTTTACGCAATGGCAACTCACACCCATGCCGATCACATTACTGGATGCTTCCAATTAGCAGAGGTTACAGGTTGTGAGTATTTGATGTGGAATGATACACCGTCGCTTGGTGTAACGATTTATGTCGATGAAGAAACATCGATTTCTATGGGGGATTTAGAATTCCATTACCACCATGCACCAGGACATACTGGAGATTCCATGATAATTGAGTGTGGCGACCATATATTTACGGGAGATTTCCTTTTCACTGGGGAAGGTGGCGTTGGTCGTGATGACCTTCCAAGCGGCAGGCCTCATCAGCACTGGCAAGCACTTGACGTTTTAGAGAGATTTCAAGGTGATGTGATTGTATGCACAGGCCACGATCCGCCCGGAACAGAAATGAAATCTCTTGGTTGGAACAGAGAAAATAATCTAGTTTTGAAAATGAAAACTTACGAGGAATACGCTCATTGGCAGGAATCAACCTCGGCGGTTTTGGGTTATGTTTCAAAAATCAAAACCGCCCTGCCTGCTAATATCTTTGCTGAAATACCGGATGAAATTCCGTGGATGGAATAATCGCTACAGTGGATTTTCTGGGCTTTTGAGTACGCTATCATGAGCAGTCGGTAAGTTATCTAAGTCTGCAAATGTCAAATTTTTACCCGGTCCTATTCCACCTTCAATTCTTTCAGCCATTGAACATCTAACATTGAGTTGTATCCTACCTCGATTTCTTGTTAAGTCGTATGATTGGGGATTCAGTTTATCAATCGCTTGTTTTTCGAACTCTTTGCGAATAGTTTTCCCATGCCACCAGGCATAACCCCATTGGAATGTTACACCTACTGCAGTTGCACAATAAAGAACCATCAAAACGGTAGCTGAGAACAGTATTGTATTTCCATCGTCTCTTGCTTCTGACATCAAATCTCTACCTAAAAGGAATAGCAAACCAACTCCTACGATTGGGGTCAACATGGAATCCAACCAGTCTGAAATCGGTATAATTCTTCCACGTGCAGGGTCAACTAATACTAAGTTGGATTCAAGTGCCGTAGCAACTATTCCAACAATTCCTAGAAGGATAATATAAAACAGGCCAGCAAGAATGAATTCCACGATTTGGGAATCTAATCTCAATGTCCAGTGTATGATTAGCCATGAAAAAAGGCCCAAAAAAACAACCCTAGGGACTTTGTGGAAATGGACTGCAATGTTTGATGCATCTACAACTTTCGCATCATTACTACAATGATCATTACCTGCGTCAGGAATGTGTATAATCTGTTTTCCAAACCATGTTTCGAGTAATTTAATTGCATTTATCAACAGACGTCGTCTTATCAAGAGGACTTCCAAAGTGTACAAAACAGGAATTCCAAGTATGATTATAGGGAGAGATATTGCTGCTACTACAGGCAGGATAAATAACATGGGAACAAGTAAAAAATGGGTCAGCGTAAGCGGATATAGCATGTCGGTTTCATTCAATTTTGCACGGCTAGCTTTGATCCCAAGCCTCCTTGCTTCTTCATCCAAAACATCTCGAAATTGTTCTACTTGCATGCCTGCATCTAGAATTTTTTGGACTGTTGACCGGTAATTTCGTTCTGCGGGTCCTACACCGAGGATTACTGCCTGATACAGTAATTTGGCAGGTAATGCCAGAACTAAAGGAAGTGCTAAAATTCCGATGGCCCAGACCAAATTCTCGATATCTAGCCCCGAGGCCATGGTTGGATGAAGACGCTTCCCTTCAAGAATGTTCATGGAGGGCCTACAAATAAACACCGCATAATGGCCCGAATTGCAGTAACCGATGGAATGGCCCCCTCGGCAGTTGCAGTATTGGAAAAAGCCGGACATGAAGTTGTTTTGGAACACATAAAAAAGGAAGATTTGCTTGCTGGTGAATTAACAAATTTTGATGCCATAATAGTCCGCAGCGCAACCAAATTACCAGCAGAGGTAATCACTGTTAGCGAAGGATTGAGGGTTATCGCAAGAGCAGGAGTTGGCGTCGATAATATTGATTTGAAAGCAGCTGGCGATTCAGGAATACTGGTTGTTAACGCACCGAATGCATCCACACAATCAGTAGTTGAATTAACCATTGGCCACCTTCTTTCATCTCTTCGGCATATTCCAAAATCAGACCGAGGCATGCGACAAGATAAATGGGAGAAAAAAAAGATGCGAGGCACTGAATTATCTGGGAAATCTTTGGGATTAATCGGTTTTGGAAGAATAGCACAAGGAGTCGCTAAAGTTGCCAAGAGTCTGGGTATGGAAATACACACCTATGATCCATACCTTCCTCCAAAAGTAGCCAAAGCCCAAGGGGCGTATCTTCACAAAAAAGTAGATTCATTGTTCAAGTCCTGCACACACATTTCCGTCCATTGTAATCTAACCAAAGAGACTCATCATCTGGTCAACGCAAAACGAATGGCTATGATGCCAGGCAAAAAAGGTGGGATAAATTGTGGTAATCATATTGTTAATTGTGCGAGAGGGGGTATTGTAGATGAGGATGCCTTGCTAGAGGCATTGAATAGCGGTACGATTTCTAGTGCGGCTTTGGATGTTTTCGAAGTTGAGCCATTGCCCCTTGGTTACAAACTAATTCAGCATGAAAATTTCCATGGGACTCCGCATATAGGTGCCGCCACAATGGAAGCACAAAACAGAGTCGGGATTGATATTGCTAAGACTGTAAACTTAGCGTTAAGGGGTGTCCGACCCGATACTACAGTTAATTCTCACTATCTTGACTAGCCCTGTCCAGTAGTATTAGATAACCAAGAACCATTTCTGCAATCAGCATTAGAATCAAGCTACCCCATCCTGCGGAAACTGTGTAATCTACTGTGACTGTGAATTCATCAACAAATGATTTAGTCTCAGTTTTATCACTGAAAGGCCAAGGACTTTCTTCTTCATCCTCGTCATCTTCTTCTGGTTCCTCCAGTGAACCTATGATTATGTGGAATTTTTCACCGTCCGGAATCCAATCAAATTTTGAATCGGTTCCGGATGATGGACCACCAGCAATGTATTCTATTGAAGCATCGCAAGACACAATTTCTCCTTCTGAATTCCCGGGTAATTTATCCAGTGATTCATACTCGTCAACTGATATTATTCCAATCCAAACATTGCTATCGTCCCATGTGGCAACGACATTTATGTCTATTATCGCTCCTGCACCCGGAACATTGTCAAATGAATCCTTTGTTACCCCACACAGACCAGCATCTGGCTTAGGAACATCGGGAATGACTTCTTCGCCGGAATAGCCAATTAATGAGCCAATGAACACAATCCCGAGGAGTGTTGCAATTACAGACTTCAAGTTTGCCATCACTGACCTATGAGAGTTTCTTCTTCATCAATCCATCTGTCGCGCGTTCTTCAAAGACCTCCGACATGAGAGTATAACCATGGCGGGGAGGATTTTGATTCATTGCGATCTCGATGCTTTTTATGCCGCAGTTGAAACCTTGCATCATAATCTAGATCCAAATGTACCTCTAATACTAGGGTCTGACCCAAAGGAGGGTAAGGGAAGGGGTATTGTGTCGACCTGTAATTACGCCGCGAGGAAATATGGGATTCGCTCTGCAATGCCCATTGGGGAGGCCTGGAGAAGATGTCCGGGCCCACCCCATGGAAATGGTCATTATCTCAAGTCAACGAGAGGATTATACTCCAGGGCAAGCAGAAAAGTTATGTCGATTTTATCAGAAAAGGCAGACAAATTTGAACAGGCCAGCATCGATGAGGCCTATCTTGATGTTACAGATTACTGTGGTGGAGATTGGGATAAAGCCCTAGCATTAGCAAGACATTTACAAAATAGTGTAAAAGAAGAGCTAGGCCTTTCAACCTCATTCGGGATTGGGTCAACTCGTATAATAGCAAAAATGGGAAGTGAAGAAAACAAACCTTCTGGTATCCATCGTACATTACCTGATGAAATTGAGTCGTTCTTTGAAGACCGGCCTGTGCGTGAGGTTCCAGGAATTGGTCCAAAGACCGCAACTCGCCTTGCAGAGTGGGGTATTAATACCATGTCGGAGGTATCTGAATACGGTGAAATAGCTCTTGCAAGATTTACATCTGAGAGGTTTGCATCTTGGATTATTCGTGTACAAGAGGGCGAGACAAGTGATGATGTGAGTCCACTACGCAGCAGAAAATCAATAGGAAAGGAAACCACCTTTGAATACGATCAAACCGACACTGAAAAGGTACTTATCCATCTTTCAAATTTAGTAGCGAAAGTTATCAAGCGCGCTAAAGAAATAAATGTCGCTGGTCGCTTAGGTGAAGTCAAAATAAGATATCAGGGGTTTGAAACACACACTCACGGACGTTCAATACCAGTGGCTATGGATGATGAGACAGTATTCATGCGACTTGCTCATTCATTATTTGCGGAAAATGTTGAGATTGAAAGACCGATTCGATTAATCGGCTTCAGATTAGGCAACTTGGAGATGCCGTTGAACCGGCAGTCAACCCTGGATGTTGATGAGTAGTCACTCCAATCTGTGCATTTGGGTAAGGATTGAGCTGAATTCTTCTAAATCAGGGGGGATTGTGATTCCTTTAATTGGGGCATTAAGGGGTAATCCTGATTCTTTCTTACTTCTCCAAGTCGCACCATTGAATTCTTCAATAGTACCAGTTAACGCTCTCAAAGATTCGTCGTCTGGTGTCCTTGTTGGGAATTCTCTGATATCAACAGCACTAATCTCGTAAAGTGTATTTGAAATATAGTGAGTAAAGAAGGGACAAACAGGAGAAAATGCTGACATCAAGTCTTTCACAATACGGTGAATTGTCCATGCTGCATTTGTGTCACCATCGTAAAGCCTAGACTTTGACATTTCCAGCCAATGACTTGGTAATACTCCTGTGCCAAATGATTTGATTGCCTGGGTCGCTGTGTATATGTCCAAATTTTTCCAGGCAGTTTCTACTTTCTCCATAGTGCTAGCAAATTCCGATAATATCCAGCGGTCTTCAACCGGCAAATTTACTGGTATTGAATCAAGATTATCTGGAACATCGAATTGGCTAGCAAATCTTGCAACGTTAAACAATTTAGTTAGCACTCCGAAGTATTTTGATTCGATTTCTTCGGGATTGATATGGAAGTCATCTCCTACCTGAGCATCACAAGCTTTCCACAGTCTGAAACATTCTGAACCAATTTTGTTTGCCTTTAATTGCACACTCTTCTCAGGACCTTTAACTTTCCAAGAACCGGTTCTTCCTCCTGCTCCACACTCTAATACAGTATCTGCGTCAATACCATTCCCTAGCGACTTTGACATCTTTCTGCCCCATGGGTCCATCCCTAAACCATCAATCCAAACATGCTTGAATCCCGGTTTGTCTAGTAGAAGAGTACTTTTCAGTAAAGTGTAGTATAACCATGTCCTGACAATTTCTTTACCTTGTGGTCTGATTGCAGTTGGAAAGGATTGTTCGAAGGTATCCATATCACCTAGGTAACCAGAGACAAAAAGGTTCGAATTACTAGAATCCATCCATGTATCAAACACTTTCTCTTCCCCGGTAATTTCTCCTAGGTCATTTTTCATTTCTGCAAATAAACCTATGATCTCTCTTGTTTCACGGTCCAGAACTTCACTATTATCTGGTGGAGATTGACACCATGGCTGAACATATACGCCTGCAGGTGCACAGATTATTTTTTTACCATCATCCGCATACCATATCGGAATTTCTGTGTGGTACCATCTACGTCTACTAATAGGCCAATCGATTGAGATGTTTTCCATCCAATCAAGCAAAAATTGCTTGTTTCTAGGGGGATGGAATTCTATTTCCTGGGCTAACTCTCTTATTCTGTCTTGGATGTGTGTCTGTCTAACGTACCATTCTTTTAGAAGGATTATTTCCACAGGATTTTTACCTCTCTCAGAAACAGGTACTTCTTGCTCTTTTTCTATAATTTGGTAGACCTTGTTATTTTCCTCGAGATACTGAATTGCCACCTCTCTGGCTTCTGCAACCTTCATACCTTCAAGCGGTCCGGAAACGTTAGTCATACATCCTTCTAAGTCTATTGCCTGATAAGGGGTTAGTCCCATCTCCCTGAATATTGCCACGTCGTTCTGGTCGCCAAAAGAACAAACCATTAAGATACCCGAACCGAAATCACTTTTTACGGATGGGTGTGTTGATATTTGGACGGTACTTTCTCTTCCGTTTACGGGCATTGGTAGAACTGCTTCTTTGCCAATTAGATGACTGTAGCGAGTATCATCAGGATGTACTACAATTATCCCGCATGCGCAAATCAGTTCTGGTCGAGTTGTTGAAATAATCAGCTCTTCACCACATTCAGTTTGCCATTTCACATCCACGAGTTTAGTTTTTCTCTGAAGCCTCTCTACTTCTGCATCTGCTATTGTTGTTCCTTCGACAGGGTCGTATATATTTGGACGTAAGTCTTCAACGATTGCGCCTTTTTTGAATAATTCCGTGAAAATAGTTTGTGTTACCATTCTGTATTGCGGTGCGTCTGTCAAATACTCATTAGCATAATCCATTGATAAGCCAACTCTTCTAGCCGTATTGCGCATTGATTGAGTAAACTCTTCAATTGTTTCTTTGCATAATTCCAAGAATTCCGAACGTTCGTAAGTTTTCATTTTCTTTCCAGTATTTTTTTCAACCGTAAATTCAACATTTATTCCGTTCCTGTCTACCCCCCACGGGAATTTGACCTCTTTTCCGATTAGTCTTTGCGAGCGTGCAATTACATCAATCATACTATATTGAGCAACAGCACCTATGTGCCAGGTTCCACTTGGGTAAGGAGGAGGTGTGTCAATGACGAATATTTCCTTACCCGATTTTGGATCGAACCCGTAGCGTTTCGAATATGCAGTTTCATCTGCGTAATGTTCTTC
>CEPA01019464.1_pt1 | contig 19015 bp, 12 predicted proteins | sample 356241 | NCBI WGS metagenome assembly CEPA01 (sample SAMEA2620542, study PRJEB7988) | marine metagenome | biome: marine biome (ENVO:00000447); feature: surface water layer (ENVO:00002042); material: "saline water (ENVO:00002010), including plankton (ENVO:xxxxxxxx)" | depth 5 m
CCAACGACGAATTTGTTGCAGTAACTGCCTTAATTCTTCGTTGGAATATGATCTCTGTTGTGAGTACAACAGCTCGATTAGGCGAGGGTCCTTGACCATTGACTGAATCTCGCCGGGTGTTTTTCTTGCCATTTCATCTCTGGTTAGGTCATTAAATTGGCGTACTTTGGACATCATTGCCTCTCGTACACGTTGTAAGTACATGTTTGGATCTACCTTATTCGGCCTTTCACGGAATCTGGTGAGGTCGAATACATGTCTCCAATTTTCTTTCTCTGGAACCACCATTATGGCAATCGATAGCAGTGCCATTAAGTTAAGAACAATCAGCCATTTTAACAACGTATCGCTAGTCAACATGACTATCGCTCCCATCGCTTCTGTGAAGGGGGAGGACATCACTGAAGTGACGTGTCTAGATTCATCGAATACTATGTAGAAATTGTCGTTTTTACTTGTGATGACGGTAGAAATATCATCATTTTCATGCTCCATCATGTCCCTGATCAGTGTTACAAAGTAGTCTTCATTTCCATTCCAATCAGTACCGCTTCCATTATCAGATGATAGAAGAGAATCCCAACATGCTCTATCTCCATAATAGACTGTGCCACACTGTTGTTTTCCTGTAACTTCTGCATCTGCAATATCCCACAAATGGTTTGCAAGAACAGAATGGTCAGAGACGAAAACGATGCTCCCTGTGACCTTTACATTACCTTCTTTTACTCCTTTGACTTGATCGATTGCATCAATACCTGCATAATCCAACCTAATTATCAAACCAGTATTGTTACCGCCAAGAATTGGGTTATCTGGGTCGTTGGCATCTGTACTTTCTCTTGCTATGAAGGCAGAGCCTGATGCGTGGGCTAATATCTTGACATTGCGAGATGAATCCTCTTGGGGCAATACCTGAATTGCAGTTGGCCTGTGGAATAACACCGGAAGTGCGCAGTTGCCGTAAGTGTCACTGTCTTGAAGTGATTTATCACTGCAGTAGGGTCTTCGCTCGAATTGGTCCTCCCAAACTTTGTTTACACCCGCAACAGTCCACAATTTCCTAGAATCAGCAGGTTCGGCTTCGCCTAATCTTGCAACTTCGTAATATCTATTTGGATCTACCACTGGTGCATCAAAGTACTTCACTCCGAATTTATCGGCTACAGTTTGAGCATTGGTGGAATTTGCAGCGATTATCACTTTTCCACCTTTTTCGGTAACGAAATCATGAATCGCATCTGCTTCTGCGTTATCGAAGGGTTTCTCTGGTGCTGCAATAATCAACATTGTTCGGTGGGGTTCTCTCCAATCGTTAACAAGCATTGGAGTGGACATTGTGTTAGCTATGACGTAATCCATACCGTCTTCGCCAAGTGCGTCTCTCATAGCAGAGACTTGTTGATATTGAACGTTCTGTTCCTCATCGGTAACGTACGCAGAATAGACCGTGGTTTTGTCTGATGAAGTGATAATAATCACCGTGGTCGAAAGTAACATTGCGGCGATAAATCCTACCAAAAGCCAAGTTTCTAACTTGATTCCGGTTGAACCTTCTTCTGCCATATCCTAACACCCTTGAAAAAACGCCTAATAGTCAACGTAGCAATTTTCCCAACCTCAACCCACTCATATAGATTATCGCTGTTTGACTTGGCAAATGAGTTCAGTATCATCTTAAACTAAGGAATATCAACAACGAAAAAAAGCAAATTTCCTATTTTTCACGCCGAATAACTGCGCAAATACACGTGATAAATATACATAATATGGAAGAAATCGCTGGAAGTGAAGTGCTTTCCGATTCTAATTCTTTTGTTTCTGTTATATCAGAGCCTTCGTTTGTATCTGTATCATCTGCTACTTCATTTTCCACAGCCTCAACATCGATAGTTAAAGTTGCATAACTCGAGTAACTAGTCGCCTCTGAGTAAACTGAGAACTCTAACTTGCATTCCTTAGTCGGGTGGCTAGCTGACGCTTTTACTTCTAGAGTACCAAAAAATAGACCATCATCTACACTCGAAGCCGGATTGATAGGCATCGGTAATGAGGAAGCGGGTTCAAAAGAGTCGTCTAATAGAGGACATCTTGACGAGGAAACGCTGTACTTTGTTATCGCATCATCCGTATTACCGAGATTGAAGACTTGTACATTTATCGATTTAGAGGTTCCTGCCTTAATTGAAAATTCGGCATTTTCAGAGGTTAATCCTGACATTTCATACTTCACACGCATATCAAAAATTTGAGAAAACTCAAGATCTTGAGTGATCTCGCGGGAAGAATCAGCAGCTTGACCACCAATCATCTCAATCATTTGAAGTGTTACAGTTTCTGTAAACTCATCTGCATTGTACAACATACCATCTTGTGATTGTCCAGAACCTGTTATCTTTAGGTCGAATGTCTCATTTGAATTGCCTGAAATGCTTACTTGACCCGGCTCATCCACCTCGAATTCAATCTCCTCAAAACTGACTTCAAAATCTACCTCTATCGGCGTTGCCCTGTTGTTATTTATCCAAAATTCTAATGATAACTCGAATCTGTAAGTGTCGGAATCCAAATCCATGATTGCAACATCTTGGTCAATTTCCCAATCTGCCGTCCATTGAATATCTGGACTGGGAACTTGTGACGAAACTGGTATTGCGAACAAAGAAATCACAAGAATTAGTGGAACCAGACGCCTCATGATAATTCCTCACATGCTCGTTTGATTAGGACTTTTACCATGTTTCTACGATATCTGGGAGGTAGTGATGTATTGTTGACTGGTTTTGTAGTCCTAAACACTGCATCACAAATTGCTTTCACGTCTCCATCCGATTCTGCAACCTCTGAATCGTGCCTCCGAGGGATACTTTCCAGAGCTGTTGTTGCTACTCTTAAGGTTGAGCGATCACCTTTTTTCCATGCTGCTGCTGCTCCGGCTTCTGGAAAATCCCAAGAATCTCTAACCCTTAATTTACGATACGAACCTATCCAATCTGCAACGTCTTTAGGTAGCGTTACTTTTAGCATAAATTCTCCTGGCTGTAGCACGTTTCTAGTCATTCCATCTAACTTATAAAATTCCACGAGTGGCATTATTCTGGTTCCATTAGGACCGATAAGATGAACGCTTGCGTCTAGAACCATCAATGTTGGTGCTATGTCGCCTTGGTAAGTGGCAACGCATAACTCATTCTGATTTGGAATTACTCTGCAATCCGCACCGGTTCCGCAATCACACTTATGGCACCAATCAATACTACTTCTCCACTCTTCTGTCTGATTAAACCAGAAACATCTAGTGTCCAAGCATAGATTACCACCTAGTGTTGCATTTCTTCTTATCAATGAGGATGCCACCTTACTAGCTGCCTCTGCAACAATTGGATGTACTTCACTTGATTCCGCAAGATCGTGTAGTCGAGCCATACATCCGATTTCCGTCATTGAAATATTTGATATCCCATCGATACCTGCTAGGGAAATTACATGAGGTTTGGAATTTATGTGCCACTTGTAATTTGGAATAAGGTCTGTTCCACCAGCAATCCAATCGAATTCTTCTCCTGTTGACATAATTTGTTTTGCGATTTCGCATGCCTCAGAAACTGATTTTGGCCTGTGTAATTCGAATGGAGGCATCAACATTATTTTCCACCCTCCATGTGCCTTTGCTCCTTTTTGGTCCATGCGGTTCCCGCAAGACCGAGATTGTCTATTTGGCTAGAATCTGGCTTGACTGAAATCTTCCAGGTTTCATCCTGCTCCTCAGGCGGTAATGTTGGGTCTAATCCAAACAAGACTCCGTTGAGATATGGCCCCTCGTCTTCTTTTCTCTGCCTACGGGCATCTCTTAGTTTGTGCTCAGCAGACCTTTCAATCAATTTCTTTTGGAGTTCAGAAAAATCTAATCTTGGAATTGGCAGGTCTTTTGCATCATCCAGTTTTTCTTTTTTCATTTTCTTCGAAATCGCAGCCCAAACCTTGTCGGGAGTCAATGGCAGGTCGTTAATTCGCACACCTATCGCATCATAAACAGCATTGACAACAGCCGGAAGAATTGGCAGAAGCGGACCTTCTCCCGCTTCCTTAGCTCCAAAGGGACCTTCCGGGTCGCATGATTCAATGATTATAGGAGTTACATTAGGCATCTCATGGACGCTTGGAATCTTGTACTCGAGGAAATTTGGATTCTGTAAATGGCCTGTTCTTCCGTAAACCATTTGTTCTGACAACACTTGTCCTAAGCCCATGTGGCAAGAACCAATTATTTGCCCTTCAACTGCCAAAGGATTCAACGCTTTTCCACAATCATGTGCAGCCCAAACATCTGTGCATTTAATCAGCCCAGTGTCGACATCAACCTCTACTTCTGCTACATAAGCAGAAAAGGAATATGCGGGTGCTAAACCTGCTGCTGCGCCTTTATGAATCCCGCCCATCGGTGGAGTTCTGTATGCGCCACTTGCTATTAAAGCACCAATATCCTCCTGAGATTTGTGTAATGCATCAAGATATGAAACCCCGATCTTCGGGTCTTTCTTGAAGTAAATCCGTCTGTCATTTAGGACTAATTTTTCTGGTGGAAGTTCGAGTATTTCTCCTGCTGCGTTGAGAAGTTTTTGTCGTATCTCGAGAGCTGCTCCTATCGCAGCATTTGCGTTCATGAAAGTAACTCTTGAAGAATATGAACCTAGGTCTACCGGACTCGTGTCACTCTCATGAGATCGGACATGAATCATCTCCAAGGGTAATGCAAGTACTTCAGCAACTACCTGAGCAACCGCTGTACTAGAGCCTTGTCCTATATCAGCCGCTCCCGTATGAACTGTTACACCTCCGTCCATATCGATTTGCAAGTGAACTGTTGCATGAGGGAAATTGTGAGGGTCCCAGTGGATAGGTAAACCCGAACCTGAAATAAAGAAACCACATCCTATACCAATTCCTTTGCCAAGAGGTAATTTGCGGAATTTCTCATCCCAATTACTACCTTCCCTTACTCTTTCCAGTGCTTGACGCATACCATTTGAGGTTATTCTGAAACCGGTTATCGTTTTGGAGTGAGGTGGCAATAGATTAGCCAGACGAAGATCAATGGGATCTACTTGCAATTTTTCAGCAATATCATCTAGACCTACTTCTATAGCACACCTAGTGTTGACCGCTCCATGACCTCTCATTGCACCACTTGCTGGTTTATTGGTCCAAACCCTCGCTCCAGTGTAATGAAACGAACCAAGCTCATAAGGTGCTGTAGCAAGAACTCCATTGTAATACGAAGTAACGTGTCCGAACGATGCGAAACCACCCCCATCGATGAGTGCATCGATCTCAAACCCAGAAATTTTCGCATCGTCATTTGCATTTATCTTCACTTCGATGTGCGAGGGGTGTCTTCCGCGATTAACCCAAAATACCTCCTCTCTGTCAAAAGTTATTCTAACTGGTTTGCCTGCTTTTCTCGCTAGAATCGCAGCACACATTTCGTGTGGGAATGGATCAGATTTTCCCCCAAATCCACCGCCAACAAACGTACGAATCACGTTTATTTGATGCATTGGCACCTCAAGAACGGTTGCTAATGCTCTGTGAGCATAGTGCGGCACCTGTTGAGGGGTGTACAACTGTAAACGTCCATTTGGATCCCAATGGGCTACGACAGCGTGTGGTTCTGTAAACCCGTGGTTGACACCCATAAATTTCCACTTACCGTTGTGGAATGCAGTGGTGGTTTCCTCGAGACTATCTCTGTCTCCGAATTCTTGGAATACTCTTTTTTGGACATTTGTTGAACCAATGTGGTACGGGCCTCGCCAATGAATTGGTTCATCCACATCGAGGAGCCCTTTCTTTGGATCATGAATTGCATCTAGGACCTCATATTCAACCTCAATTAGAGTTGCTGCATGTCTAGCGGTCTCTTCATCAACAGCTGCGACGCATGCAACCAAATCACCAACATGCCTAACCTTCTCAACAGCCATCGCATGCTCGTCTTTTGTTACAGGCAAAACCCCGAATTTACTTGGCGCATCCACACCAGTAGATACGGCGATTACACCCGGTAATTCCTCTGCTTTTGTTGTGTCTATGCTCTTTACCTTTGCATAGTGATAGGGCGACCTTACAATTCTTCCAATTAATTCGTTGGGCAACCTTATGTCATCACCATACCAAGCTTGACCCGTAACTTTTGCATTAGCATCGACTAAAGGAGTCCTTTTTCCTACAGTAGTTCCTGTGCGGTAACTATCTTGGAAGTGCCCACCTGCTGGTTGGGCTTCATTTCCACCCTCCAGTTCCGGAATAAATTCTAAATCGCGCTCAGCCATCTCAGGCCTTGCTCCTCCTGAGCCGGGAGGATTGAATCGCATTTTCCCTGCGACTCTTTTTCCATCGACACGAACATCTTTGCTCATGCCTGCTTGCTGAACGTAATCTTTGCTCATGCCTACACCTAAATCTCTGGACCGCTGGGGTGTGGGTCTGAATGTGCCGCATTATTAGAAGCAACTGCGTCTGCATCTCCCCTGTGAATCGCTGCAGCAGCTTGTATGGATTGGACTATTTGTTGATACCCAGTACACCTACACAGATTGCCTTCAATTGCACAGGCTATTTCCTTCTCTGTTGGATTACAATTGTTGTTTAGTAATGCTTGAGATGCTACTAAAAATCCGGGCGTACAAAAACCACATTGAGATCCTCCGTGGTCTGCAAAACATTGCTGAATAGGCGCAAGATGCGACCCATCTGCCAATCCCTCGACGGTTATTATTTCCGAACCGCTAACATCATGAGCCATGGTTAGGCATGAAAGTCTAGGGACTCCATCGATCATTACAGTGCAACAACCGCAAGTACCCATATCACAACCTCTCTTCACGCCGAGGCATCCAGTTTTGTCTCTCAAGACATCAAGCAGTATCGAATTCGACTTTGCAATTACTTCTTGTTGTTGTCCATTTACGTTAGCAGACCAAATTTCTGTTGGTGCAGGAGGAATCATTGATACGAAGTCTTCACCAACCACAAGCCCCACCAACCTGATGCTGTTAGAGTGACTAACCCTATCAGCGTTGCCCCTTATTTTGTAATGCACTTATAAAATGGGAAAATTCACCGTAAAGAAACCATTGTATAATCTTCTTTTCCGGGGAGAGGTTCCCTCCAATCTTCATCCCCCGGAAGGATTAATCCATCGCCTATACTAACTAGGTCCTGAGCCAGCATTTGTTGACTATTACACAATTTATTCCAATCCAATGATGAATCCCTCCACCTCGCCCACAGCCTCATTCTTCGCCATGAAGACTTACCCTTCGAGTAAAGTTTGATTTGTAATTTACCAGCAGTCGGCATCCACCATATCATTAGAGGCAGAACTAGAGCAGGTGGTAGTGAAAATAAGAAGTCGATTATCATGCTGTAGTCCGCTAAACCTGCAATTGGACTAGAGTCCGAAAGTAATGCCCATGTGAATGCATATGCTGACAAAAGCCACCATATGGGATATACAATCAAAGCGGTGTAGAGTTTGAGCGCCCCCCTACTTGTTTCCCTCATTCTCGGACCGATAGTTCTGTCAATTGCTACAACCAACAAAAATGGAGGAAAAGAACCAACTATAGCACTAAAGGTCACAAAACCAAGCATAAATGACCACGCAAATAACCATAGAAATATAGAATTCAAAAATCCACGCAATGTTACTGACTTCGGCCTCTTATCAACGTGATGTGGTTTGAGGTCAAGCGTTTCTAACATCGACATATGGTTCCTAGTTCTTGACTCTAAGTCCTCACATTTTTTTTGTTCATTTTTTGCATACCATTCCCAAGCAGCACGTACCCTTCTTGCGCCTAATACACCCTCGCCGTAACTACTGAAATCAGCTATATCTGGATTTTTGCGTTTCCTTTCTGCGTGAATAATCGACCGAGCATTCCATATCAATTCACGATCGCTCCAGTCATCCTTGGAGAGAGCAGAACGTGTGATTTCGCCTGAGATTATATCGCTCAACTCTTCAATAGTCCCTGAGATTTCGATTGGCCTCTCGACTGTCAAAGCTACTCTCTCTCTGAATAGATGATTTCTGCTGTAGTGTATACCCACTGGAATTATCACAGGTTTATTTTTTTCAGACAATTCTGCTGCCCTTAACGCAATTCTGGCAGCACTGTCTTGGATTTCCTTAGCCTTTGGAGAATTGTGGGATTCACCTTCTGGAAAAACAATAACATTTTTCCCAATCGAAATTTGATGTGCGATGCTATCTAACTGTTCATCGCTTTTCAAAACACCATTGAATCTTACTTGCTCGCCAGGTAACAGTCCTCGTGTCAATAGATTGTCAAATAATCCTCCCGGATGCCATGACACAATAATAGCGCCTCTATCTGTTGGTAAATTTTCTACATCAATCACCGTGATTTCTCTAAACCATGTCGACATCAAAACCCTACTGAACCAGTTTTGAAGCCCCATGAGTAGGCCTGTAACATGGCGGTTTTCACTTCTTTGCTGATTTTACATACAAACACAGAGTTCAAACACTATCAAAGATTCGCGTACACAAGGTGAAGCCAATGAACGGTTACAAGCGATGCTTCGGAGTTTTTGGGTTGGTGATATGGATAGCACCTTTATTGATAGCGACAATACCTGTTTCCGCAGATGTAGAAACAGATTCTGAGCCGCGAGGATGGTGGAATGATACGACCCTAGACCGCAATCAAAACAGAATCGGAGATATGGTGGAGTTGCACAAAGAAAATCCAATTTTTCTAGATGAAGACAATACTTTGCCCCTCATCATTGATTTCTATTACACACCGGGACAAGATGAAATAGATATGCTTGAAAAACACGTTGATTACGAGCACCAGTTTATTCTTCATGGCATTGACGCACTTGCCGGAAGAGTGCCTGTGAGTGAATTACTGACGCTAAGAGAACTTCCTGGTGTCGTGATGATAGAACTTGATGGAATTCTTACCATAGCGAATAATGATGCAAGAATAGGTCATGGAGTGGATATGACCTTTGCAGAGACCGGATATGATGGGTCTGGAACAACTGTTGCAATCATTGACACTGGACTAGATGGAAATCACACAAGCTTGGATGATCAAGACGATGACCCTACTACAGACGACCCGAAAATTCTGGGTTTCTACGATGCAGTGAACAGCCCCGATGATACTAGCGGAAACATATTCCCTTTCGATGACCAAGGTCATGGTTCACACTGCGGAGGTACAACTGCAGGAACCGGTGCACCGACATACGAACACCCTGGAATGGCCCCCCAAGCACACCTTGTAGGTGTCAAAGTACTAGGAGCTGATGGTTCGGGAAGTTTTTCAGGTGTTATGGCGGGGATGCAGTGGACAATAGACACCATGCATCAGTATAATACCAAGATTGCGTCTATGAGCCTTGGAGGACCGGGAGCAATTGAATGGACTTCTTCAGAAGAGGATAGTGTTAATCGACAAGCAAACAAAATGGTCAGATCTGGAATAGCTCTCTTCATCGCTGCTGGGAATAATGCGGTTAGTGCCCAAATTGGAACCCCGGGTTCTGCTGAAGATGTCATCACTGTTGGAGCATTAGACAAAGACACCTCAATCGCTGTTTACTCAAGCCAAGGACCTACAGAGGAAGGGCGAGTCAAACCTAACCTTGCTTACATGGGAAGTAGTATCATGTCTGTAGAATATAATTCGGGTGACCAGTATTCCGCCAAGAGCGGCACGAGCATGGCTACTCCTGGAGCAGCAGGCGTTGGAGCCTTAATGCTTCAAGCGAATCCCAATTTATCACCTTTCGATATTAGAAATATAATGCAGGAGACTGCTACATACAGACAGTGTCACTACATGGGCGCAAATGAGCCATGTGCTGAAGACCTAATTCCAAAAAATAGACAAAACAACGTATATGGACACGGCCACGTTAATTCACTAGAAGCCGTGATTGAGGCTGCAGAATACAATCAAAGATACTCATTTGACTACAACATTACTCTGAACGTTACTGAAACCGTATTGAAAAATGGTAACATTGAGATGGGGCCTGGTTCTGTAATGACAATCAAGATTAGTGAAACTGTAGACACTGTTCAATGGATGAGTAACGACTTACGTGATTCTTGGACTAATATTTTGTCCTACAATGGAGGAGGAAATGTAGAGATTAGTTATACAGATTTGGTTAATCAATTCGAGCGCCTACCTAATGTAACGATTCATGACCAGCACACTCTCTCTGTCAGAGCATTAGACGGAACAAGTTCAAGCCGTCTTTTGTCTGTAGATATTTTGCTTACAGAAGAGGTCTTAGTGCCAGTAGAAGAATCATCGAGTTCAAACATGAATTTCGTTGTCTATGGATCGATATTCGCTGCTCTTATCCTTTCAATAATTCTTGTTGTTGCCTTTGTGAGAAATGATGACAAGGAAGATGCCTTGTATAACCAAGATACAGATATCAACGAAGTTGTCGAAGCGGAAATAATTGATTAAAAGGTTATTCCAAGCGATTTCCGGCTCAACATTCAAAAGGTGAATTGCTGAACGCACTCACGAGAAACATGGCCGGAGTACCATCTAGACCTAGAAGACCAAATGCCGTAAAGACAATATCGCAACGAGCAGGAAATCTATCTGTAGCTACCGCTGCAAATCCTACAGTCAAGATTGGAACAATAGGTCAACCAGATAATATGGTTGATACAAGTCTACAAAAATTTGCACAACTGATTCTCTTCGGTGTAGCAATGATAGGTATCTGGGCAGGATTACTGCGCATAGCATTTCCAGGAGATGGGCAAGAAACTGGACAACCAGAATTCCTTGTTCTTGGTTTTGGAGGATTGATGTCCGGTTTCCTAGGAATATCACTTGTTGAATTTCAAAGAAGGAGAGGTGGTAATGAACTACAAAATGTTCACGACTACATGCTTGGTGTTGCATTTTTCTTCTTAGCTGTCGGCACACTATGGGGCTCAAGGTGGCTAGTTGGATTCATGGCTGAACAGGGTGTTGATTGGTTCATTCCGGCAGGCACAGATCCGACAACTGAAGGATGGATACCTTCTCCTAACGCTATTTATGTTCAAATGGCTGCAACCCTAGGACTTGCACTTGCTCAAACCTATTACTTGATGCGTCTGAAAGGAGTCACAACTTTTGGATGGTCTGTAACAACCTTCACTCCACTTGTCGTCGCATTGATTGGATCGAGTATCTGGATGGATTGGTCTGATAACATTGTATCATGGGAATTAGGCATCTCGATGATTGCCTTAGCTTCCTTGTCGATGTGGCTATCACTGCGGGCAAATAGTGGAATAATTTTCTCAGTCGTCGCTGTTACCTCTGGATTGCTACCTCTCTTGTATGAATATAACAACGATCCAGATGTTGGCCCAGGAGGGGCTCTGTCTCTACTTGTGTTCATCATAATAGTCCAAGGACTAATGGCTGCAGACCGCCGCCTGCGTCAAGACCTAATGCAATGGACCTCGATTTTCTTGGTCGGCGAGGTTGTCTTGGCGATGTACCTTGCCAGATCGGGAGATTATGAATTGATTTTAGGTCCTATTAGACAATCTGAAATAGGCTCTTTAAGCCCATATCTTACCCTGCAAGTTGGCCTATGGCTGACGGTTTTGTTTGCGTATTTCCCTGCAACGCTAATGAGAAGAATTCCATATATGCCTATAGGGCTAGCAGCGAGTCTGTTCATAATTACTCCAAGTGCAAGCCTCATTCCATGGGTTACAACATTGATAATGCTACCCTACCTATTGGTAATTTCCAAGGTAACGAGAAACTGGGTTGCAAATATGACAATGCTTGCTGTCGGATTTTCATTCTTCGCTCAATCTCACTTCATGGGAGGATTTGAACCGTCATGGTTAGAATTTACGATTCTAATTGTTGTTCTAATCTCTGGAGAATTTGGTAGGCAGAAGGGACATTTGTCAGATTGGGCTCATTTCGTAACCTTAGGATTACTCATTTTGTCAGAATCTGTTTTGTTTGGTGACGACCCATACACTCCATGGGCTCTTTTCCTTTACGCAGTAATTTCATCATTTATCATGATGCAAGATGCAGAAAAAAGCGGAGATAAGCAAAGAGCATTCGAAGCATCCTCTGCTACAGCAGGGTCTATGCTGCTAGCAATCATTCTGTCATACTTCGATAGATTAGAAGTGCCCTTACCAAGCAACATTTCATCAAGCCTTGACGGTTTTAACATAACACTAGCACTTGTTGGATTGATTGTTTACGTCGCTATGCGTAAATTCAAGACTATCGAACTTGATGTAGGCGTACTACTAAACTGGGCTGGGAGTCAAAGCAAAAAAGTCGTCCCGGTATTTGACTCAAAAACAAATGCCTGGATTGTACCAGAAAAACCACGTGAAGTCAATCCAATGGATTACTCTTGGGGACCTTTGGGGCGAATGAGCCTAATCGGACCAATGATGTTATTCACATTCTCTTTAACATCAGTTGGACTAACAGACCTCGCTGAAAATATAGTTTGGACTATGTTGATGATTGTACCGCTAGGAATTATCGTATCAGAGGTTCTCAGCGAGGAAGAGGCTTCATCCACTGGTAGGATGATTGCAACCATTACTATGATTGCAGTAGCGGCTCCAATGGCATTTAGCTTGAATGAGGCGAGATCCGAAGTAGAAACATTATACAATTCTATGATTCTGTTTGACATTTTATTGCTTTCAGGACCGCTTGCGGTGTCTATATTATTGACGAAGAAGGGGCTGAACGAAGAGACTTTGAATCCCACCGCAGATATTGTTACTCTTTTGGGTCTGCTTGTAATTGGATTGTTCGATACAAGTGGTGGATTACTGTTTATCCCTATGTATCTATTAGTATTCCAACGAGCAATGGTCCATAGACAAAACTTTGTAATTAGCGTCGCACCTATTGCAATCCTATTCTTTGGCGAACGATTTATTGATGATGGAGCATTAATTGGAGAGATTGTAGGCGCATTTAGCACATCAGCATATGATTTAACAGAGGTAACTTTCATTGGACTGAGCAGATTTGCCTTCGTCCTGATGGCCGTCACAAACACCGTTATTTTGGTCAGAGCAGTTATAGATAGGCAGTATGGCGAAGGTATCGAAATTGGGGCTCCGATAGCCTTCCCTTCTCTTTGGCTAGCACTAGGCATATTTGGAATACTACCCGAAGCAAGTTGGTTATTGTTAGCTCTTACAGTGCTTCTAACAGTATATTCCTGGTTAATTGGAAAACTAGACCTAATACCATGGGTTCCCGTACTGACATTCTTCTCTTTCTGGGTAGGTTTCACCAACGATTCTAGTTTCAGCGACTATGACGAAATTGACTACATCACAAATAGCCTACTCGGAACAGGACTATTCACCCTAATTCTCAACCAGGGAAGTGCAAAAGAATGGTTGTACAAATTCGTTGATGAAATTGAGGAAATCTTGGATATAGAAATTAGCGAAGAGAGTGTTGCATCAGTCTTCGACTTGAGTACTCAAGAGTCAAGGGAGCGATTGACTGCTATAATGAGAACATGGACTATCGTCTGCTTGACATTCTCTTGGACTGCATTCAAAGGAATTGGTACTGTAATTGGTGCAATTTGGGCTACATACGACACGTTTGCGAACGGTCAAAAATACGCTATTTTTGCTCTACCATTATTGCACGCATTCGCAGTGTGGAACGTTTTGGAAAGAATGGATCAAACAGGAGCTACTCAAGACGCACTGGTTGGTACTGTCTTGATGCTAAGTGGAATTTTGATGACCATAATTGCAACAAAAACAGAAATTGCATGGAACTGGAACATCTTCAGTTGGAATGACGAACTTGAATACTATGGCTGGGTCGATAGAGCCGGCCAGCTGGGCATCGTTTACTTCCTGTCCGGAATTTCTTGGGCGATTGGAGATGCTGAGTTGGATGCTTTCATGTGGACGGTTTGGGCCGCCTTCCTCTCTGGCATAGCAGTCCAAGGATTCAGAGATGAAACAGAAACACCATGGCGCAGAGGAATTGGTGCAATGGGATGCATATTCTCACTATTCATGCTTTCATTGACATTCGATACCGAACTTTACACGAACGTTACATGGATGTTCATGGGTGTAGTTGCCCTAGGATTTGGCTTTGCGTACTTCGCAAGGTTGGGAGAAATCTCGACACTATTCTCTGAGGATTTCACAGATGCACAGGAAGCAATTTTGGAAGAGCGAGATATGGGTGGAGAAGGTGATCAAGACTCAACCGACGAAGTAGCATCAATCGAAGATGAGACAGAACAATCAGACCAGGAGATATTCTCTACAGATGAGAATGTCGAAGAAGAGGCTGAAGAAGAGACTGAAGAAGTGATTGAACAATCAGATAAGGAAACGGTCTTGGAAGACACTGATGAGGAAATCGACGAAGTGGTAGAAGATACAACTGAACAAGCGAAAGAAGAAGATGTAGAAAACCTTCAGCCCGCATTGGATAAGGAAATTAAAGAAGTAATTGATGAACAGCAAAAGACTGAAACAAAACCTGCCTTTGATTATGATTTGTTGCTAGACCCATCAGTATCTGCAGCGATTCAAAATTCCCTCGCAAGTACACCTCACGAAGGGTTCAAGCCAGTTGTATCCGTTTCTTCAAATGGAAATTTGAAAATCGATTTCGTCCCTCTATGAAAGCGCCACTATGAAGCACTGAATTGTATTGGACCAATCATGGCGGGAGAGATGGTTTGGATCGATTTAGAGATGACGGGACTCGATATAGAGACTGAATCAATTATTGAGATTGCCACAATAATAACTGATGAAACGTTGAATATAATTGCTAGAGGACCAAATTTAGCAATAAAGGTTGAGGAAGAACTGCTTATTGGAATGGACGAATGGAATACTACCCATCACACAGCATCAGGTCTTGTTAAGAGAATCCAAACCGAAGGGGTTAGCCTTCAAGAAGCAATAGAGCAAACCTGTGATTTTTTGCAGAAACACTTGGACCTTGGGAGGGCTCCGCTGTGTGGCAATTCTGTGCATAATGATAGGTTATTCCTAGCAAAGGAAATGCCAGAAGTTCTGGAGATGTTGCACTACAGGATTGTAGACGTATCAACCATCAAGGAACTGGTTAGAAGATGGTATCCTAAATTGGAGCGTTATCAGAAAAAAGAAGCACACAGAGCACTTGATGACATAATAGAATCAATTGAAGAATTGAAGTATTACAGAGAGCATGTTTTCAAAATTTAATCCCTTTGTACGCTGCAAGAATCTCTGCCAATACCGCTACAGCAATTTCTTCCGGGCTTTCTGCACCGATATCTAGACCAATTGGACAATTCACACTATCTAGTTTATCTTGTTCAATTCCAGCCTCCAGTGCTACTTTGGTAAATGCCCGCCATTTCGCCTTGGATCCTATCACTCCTAAACGGCCGGAGTACCCAGCAAATAGCAGACCTAGAAGGCGTTCTTCGTCCTCTTTCCAATCGTGACCCAACAACAGAATGTCACTGAATCTCGAAAGTGTTTCTTGATTCTCAGCCATCATGAAATCTTTGGGACAAGAATGATGAGTTTCAATCGCACCCTCCAACTCAGCATATTCAGCGCGTGAATCCTGAACGGAGTAGTTCCAATTTAGCGGTTTGCAGGCTTCTGCTATTGCTTTCGCACAATGTCCACCGCCCATCAAAAGTATGTGTGGCATGGGAATAATTACCTCCAAGGCGACAGAAACTCGGCCGCCACAAAGGCTGTCGAGGGGTTGTACCTCATAGCCCTTGGCACCCTTATTTAATCCATAGGTCACAATTTTCCCAGATGGTTTTGAGGCCGTAGAGAGTAACTCCTTTAGCAAACTAATGACCTTCATTTCCAGACCTGCACCACCAACCGTTCCTACAACCTCTAAGTCGGTCAAGGCGAGCCTTGCTCCAACTTTACCCGGTACTGAGCCCGAGGTTTCAACTACACTAGCAATCGCTACCTTGCGGTTTAGGGAGAGCTGATTCAAAGCCCATTGCAATATTTGCCCGGTCATGGTAACGCCTCCAAATCTTCTGGCGTATCTATGTTCAAATGAATCCCAGGTGCATCGATTTTTAGTATTGAGATGCTATCTCTAAGTGAGGCATCTTTCCTAAGCAAAAGAATCGACTCGATATCACACAAAAGCAGAGGGTGGCCACTTGGTTGAGGGGATGTGTTTTGTCTACAAGTAAGAAGACTTCTAACTGTTTTTTCATTCCACCCACACCTGTCTACTGGACATATCAAAATTTTACTTGGGGTTCTTCCTAATTCACTTATCAAGGATCTTATGCCAATTTGTAAAGTACCCGTTCTTCCATCCTCCGGGCTTGGGTTGACTATCACAATAGCACCCTCACACTCAAGCATTATGTCAACCTGCAATTCTGTTCTGGTAACTACCACTATGGGGTTACAGCCACAGTCTGATAATATTCGAACCGCTTTCGCTACTAGAGACTCTCCACCCCACTGTACAAGGGCTTTTGGTTGACCTAACCTAGTGGATGCTCCCGCCGCCAGAATGATGGCTGGAACACCTTTTGCCATAATCTCACAGGTCCTTGGTAATCTCACGACCGATAATCATTCGTTGGACCTGACTGCTGCCCTCGTAAATCTGCATTACTTTTGCTCCTCTCATTAGTCTTGCAACCGGATATTCCTCTGAATAGCCATAACCACCGTAAACTTGCACAGCATCTGTAGTAACTTCCATAGCCGTATCTGATGCAAACCGTTTTGCGTGCGCTGCAGATTCTGTATTCCGTAATCCCGCATCCCCATCAACGGCTGATTTCCAAGTTAACAACCTAGATGCCTCAATTTTAGTCTTCATGTCGGCAAGCATGAATTGAATTGCCTGATGGCGGTGTAATGGCTTTCCAAAGGTTTGCCTTTCACTAGAATATTGCAAAGCATGCTCATACGCAGCCCTTGCTAGACCGGTAGCATGGGCTGCAATATTTGGACGTGACATGTCAAAGGCTTTCATTGCATTCATCCATCCGCCAGATTCAGACCCTCCAACGAGATTCTCCGCTGGAACTCTCATGTCATCAAAAGAAATCGATCGTGTATCAGAACATCTTTGACCCATGTTGTTTTCTTTTTTGCCTAGAGACAAACCCTCACAGTTAGAATCTACAATAAAACCAGACATACCGCGGTAACCTGCATCGATATCTGTCTTTGCTAATACGAAGAACCAATCAGCTTTACCTGCTCCGGTTATCCACATTTTGGAGCCATTAATCACGTATTCATCACCATCTCGAACTGCGAGTGTTTTACATGCAGCAACATCAGAACCTGCCCCGGGCTCTGTGACCGCATAAGATGCAAGGGCCCCTTTTTCAGCGACCATGCGCAGGTACTTGTCTTTCTGCTCATGAGTACCGCCAGTAATAACAGGCGCACATGCAAGACTGGTAGCATATGCTGCGGTCGCAAACCCTGGATCTCCCCAAGCCAATTCTTCGTTCACAAGAACCTCTTCCATTATCCCCAAGCCCGGTCCGCCATAATCTTCAGAGATATGGAGATTGAGAATTCCCATCTCGTGAGCCGCTTTTATGGCATCTATTGGATACTCTGAGTTTGCATCCCAGTGCTCAGCATTTGGACGGACTTCGTCAACTGCAAATTGATGTGCAAGTTCACGCAGCATCTCCTGCATTTCATCAAGTTTGAACTCGACCATGTCAAGCCCACATAGCCATTCCGCATAAGAGATGCTGTCAATCAAAGTACAATGTATCCTTGCCTTTGTAATTCAAGAGATATAATGAACAAAACATAGAATGTGATTAAGATACTGCCTTCCCATCTACTGAACTTGAATCCTGTCCACATCATAGTCAAACAAAGAGAAACTCCGAGCAAGGTTGCGGGTATAATCAGATACATAGTTAGGTCATAGGAACCTTCTGTCAATGAGATTGGAGAAACCAGTGCTGCGATTCCAATAGACAGAAGAGGGTCTGTTATATTGGAGCCAATCAGTGTTCCTATCGCAACGCCTTGGCTTTTTCTCACCGCTACCATTGCAACGGTTAATTCAGGAAGAGAGGTTCCAAGACCTGACATTGTAGAACCAACAATGGCATGTGGAACATTTAGTTGGTAAGCAATCTCGCACGCATACTTAACCAATTGATTTGCTGAATATACAGCCAATGTCAAACCGATGACAACCATGACAAAATATGCAGTCCCTGTCCAACTAAAATCCGCTTTCTTTACACCGTCTACAGCCTGTTGTTCGTCTTCACGTATCTTGTCTGTATCACTTAGTAACCAGGTTATGTAAAGCCCGTATATTAGAACTAAAATGCCACCTTCAATTCTTGAAAGTTCGTCACCCTCCCACAATAATGCTGTTAAAATTACAACAGACATTAGCATTAGTAAACCGTCTCTACGGAGCCAAGCAGGTCTTATTTCTAAAGGCTTGAAGGCAACTACAATACCAAGAACAAGAGTTATTTGTACTAACACTGAACCATATATGTTGCCTACTGCCAAATCCATCAACGCAGGGTCATTGCCGGACGTGGCAGATGCAGTTGCTGTAACTAAAATCTCGGGTAAGGAGGTACCTATACTCACAATTGTAAGACCGATTACAACTTCTGCCATTCCCGCTCTGCGCGCTAGCCCTTTTGCTCCCTCTACAAAGAAATCAGCAGATGTTATCAACAGTGCAAGAGCGATTATAATCAGAACAATCAGAATACCAATATTTGTCCAGTCGTTCTTTGCTGTAATAGTACCAAGTATGGCGAGGGTGACAAACAAGGCAAAAGAAATCAATAGGGCATTCCATTGAAGGAGAGCACCAATACCTTGTCTTTGGGCCTGCTCCGCCATGATTGTTGACGTTAGAAACTCCTCTTTGATGGTTGCGAAAAA
>CEPA01010670.1_pt1 | contig 18740 bp, 19 predicted proteins | sample 356241 | NCBI WGS metagenome assembly CEPA01 (sample SAMEA2620542, study PRJEB7988) | marine metagenome | biome: marine biome (ENVO:00000447); feature: surface water layer (ENVO:00002042); material: "saline water (ENVO:00002010), including plankton (ENVO:xxxxxxxx)" | depth 5 m
CTTGCCTCTGAGGATATTAAAGCAGCTATAAATGAGATCGAGGCCATAACAATGAAAACAACAAATGATGATATACTTGATATAATTTTTAATGAATTTTGTATTGGAAAATAATGTTTCACATGAAACATAGACCCACTTTGTTTCACATGAAACATTTTTCTTGATTAAACGAATTTAAAACCATAAAACAGTTATATGACCGAATATGATGTAATAGTAATAGGAGGTGGGCATGCTGGTTGCGAAGCTGCGACAACTTCTGCTAGGTTGGGGGCAAAAACCCTACTAATTACAGGTTCTTTGAATACAATTGGTGTTATGTCTTGTAACCCCGCAATGGGAGGAATAGGAAAAGGACACCTAATAAGAGAAATTGACGCGCTTGATGGGTTAATGGGGAGAATATCTGATTTATCCGGAATTCAGTTTAAGATGTTGAACAAAAGAAAAGGACCCGCTGTCCAAGGGCCAAGAGCCCAAATAGATAGAACACTTTATCTTCGCAATATGCAAAATGAGATGTTTAACTATAAAAATTTAAGCTTTTATGAGGGAATGGTTGACGATTTATTGGTTGAAAACGGTAAAGCCAGTGGAGTTTTGTGTAAAAATCAAAAAAGTTTTTTTGCACATTCAATAATCTTAACAACAGGAACCTTCTTAAATGGAGTAATTTTTTGTGGTAAAAATACAACACCTGGAGGTAGAATTAACGAACCTCCAGTAATTGGTCTATCAAAAAGGCTAAAAAAACTAAACCTAAATTTGGCTCGACTAAAGACCGGTACTCCTGCAAGGATTTTAAAAAGCTCAATAAATTTTAATAACCTTGAGAAACAAAATGGTGACAGTAAGCCTGAGCCCTTTTCATATATGCACGATCAAATCAAAAATAAACAAATCAGTTGTTTTATTACAAGAACCACAAAAAAAACGCATGATATTATCCGTGATAATATAAAAAAATCTGCAATGTATTCTGGTCTAATTTCAGGAGTTGGGCCGCGTTATTGTCCTTCTATTGAGGATAAAGTAGAAAGGTTTTCACAAAAAGATAGCCATCAAATATTTCTAGAGCCTGAGGGCCTTGATTCTGATCTTATATATCCAAACGGTATATCAACATCTTTACCCAGCGATATACAGGAGAAGTTTTTAAAAACAATACCCGGTCTTGAAAATGTAAAAATTCAACAATTCGGGTATGCCATTGAATATGATTATGTTGATCCCAGAGAGTTGAGCCATACATTAGAGGTCAAAAAACTCCCAGGACTTTGGCTTGCTGGTCAGATAAACGGAACAACGGGTTACGAAGAAGCAGCTGCCCAAGGTCTGGTGGCGGGTTTAAATGCGGGCAGATCTTCGCTAAATCACAACCCCTTTAAGTTTGATAGAGCAAATGGCTATATTGGTGTACTTATAGACGATTTAGTTACTAAAGGAGTTAGCGAACCATATCGAATGTTTACATCACGTTCTGAGTACCGATTAAGTTTAAGGGCAGATAATGCCGATCAACGTTTAACAGATATTGGTGTAAATCTTGGTATTGTTTCAGAATGTAGAAGATCATCATGGAATAAGAAAAAGAATAAACTCCAATCATTAAGAAGCAAATTGGTCAAAAACAAGATAACACCAAATGAAGCTAGCAAGTTTGGTTTAAGAGTAAATTTTGATGGTAAAGCAAGGTCCGCTTTTGATTTATTAGGCTATCACGATATTAATTATCATATCATAGAAAAAATTTGGCCAGAATTGGCAACAGCCGATAAAACACTTATTGATACAATTTCTGCAGAAGCAACATACGGTCGTTACTTGCAAAGACAAGAACGAGAAATTGAGACATTTAGAAAAGAAGAAGCAAAATTTATTGATACTGACTTGGACTATAATTCCATAAAAGGGTTATCAAACGAGCACAAACAAAAACTAAATATTGTTAGACCTTCAACCATAGGACAGGCTCAAAGAATTGATGGTATTACACCGGCGGCAATCGGGTTGATATTATCCCACTTAAATAAAACAGAGGCAAAAACTGAAATCTAGGAATTCATTAGAGATTTTCTCTTCACAACTAAGAGAAAAAAATAAATTAGTAACCCTTAAAAATGAGGTATTAAAAAACAATATGAAGTTCAATCTAATAAGCAAATCTTCAACAAAAAATTTGTGGAATAGACATATTGTTGACAGCGCCCAGTTAATCAAATCACTGCCTGAGGGGTTCAACAGGTTTATTGATATAGGATCAGGTGCAGGTTTTCCTGGCCTAGTTCTTAAAATTCTTAATAGTCAGCTAGATGGACATCTTGTTGAGTCAAATACAAAAAAAGCTAACTTTTTATCCGATACATCAAAACTGTTAGGCTTGGACTTAAAAATTCATAATTTGCGATTTGAAAATTTAAAACTCCCTAAAGATGAGAATAAATTCATTTTAGTATCAAGGGCTGTTTCAAGCCTAAACAAACTAATAAAAATAAGTTTACCATTTTTTCAAACTGGTTCAGTCGCACTTTTCCATAAAGGTGAAAAATGGAAGGAAGAGATTAGTGAAGCAAATAAATTTTGGTCATTTGAGTTTAAGGCTATTAAGAGCCTAACAAATAAAGACTCAAGAATTCTTTTTTTAAAAAATGTTCTCATAAAAAATAATGATTAAAACTTATTCAATAATAAACCAAAAGGGTGGGGTTGGAAAAACAACAACAACAATTAATTTAGGTACGGCAATGGCTGCATGTGGCGCAAATGTCCTTTTGATAGATATGGATCCCCAAGGAAATTTGACTACAGGTATGGGTTTAAAAAAAGATGAACGAACAAAAGGCGTTTATGATGTTTTAATGAATGGTTTAAATGCTAAAAATGTTCTAAAAAAAACTGAAATAAAAAATTTAGACCTCATGCCATCAAGTGATGAACTCCTGGGAATAGATATCCAACTATCAAATGATAATGATAGAATAATGCGGTTAAAAAATGCTCTCAAAGATATAAATTTTTACGATTATATCCTAATAGATTGTCCCCCTTCATTGAGTCTTTTAACCATTAATGCACTCGTTGCATCAAACGGTGCATTAGTTCCTTTGCAGGCTGAATTTTATGCTTTAGAAGGACTGAGTCAAATTTTGAAAACTATTGATGATATTAAAAACTCAGTCAACCACTCCCTTAACTTAGAAGGGGTTATCATAACTATGTTTGATGGTAGAAATAACTTATCAAACCAGGTTGAAGAGGATGTTCGCTCATATTTAGGCGCAGATGTCTATAACACTATAATTCCAAGAAATATTAAGCTTTCAGAGGCCCCATCGCATGGTTTACCCGCGTTAATATATGACTATAAGTGTTCTGGAAGCATGGCTTATATAGATTTAGCTAGAGAGGTTTTAAATAAATCGGGATGGATTATAAAATGATAAAAAAGAAAAGCTTAGGAAAAGGTTTGGCTGCATTAATTGGAGAAGCTGAGGTCTCATTATCAGCACAAGATCAAAATGTAACTGCAAAAGATTTTGACAAAGATAATCTTTATGAAATTCCAATTGAATTTTTGCATCCTAATAAAAATCAACCAAGAAAGCTGTTTGATACAGAAAAAATAAATGAGCTTAGCCAGTCTATAAAACAGAAAGGTTTAATTCTCCCAATACTGGTAAGAGAAATTAGTAAATCAAATTATCAAATTATCGCTGGTGAAAGAAGATGGAGGGCCTCTCAAAAAGCTGGACTGCATAATGTCCCTGTAATTATAAGAGATATTGATGAGAAAGAAACTTTAGAAATTGCACTAATTGAAAACATGCAAAGAGAAGATCTTAATCCCATTGAAGAAGCTGAAGGAATAAAAAAACTTCAAGATGAATATAATTATACTCATGAAGAACTTTCTAATGTATTAGGCAAATCAAGACCTCAGATTAGTAATATTATTCGATTATTAAAACTCCCTCATAAAGTTAGAGAGTTTGTGCAAAACAAAACATTAACTGCTGGGCATGCAAGAGCCCTCATTGGCGTTGAAGAATCCTATTCTATCGCACAAATTGCTATCAAAAAAAATATGACTGTTAGACAACTTGAGGCATATATTTCTTATATTAAAAATAAAAAAGGAAGAAAAAATATTAATAAAGATAAAGATCCAAATATTTTATCTATAGAAAAAGAAATCACTCAAATCTTAGGACTAAAGATTAATATTAATTACAGTGAAAATGAGAAAGGTAAATTAGAGATTTTTTATAGTAACTTAGAACAATTTGATAATTTGATCAGAAAGTTAAAAACTTAACTACCTTAATGCCGCGGCTGTCAAGCGCAAGACAATATTGCTTGAGATGATTTGAGCAAGTTCAGGTGATTTTTTTATATCAGTTTCACCCTCATTGAGTATAGCTAACGCTCTTTCCACCTTATGCAGTCTCCAAAGCTTTACCTGTTTTATAAAATTATCTTTTTCTTTAAAAAAAATAGGTGGTTTTAAATCGTTCATCGCTTGGTTCAAATTTTTTCCAGAATTGATTGCTAAAATTGTTGTATAAATTCTCTGAAAGAAACTTGATAAACTATTCACAATCAATATTGGGTTTGTTCCATTTGCAGTTAGTTTATTTAAACAAAAAAAAGCATCATCTATACTACCCAGTGCAACAGAATTACATAAATTTTTCATCTCAATAGGCTTATCTGATGAAAGTACTTTTTCTACAATATCTGTATCTACTTTTTTTTCTTCTTTATCGTAAATATAGAGGTTTATTAGCTCAAGATTGGTTTCAATAATACTACTATCTTGTCCAGAGAAGACGATAACTTTATATTTGGCCTCACTAGAAATTGAAAAATTATTTTTTGAAGCATAATTTTCTATAAAATTATTCGCATCTTTTATAGTGTTCTCATAAAAAGGAATGCTGACAAAATCAGATGATTTCTCAAACAAGTTACGCAATTTTGATCTTGGGCTTAATTTACCAGATTTAACGATAATAAATGTATCTTTAGTAGGTTCTTTAAAATAGTCTTCTAAACAACCCGCTTTATCCGTATCTGAAAGGTTTATTCTTACTGTTTTTACACCTTCAGCTAACATAAATGTATTAATTTCATTAAAAAAAAATTCGCTTTGGTTAAGAATGATGTCAGAGTCTATGATCTTAGATTCTATAAACTCGGTATTTGAGTTAAGTTTGTTGTATATAAAGTTAAAGTTTTTATTAACTTGGTACTCGTTTGGACCATATAAAAGTATTCCAAGTTTAGTTTTTGGGCTTTCTATAATATCTTTTATATCCTGAACCTTTCCTTTCATTTAATTTATTTTATTACTTTTAAAAAGCGCCAGCTGTCTTTTTATATCACTAATAACCGATCCAAGTATTCTCCTTCTCGTATCTTGCTCACTTATATAATTTGAATAAGGTTCTGCGACTCTATTATATGCTGATGATATTAGAGACTCACCTGAAAATATTTCTTTTCCACTATTCTTTTCTTTAATTGTAAAAACCACAGATACAGCTAAATTCTTTCTTAGAACTTTCTCATCTTCTCTAATATCAATATCTTCTGATTGCTCATTAACATAAAAATCTATTATGTAATTTTTTTTAGTAGTTGATACATTTAATGATTCTCTTAATCCCTGGTATATAATCATGGAATTTTCTGTCTTGTCTTGTGGTGTGTTAACAATAAATCCATCGAGAGAGTCATAATTATATAATGGTTTAAATCCACATGCATTTAAAAGGATTACTAGCAGAGTTAATGATATAAATTTTTTATATGACAAAATTTAAGATCCTTCCCTTAACATAAATAACTTTTTTGATTTTATTATTGCCCAAATCATTATTAATTTTGCTAATATTTTTAGCTTGCTCAACTATTTTTTCTTGATTTGTTTCTGGTGGTATAGTTAATTCACCTCTCTTTTTACCATTTATTTGAACAATTACAGTAACGGTATCCTCTTTTGTCAGATTTTCAGAAAAGGTTGGCCATTTTTCTTTGCAGACTAATCCTTTAAATCCGCAATATGCCCAAGACTCTTCAGCTAAATGAGGTATGAAAGGTGACAACATAATAATCAACTGGCTTAATACCTCTGATGCCATTTTACTATCTATATTTTCTTTGATTTCTGACTTTGATAGTTCGCCTATCAGGGAATAAAGATTGGCTATCGCCTTATTAAAGGCAATGTTTTCAAGATTAATTGAGATATCTCTTATGCTATTATTCATAATTTTTTTGTATTTTTCTTGTTGTATCTCATTGTTAGTAATTTTTTTATCTATAATTTGTTTGTACTCTAATACTATTCTCCATATTTTCTTGATGAATCTATGCGATGACTCAATACCAGCTTCAGTCCAAAATATATCCCTATCTGGTGGCGAGTCAGAAAGAACAAACCACCTTGCTGTGTCTGCACCATACATTTTAATAATATCATCAGGATCAACAATATTTTTTTTTGATTTTGACATCTTTTCCGAGGCACCAACAATAATTTTCTCTCCAGTTTCTTTGTGACATGCTTGATTATTTTCGTCTTTAATTACATAACTTGGCTCTATCCATTTTCCTTTTTCGTCAGAATATGTTTCGTGGCAAACCATACCCTGGGTAAACATTCCATTAAAAGGTTCCTTAATTTCGAGATGTCCAGTTATTTTTAAAGCTCTGGTAAAGAATCTAGAGTAGAGTAAGTGCAAAATAGCGTGTTCAATTCCACCAATATATTGATCAACCGGTAACCAGTAATTCGCCTCGTTTTTATTTATTGGTTGTGTATTATCAAGGTCACAAAATCTTGCAAAATACCAAGAAGAGTCAATAAATGTATCAAATGTATCGGTTTCCCTTATTGCTTTCATTCCAGTTTTTTTACATGTTGTGTATTTCCAAGTTGGATGACTATCCAATGGATTACCTGGAGCAGATAAATCTATATCTTCTGGCAGTGTAATTGGAAGTTCGTCTTTCGGAACTGGGATTATTGCTCCATCTTCTCTATGCAAAATCGGAATCGGGCACCCCCAATATCTTTGTCTAGATATACCCCAATCTCTTAGCCTATAATTAGTTTTGTTTGTTCCTGCTTTAAATTCTTTTAGTTTTTTTATCGCAGCTTCCTTTGCCTCATTTATAGAAAGACCATTCAGAAATTTCGAATTAATGATTTTACCATCTCCAATATATGCTTCTTTAGTAATATTAAGGTCTTGCTCATTAACGCCCTCAGGACAAACAACAGGTTTGATAGGTAGGTCATATTTATTTGCAAAGTCTAAATCCCTCTGATCGTGTGCTGGGCAGCCAAATATCGCACCCTTTCCATACGAGGATAAAACGAAATTAGCTATATAAACTGGAAGTTCAATCTTTACGTCAAAAGGATGCTGTACGCTTATCCCTGTTTTAAAACCCTCTTTATCAACCTTTTCTATGGCTTCTTCAGTTGAAGCAATTTTTTGACATTTTTTTATAAATTTTTTTGCTTCTTCATTATGCTTTGAAATTTTCACTGCTATCTCATGATCTGGAGAAATAGCACAAAAACTTGCGCCAAATAATGTGTCGGGTCTAGTAGTATAGACTTCGATACTATCAATATTTTTTGAAAACTCTCCTTTGATCTTAAAGTTGACGACAGCACCTGAGGATTTACCAATCCAATTTTTTTGCATAGTTTTTACTTTATCAGGCCACAGCTTCAATTCTTCTATACCTTCGAGTAGATCATCTGAAAAATCTGAAATTTTAAGAAACCATTGGTTTAATTTTCTTCTTTCAACTATAGCTCCAGATCTCCATCCTAAACCATCAATAACTTGTTCATTTGCTAAAACTGTTTTATCTACTGGATCCCAATTGACTTCACTTTCTTTACGGTAAACAAGGTTATTTTCAAAGAAATCAATAAATATACTTTGTTGGTGTTTGATGTATTCGTGATCACAGGTTGCAAATTCCTTTTCCCAGTCAATTGCAAGACCAAGAGATTTTAACTGACTTTTCATGCTGCTGATATTTTTATATGTCCATTCTTTAGGATGTACATTATTTTCTATTGCAGCATTTTCTGCAGGCATACCAAATGCATCCCATCCCATTGGGTGTAAAACATTATCTCCTTTTGTTAGCCTATATCTCGTTATAACATCTCCAATAGTATAGTTTCTAACATGTCCCATATGGATCTTTCCTGAGGGATAAGGAAACATCTCTAGTATATATTTTTTAGGTAGATTTTTTTCAGATTTCTCTGCAGCAAAAGGCTTTTCTTTTGACCATAAATTTTGCCAATAAGGTTCTATTTTTTTCGGGTTATAATCCATAAAATAAATTATTCAAAAGCTTTACTTCCAAGCCTAAGCTCTCTAGCTTTAGTAAGAATTGAATTTTCTATCAATTTAGGTGTATCAGAATTTACTTCAGCATCTTTCCATTCATTATCTGATTTTACTTGTCTAAATACGGCTACCTCTATCGCATCAGCTCTTAATCTTCTATCTTTTATATATACGAAAACTTTTGTTCTTTCATCAACTATGCCATCACCACTATACCAGTCGGTTGAAATAACACCCCCTATATAATCGCTTTTATCAATTGGCATAAACATTAGTGTATCAAGACTTGCACGCCATAAAAATGCATTTACAGCCATAGAGTACTGAGATTGTTCTATTTCAGAGATGGTTTTTTCTACTCTTTTCCCACAAGAATTAAGAGTAAGTATTACTATGAAAAATAATAAAAATTTAAAAGTTATTTTCAATGATATCTCCCAAAATAGTTTAATAATCTAATATCAGAATTATTATTTAAAAATAAACTAAAAAATTAATAACTTCATCAAGATTAAATATTTTCTTTATATATGAAAAATGCTCTAAAATTAAAATATGAAAGAAATTATTCAAAACTACAATTCAATTCTTGAGCAAATAAGAATTGCCGCTGATGAAGCAAATAGAGATATGAATGAAATAAAGCTTATTATTGTTACAAAAAAATTTGAATCTGAAAATATTAAGCCTCTCTTAGATATTGGTCATTTATATTATGGTGAGAATAAAGTTCAAGAAGCTGCTAGAAAATGGTTTGACTTAAAAAGTGAGTATAAGGAAATAAAACTTAGTCTTATAGGGCCTCTTCAAACAAATAAAATCAAACTTGCTTTAGACTTGTTTTGTTCGATACATTCGATAGATAGAGAAAAACTAGTATTGAAGTTATCGAAATATCCTGAGAAAATTAAAAATATTGATGAATTTTTTATTCAAGTAAATTTGGCAGATGAAGTACAAAAATCAGGAGTTTCAATTAAGAGCTTTGATAAATTATTAATCGAGGCAAATAAATTTTTAAAGATTAACGGGTTAATGTGTTTGCCTCCTAAAAATAATGATTCATCAATATATTTTGGTTTTCTATATCAAATGGCGAGAAAAAATAATATCAAGAATTTAAGCATGGGAATGAGCTCAGATTTCAGAGAAGCAATTTTATTTGGTGCCACTCACATTAGAATTGGTGAAGCTATTATGGGAGAGCGTATTGGTTAAAAAAAGTTCTATAATTTCTATAATTTCAAATAATGAAGATTTATTAGACTTACTTGAGGAAGCCTTTTTGCTTCAGGGTAAGTTTTCATTATCTATTTTTAACAGCGATATGTTTTTAGAATTCATAAGTAAAACAGATATATTTGATGCTATTATTATTTCATCAGATGTTCTGACATATTGCGAAAAAGATCAGATAAATTTTTTTAGAAATTATGAAAAGAAATCAATATATCTTGTAGATGAAAAAACTAATCAAACCATAAAAGAAAATAGAATAAATCCAGTCTTTCTAATGAATATCCCATTGAATTTTAACAATCTAACTCAGGCGATTGAAACCCTCATAAGGGAAGAAAAGAGAAGAATGAATAATATTACTATGGGTCAATTTACACTTGATGTCATTGGAAAAAATATATCATTAGAAAAAAATAGAGAAAAGCTAACCGAAAAGGAAACAGAAATCTTATGGAAGCTATTAAGCAATATTGAGAAAAAAACATCTCAAAAAGATTTACTTAAAGAAATTTGGGGATATGACGAAGATATAGAGACAAGAACACTTGAAACACACATTTACAAAATAAGAAAAAAACTTATTTCGGTTGGGGCTGTTAATTTTAAAATTAATAATGTTGATAATTCTTATATTTTGACTTTAGATACAATTAACTAATTTTAAAATCAGCTACTACGGGAACATGGTCAGATGGCCTTATCCAACCACGTACATCTTCTTGGATAAATGTATCTTTAAGATAGTTAGACATTTTTTTAGTGACCCATATGTGATCAAGTCTTCTTCCTCTGTTGGATTTCCTCCAATCTTTTGCTCTATAGCTCCACCAACTATAAATCTTGCTATCGAAACCATTTGTTAATCTAACTGCATCATGGAAGTTATAAGACTGCATGAATTTTTTTAACTTTCTTATTTCGATATCAGTGTGGCTTACCACATTTTTTAATTGTGTATGCGACCAAACATCCATTTCATGTGGTGCAATATTTAGATCTCCAACTACTACAATTAAGTCTGAGTCCGCATTATTCTTATTAGAAAAATATTTTGTTGCCTCATCTAAAAACTGAAGTTTGTGTTTAAACTTTTTGTTGATTTTTGGGTCAGGTTCATCACCACCAGCAGGTATATAAAAATTATGAATGTTTATCTTCTTTTTTTGGTACAGTAACTCGATATTTATATGTCTAGCATCATCCTTATTACAAAATGTAGTTTTATCATATGATACTATGGGTATTTTAGACGATATGGATACACCATTATAACCTTTAATCCCATAGGCTTCGGTCTGTAGAAAGCCCATTCTTTTGAAATCTTTAAAAGGAAAATCTTCCCTGAGACATTTAGTTTCTTGAAGGCATAAAATGTCAGGATTAAGTTTTTTAACTACTCTTCTGACAGATTTTATTCTTAGTCTTACTGAGTTTATATTCCAAGTAACAACTCTCATTATTCGTATTTAAGAGTCCAATATATTATCCCACATTTCATCAATCATCATTTCATAATCAAAATCCATTATAACTGATGTATCTTCATATCTTTCAATGATCTGTGCTTCAGGAAATAATCTGGGATCATTTTTGAAACTATCTTTTAAGATTTCAAACGACATTTGATTGGCAGTAGCAAGTTGGTTATTTACAGAAATATTTCTACCAATTTCGGCATCCAGTATTGCATTAATATAGTAGTGTGCGGATTCTTTATTATCTGATTTATCTGAGATACAAATGATATCTTGCCAAATTAGACTTCCTTCTCTTGGAAATACAAACCCAATATCATTATCTTTCTCCATTGCTTCTATAGCCTCTTCATTGGTAGCTATTGCCAGATCAACTTCGTCTGCTAAAATAAGAGCAATTCCATCTGAGTTACCAAAATTTTTTATATGCTCCTTTTGTCTTTTGAGAAGCCCTTCTGCTTGGTTTATCCAACTAGGATCATTAGAATTGGCTGAAATTCCAATATATTTTAAAGCAAGCTGAATTAATGTTCTTCCGTCATTAATTAGAGCAATTCTTCCAGAATACTTATCGGAGTCAAGTAACCATCGCCATGTTGCTGGTGGACTATCGAACTTATCCTTTCTATATAAAATACCAATCCCCCCCCATGTTAGAGGAACAGAATATTTTCTACCATCATCATAATTTGATTTTAAGAATTGTGGATTAATATACCCAATATTTTCAATTAAAGAGTATTCTAATTCGGCCATTTTTTCTTCATAGATAGCTTCTTCGATCAAATAATTTCTTGCAATTATGACATCTAGGTTTTCATCATAATTTGATAAATCAAAATCATTTGTTTTTGTATAAAAAGATGTTGTTATTGGTATGTTTAATGATTTATCAAGTTTTGCTAAATCTTTTTTTTCGATATAATTTTCTGGCATAACTACTGAAAAAGATATTTCCTCCTGCGCATTTGCACTTTGATGCAAAGAAGAAAATAACATAATAAATAATAATAAAAAAAGTTTCAGGTTTGTCTTGCCTATAAATCGCATTATTTCTTGCATTCCTCAGCTCTCCACAAAATATATTATAATCATATATAGATTTGTAATTCTAATGAAAACATTATTTTGTAATAAAATATTGATCACCAATTTTATTCTCATATTTAATTTTAGAAAAGAAAATATTAGTTTCTTTTCTTTGATGATCAATAATTTTCCATTGTCTTAGGATAGGTTTTGGATAATCAAAAATTACTTCTAATGAGTTTCTATTGTTGTTCTTATTGGAACTAATAAAAATTTTCCCTATATTGTTATCTATGATAGCGGAAGCTAAGTAGTCTTCAATATTACTCTCTTCTTCTATTAATCCTAAGATTGGATTATTAGTCACTGGAAAGTTTTTAAATTTATCCTTTTTTTTCTCTTTAAAAAATATTTTACCGTTTTTATATATTATTATTACTTCAGACGGAGCTTTGTAATGAAAAGCTATTTCACCTTTATCGTTGATCCAAAAAAATCCTTTTGAGATATTTCCAACATAATCAATTTGGGTGAAATTACCTCTTAGATTTCTGAAGTTATTGATATAGCTTTTTGTTTCTTGGACCCATAAATCTGATCCCTTATTAACTTTAGTTTCTATTTCTTCAGATAGAATATCAATATTAATAAAAAAAATTATTATTAAAAAACTTAGAATTTTTGACATTAATTTGTCTCTTTCAAGAGCTCTCTTTTACCTTGAGGATTTGGCGCTGATACAATGCCCTTTTCTTCCATTTCTTCAACTATTCTTGCTGCCCTATTATACCCAATTTGAAGTTTTCTTTGTATGTAGCTTATAGAAACTCTTTTATCATTTGTAACAATGGCCACAGCCTGAGTAAACAAACTGTCCTCACTATTATTTTCGATCGATTTATTATTATTTATCTCATCTTTATCTTCTACTATTTCATCAATATAGTCTGGGTTTTCTTGTTTTCTAATATGTGAGACGATATTTTCAACCTCTGAGTCTGAAACAAATGCGCCATGAACCCTTGTAACCCTTCCACCTTCCGAAAGGAATAACATATCACCATTGCCTAATAGTTGCTCAGCACCCATTTCATTTAATATAGTTCTACTATCTATCATAGAAGCAACTCTAAATGAAATTCTTGTTGGAAAGTTAGCTTTAATTGTACCTGTAACAACATCTACACTAGGTCTTTGTGTTGCCATTATCACATGTATTCCAGCGGCTCTAGCCATTTGAGCTAATCGTTGAACTAAATGTTCAATATCATTTCTTGCAACAAGCATCAAATCTGCCATTTCGTCAATTACGACAACAATGAAGGGCAATTTTTCAGCGATAATTTCCTCTTCTTCATAAATTGGCTCTCTATCTTCATCGTAGCCAGTATGTATTTTTCTTTTAAAGGTTTTATTTTGCAGACTATATTCTTCAGCCTTTCGGTTGTACTCAGCCATATTTCTAACAGATAATATTGCCATCTTTTTATATCTTTCCTCCATTTCCCTGACTACCCATTTTAAGGCAACTACAGCTTTTTTTGGGTTTGTTACAACAGGAGTTAATAAATGTGGAATACCGTCATACACAGATAATTCAAGCATTTTTGGGTCAACCATTATTAGTCTACAATCTTCAGGTTTAAATCTATACAAAATAGACAATATCATTCCATTAATACCAACTGATTTTCCTGAACCAGTTGTTCCAGATATAAGTAAATGTGGCATGAGGGATAAATCAGCAATAATTGGAGTTCCACCAATATCCTTTCCAAGGCTTAGTGGTATACCTTTTTCTTGTTTGTAAAAATTATCTGTGTCAAATATCTCTCTTAAATAAACTGTACTCCTATTTTCATTTGGTAATTCAATACCAATTGAGTTTTTTCCCGGTACAACAGCTATTCTTACAGAGGCTACTGCCATCTCTCTAGCAATATCATCCGTTAGGCTTATAACCCTTTTCGTTTTTATTCCTGGTGCGGGTTTAAGTTCATAAAGAGTAACAACTGGACCTGGCCTTACAATTTCAATCTCACCTTCTATCCCAAATTCTCGAAGCGCATTAGCTAATTTTTTTCTGTTATCCTCAATTTGGTCATCTGAAACTAGATTTTTTTTGGTAGTTTCAGCTTCTTTTAATAATTGAAGAGATGGAAGTTCATAATCACTTCTATTAATCTGTTTTTTAGTGTTTTGATTTTGAGTAACCTTTTTAATAATTGATTTACGCTTTGTAGTTTCTTCGACTTTCGTTATTATTTTTGCTTGTTTTGGGATTTCTTTTTCTTGGGTTTCTTTTGTTTTAATTAATTTTAAATTTTCCTGTTTACCAGCAGATAGTGCAACACTTCCAAAAATTACAGATGTAAATCCAAGAATAAAAATTACTATATCTTTGTAGTAATCAATTTTAATTTCAAAAAAGTTGGCTACTAATACAATTTGTGAATTAATTAGAAAACCAATTACTCCTCCATTCTCTGAAATAATGTGGCACCCAAGACAACTAGTCAAAATACAAATAGCTAGATAGAGAGTAGTTATTAACAAACTCTTACTTCTATTTGCTAGAGAGAATGAACCAATAATGATAAAAGAGATTGGAATTAACAATGATGTTATCCCAAAGATTTGTATTAGAAAATCAGCACTATATGAGCCAAAATGACCAATCAAATTATTTGAAAAATCATCTGTAGCTGTATTCATACTTGCATCAAACTTATTGTAACTGAAAATAGAAATTAAAATTAAAATTCCTAGAAATATTAACCCAATATTTTTAGAGAAATTAAAAAGGATTATTAGACCTTTTATAGATATTCCAATTAAATAGCGGGCTGCCATTTTAGGATAAAAAGTTATTTTTGATAAAATACTCATTTCAAATTTTATTTGGCGAAACCATCTCTGCGACAATAATATATTTGTTCTAAAATTTAATCTACATTAAGGTTAATACTTTCATTATTTGATAAAATTAAAATGAGAAAAATATTCTATTCATGAGTACAAAAATTAAAGATGTTGATTTTATAATTTACGGAGGAGGTATTACAGCTGATATTATATCTATAATTCTAGACTCTGAGAATAAGCAATACTGTATTGTAGAAGAAAACGCAAAAAAACAGTTAGAAAACTCACCAAGATCATTAGCTCTTTCCCAGTCCTCCATGAACTTATTAACTTATTATGGAATAAGTTTTCCATTTCAAGAAATTAATGAAATGAGAGTTTTTGAGTCAGGGCTAGATGGTAAAAAAAGTAAAGGAGAATTGATTTTTAACAATAATGAAATCTTAGGCTATGTCGTTAAATATAACGATATTCAAAAAGCAATTTTAAAAAAGAAAAAACCGCAAAAGATTAAATTAAGAACTCTTAATGTATTGAATGTTGAATTTAATAATTTGTCACTCAAAGTTACTATGAGTGATGGAAACGAAATTAATGCAAATAATATCATTTTTACAAAAAAAATTAATATAGATCTTTTACCAAAGCTTAATCTCTCATATAGAAAAAAAAGTTATGATCAGAAGGCTATAGTCACTACCTTACAACATAAAGAGGGTCATGAAGGTATAGCTTACCAATATTATGATAATGGAAAACCTCTTGCTTTACTCCCATTAAAGAAATCAGGAGTTTATTATAAAACATCCTTGATATGGTCATTAGATGATTATTTGGCAGATGATATTTTGGCAAATGATGATTTAACCAGTATCTTAAATAATAAATTAGGCCACTTATATAAGACTATAAAGATAAAAGATGAGCCAATCTCATTTCCACTAAACAAGTTTTTGTTGAGGGGAAAAGCTGATAAGAGGCTCATATTTGTTGGTGACTCAATCAGAATGATGCATCCGATGGCTGGTCAAGCCTGGAACCAAAGCCTTAGAGATATATCTTACCTTGCTGATGCTTTGGCTGAGTCTAAAAATCTTGGAATAGACTTAACTTCATCTCCTTCATTAGGCCTTCTTAAAAGGTTGAGAAAGTTAGAAGGTGAGGGTATGACTAATTCAATTGATTTTATTAACTATATTTATAATCTTGATACCTCTTTATCAAAAGGAATAAGAAGAAATCTTATGAAGGTTATGAATTCCTTTAAACCAATTAATAAACTAATTATTAACGAGGCAAATGGAGGAATAATAAGAAGACCAAGTCTTTTGATGGGAGAAAAACCTGGTACAAGAAAAGTTTAATCTAATTTTCTCGCTTCATCTGGAAGCATAATCGGAATACCATCTCGAATAGGGTAGGCAAGCTTTGCCTCTTCACTTATCAATTCGTTATTTATCTCATCCAAAATTAACTTATTTTTTGTTATTGGGCATACCAATATTTCTAACAGGTCTTTTTCAATTTTTTTCATAGCTTTATTGTATAGACTCGATACCCTTGTTTGTAGAGAGTGCCATCTCTGTCATTGCAATTAAAAGGTCATTCCTTTTTTGTATATTATCTGCCTCGAGTAATGCTTGTTTTTCTTCTGCACTATATGGGCTTAATGAGCATAACGAGTTAACTAGTGTTTCTGAGGGAGAGTCTTTAACCGCATCCCAGTCAATTTGGAGATTATTTTTCTCAAGATATTTTTTCAAAACAACCAGAAGCTTTTCTCTGTTTACTTTATCTTGGTCATACCCAGGAATTAAATCATTTGAATAATCTTCATACGATACATTAACTTGTCTGTATGGAGTAAGAGTATCAAGTTCTTCAACAACTTTATATCTGCAAATACCTTGAAGAGTTATGATAAATCTTGAATCAGATAACTCAGTGAATGATATAATTTTACCTAAGCAACCTACTGAATAAAGTTTGTTACTGTCCGTTTCTTTAGATTGTATCATTCCTATTAATCGATCAGAGGAAATAGAATTATCAACCATTTCTAGATATCTGGGCTCAAATATATTTAGGGGTAATTGTGATCTAGGTAGAAGAAGCGCACCGTTTAAAGGAAAAATTGATATTTTATTAGGAATATCATTAATATTTTTATATTTATAAAGGCTACTCATAATAATTAACTAAATAAAATAGAGGAAAGCTTTTTCCTTCCCTCAGCAGCTAATTCATTACTTGGTCCAAGTGCATTAAAAATTTCTAACAAATTTTTTCTTGCAGCTTCCTCATTCCACATTTTATCTTTTTCTATGATGAATAACAAATGTTGGATAGCTTTTTCATAATTTCCATTACCCATTAGACTTATGGCAACATCAAACCTAACTTGAAGATCATTAGGTGTTTTTTCTAATTTTTCTTCCAATTCATTTATAACATTGTCATCTACTTTGTCTGTAGAAGCTCTCTCTAAGATCTCAATTTGTGATCGCGCTGAGACATAGTCTTGATTTTTTTCTTTATCTGCGGCTTCTATATTCGATAAAATTTCTTTTGCTATACTAACATCTTTTAGTCTAGCATAACAATGTGCAAGCATTGATAATGCAGTGACATTATCTGGTTCAGACTGGGCAATGCGACCAAAAATTTCAAGAGCATCATTGTAGTTTTCATCCTTGAATAAATTTTTACCTTCTTCTATAGCCAAATCATTATCAGAGGGACCATTTAAAGCTGCGAGTTTATCAACAAAACTTTTTATTGCTGACTCTTGTTGAACGCCTACAAAACCGTCAACAGGTTGACCATTATAAAAACCTAAGACAGCTGGTATAGATTGTATTTGGAGTTGCTGAGAAATTTCAGGGAATTCATCAATATTCATCTTAGTTAAAATTACTCTGCCATTTGACGATATAACAAGTTTCTCCAAAACTGGTGCTATTTGTTTGCAGGGCTCGCACCATGGTGCCCAAAAATCAACTATTACTGGGGTGTGTTTTGATTTTTCTATAACTTCTTGAACAAAATTTTCATTGGATAAATCTATTGAATGCATATTAACTTCATTATTACTATGAGTTGATTGATCAAAATTCATTGTATTAGAGCGCGTCTTCTTGCGTTTCACCCGTTCGAATTCTAATAGCTCTATCAACATCGGCTATGAAAATCTTTCCATCACCAACTTTACCAGTTTCTGATGTTTTTGTTATAAGCTCAATTACCTCTTCTACCCTCTCAGTTGGAACAACTAACTCTATTTTCATTTTTGGTACTTCAGTTGTTTTATATTCTGCTCCTCGGTAAATCTCTGTTTGACCTCTTTGTCTTCCAAAACCCCTAATCTCAGTCGCGGATAAACCTTCAATACCAATTGTTATTAATGCATCACGAACATCATTATACTTATGCGGCCTAATAATTGCAGTTATCATCTTCATTGTTTCCCCCTTCTCTAATCTTAGAGCAATTTTTACAAGCCTTCTTATGGATTCTGAATGAGAGGGGATATCTGTTTGATTACGTCTCCATTTATCCACTTCTTGTCGGAATTCTGTAGAAGCCACTAACTGAATTCTTTGATCTTGTTTATTCATAACTCTATTATACATAACTAATGTTAATAGTTAAGTAAGATTGTTTACAACATGTAAACTTTCACATAATGTAATGTTATTAGCGGGTGTAGCTCAGTGGTAGAGCATCACGTTGCCAACGTGAG
>CEPA01310711.1_pt1 | contig 18704 bp, 12 predicted proteins | sample 356241 | NCBI WGS metagenome assembly CEPA01 (sample SAMEA2620542, study PRJEB7988) | marine metagenome | biome: marine biome (ENVO:00000447); feature: surface water layer (ENVO:00002042); material: "saline water (ENVO:00002010), including plankton (ENVO:xxxxxxxx)" | depth 5 m
TGCAATCAGCCAGGCTCTGCCACCCCTCCGAAAAATTTTAAAGTTTAATTATACTCAATTTAAAGATAAAATTTTAAAAAAACTGTCTAATGATTTACTTAAGCAAAGACATTTTTTTTGTTAAAACTCCATTATCCGTTTTCAATTGGTAAAAATATATTCCGGAAGGTAGCCCTTGTCCATTGAATTTTGTAGAGTATGAGCCCTGTTGCTGAAAACCGTCATTTAATACTTTAACAACTTGTCCTGCAGCATTAAAAACAATTAAGGATACATGACCTTCTTGATTTAGGGTATAATCAATATTTGTAGTTGGGTTGAATGGATTTGGATAGTTTTGCTCTATTGAAAAAGAGACTGGAATGTGCCGTTGTTCCTCAATTGCCAAATCCTCTCCCTCATTCAATTTCAACACAAATAAACCTTCTTCAATCGATGAAACAACAATGGTTTTGCTTGAAAAATAGGGATAGTTGCTCCAACTGCCGATGTAATCTAATTTGTTGCCTGAGGGGTACGTATCAAAAAAAGCAATTTCTTTTGGATTAATAGGATCAGCAATGCTTAATACCCTTAATCCTGATGAATAATTTGATTGGTATAACAAAGTATCAATCACATAATTATTATGATCAATCGTTCTCAAATCTGATCTGAAAGTGTTTGCTAGGATTGGATTGTCTAAATCTGAAATATCAAAAACTAGCGTAGTTTGATAATAATCGACGCCCCGGGTTTCATTTAATTCATCATTGGTATAAAAATATCTATGATCTTCTGATATCCAGCCTTGGTGTATATATCTAAAATCTTTTGACTCATACTTAGAGATAATTTTTAGATTAGATTTATCAGTAACGTCTGCAATACCCAAAGCAGTTTCGTTGCAGGTAAGTGCAATTTCTTTGCCATAATAATCTGTATCTGGACCTTTGTAAATAATAAACTGACCATCGTGCACGTACCCATCTGAGTATCTCCCAGTGGTTTCATCACCAAGACATCCTGCAAATTCAGGATTAACGGGGTCGTTAATATCGATGATATGAGCACCGCAACGATATTGCGAATTTGAGGCCGATCCAATTCCGACTGCGTAAGCAAAGCCTGTTTCTTCATTGATAGCAATGTTGTGTACGTCTCCTACTTTATCATAATAGGCAGTTTTTTGGAAAGTTGTAAATGAAGATATATTTCGTAATTGAGTTAGGTCAAATATCTGAATTCCGTGATAGGATGCATTGTCCGCTACTATATAAGCGTGGTTTTTGAAAACTTTAACATCTCTCCAAATTGAGCTTCTTGTTTCTGTTGGAAGTATTCCTAAAACCCTAGGTGCGTATGGATCCGACACATCAACAAAAGATACTCCATTCAAAAGGCCAACGAGAGCGATTTCGTTGCCCGTTTGTGGATCTGTCCATCCCCAAATATCATTCAACTCTCTTCCTCCCAAATCTTGCGCACTGATAAACGCGTAGAGATCAATACCAGAGCAAGGATACCTAGAGTTTGATTCGCCGCCCTCCGGGTAATAAGTATTTATGTTGCCTACTGAGCATGGAAAAAGCTTTTCTGTAAGACTGCGGTCGCCTTTTGCGCTGCTCAAAACATCTGACAATAACCAAGAGTCATTCTGTTTCATATATACGTAGGCTAATTCGCCGTAAGTAGCTCCAACCAGAATATATTTATCTTCTACAGCAAGAGACCTTCCAAATTTTGATCCCGGTAGATTTTCTGGTGCAAGCAATGCGCTTTTCTTGAAATGGTTGTTATTATCTAAATCAAAGGTAAATACTTTTTCTCCGTTAAAATTTCCGATTACTAAACGGTCACCCTTAGCTCCTAAGGACGCTCCAAAAAATAGCTCTTTTTCCTCAGAGGAATCTGTTAGAGTTTGACCCAGCACCCAGTTATTGGATTCACGAACAAATACTTGAACCTCACCTTTCATTTGAAAACCAGGATAACCGATAAAGAGATGGTTATTCGTTAACTTAACAGAAAAGCCAAAGCGACCGCTTACTTGCAATTTTTGAGGTGAAAAGATCTTTCCGGTTTTCCAATCGTTGGATAGTTCATCATAAACGTATTCAATAGCAATATTTCCATTCTTGGAGCCTATGATAGCGCGATTATCATGAATATCAATAGCATGACCGAACAATCCATGGTCAACTATTTGATCTGTCCAAATATTGTTAATTTCGACCCATTTTTTTGATCTATCGTCATAATGCATAGCATATACCATTCCGTCCTCACCTCGAGCTTTGGGATCCCCAATCATAATAAATTGTCCTTTTACAACAACCTCTGAGCCAAAATCAGCAGTCCACTGATTGGAAGAGGGAACTATTTCATGAATTAATTTCCATTCGTTAGAAGTGTTCTTCTCATAAATATAAGCGCGACCCACTCCACCTTCCGCCCGACTTGGGGCGCCAACTATCAATAGGTTTTTGTCAACAGAAATTGAAAATCCAAAGTCGTGCTCAAATGTATTTTTAATATTTGGAAAAATTTGATCGGTAACTAGCTGACCCGCGTTGTCGTATGAATAAATGTAAACCGACCCGTTATTTAGTGATGAGCCTGTCTGACCCACAAATATATTTCCATCGTTAAGCGCAACCGCACCGGATACTCCGTAGCCCAATGTATGAATTGGTCTTCCTTTGGGGTCCTCGTCATGGAGCTTGTTCTCAGCAAAAATAAAAACAGGTAAAAATGCCAAAATATATTTAATCATAAAAGCCTTGAGTAAGAATATTTTATTCATTTATTTGTGGAAAAATACTGATGATATCTTCAAAAACTATACTACTTATTTTTTTGCGATAACTATTTGTGGATGATTCTTTAGACGCAATAGCGATTACAAGTTTTTTATGTTTATCAATAATAATATACTGCCCTCCGTAACCCAAGGCTGAGAAAACCTTAGAATCATTAATGTTGTTTATCCACCAAAGGTACCCGTATCCCGATTCATTGTTTGGTAAATATGCCCAAGACCCGCTTCCGCTACTAAAGAATTGATTTTTTAATGTCGATCGATCCACCCAAGATGAGGAAATAAGCTGACGTGACTCCCATTTTCCATCGTTACTGTATAGCCTTCCAAGCTTAATCATATCATGAAGGGTCAAATGCAGTCCCCAACCTCCATTGCTGAGACCATTCGCATCGACCTCCCAATAATAATTCTCAATTCCAAGAGGCTCAAAAAGATGTTCATTGACAAACACTTCAGGCGTTTTGTTGGTAATTTTTTCAAAGACAGCCGACAAAATATGTGTTCCCGCGGAGCTATAATTCCAAAATTTTCCTGGAGCGTACAAAAGATCTTGATCTAAAATATATTTTATTGGTTCTGCCCTTCGAATGTAGTTGGTGTCATCTCGAATCCCGGATTGCATCGATAAAAGATGTTTAACGCTGATGGTTTTTTTAATCTCAGGGTCATTGTAATTGAAAATGTTTAAAAAAGAGTCAATGGTTGTGTCTTCGCTATCTATTAAGTTTTGATCAAAGGCTAGCCCAAACGCTGCAGACAGAACACTTTTCGTTACTGAATAAACGGGATACCTTTGTTCTTCGTTGCCTATTTTAAAGTAATCAAAGATCAATTGATCGTTGTAGGAGATTGCGACCGCTCGTAAATAGTTAAGTTCAATCAATTCATCAAGGCTTTCTTTGAGAAGATTGACGTCAAGCGTGGAATCAATTATATTTCTAAGGCTTATCTCGTGAAGAGGGTTTTTTGTATCGGCAGATGCAACTTCTTTATCCTCACAAGAAGACAAGAAAAGTAAAAATATTATAGTAGCGAGTATATTTTTAAGAGCGTTAATTTTTGTTGATAATCTTATCAATAGTTCTAACCGATAATAATGTTTAGAAAAAATATTAATAACAACACGTTCATTTTAACAATGTTAGCGATGTTTTTGTTTCAAACCAACTGTTCGCAAGTAGGTCAATATAATACTTTTTCTACAGATGAAGAGATACTAATAGGACAGCGATACTCCAGTCAAATTGAAAAAGATCTCTCGATTAACCAAAACACTGAAATTAATCGATACATTAATGAAATTGGACAAAAGTTAGTTGCGGTATCAAAAAGGAATAACATCCAATTTACTTTTAAGGTTGTAAACGACAATGCCGTGAATGCGTTTGCACTTCCAGGGGGGTTTTGCTACGTAAATACCGGACTTATTCTTTTTTCTGATAACGAATCGCAACTCTCTTCAGTAATAAGCCATGAGATAGGACATGTAGTAGCGGCGCACAGTGCTAAGCGGATGAGTAAATCCAGATTAATTAATCAGGTTTTGGCTTTAGGGGAAATACTTGGCATGATTTTCATCGGACAAAGCACAACAGAAAATGCATTGATTGTGGCTGACATTGCCAGTACGGGAGCGCTATTAAAATACAGTAGAAACGATGAGCTAGAAGCTGATCGATTAGCGATTCAACAAATGCACGATGCGGGAATAAATCCCAAAGGATCGCAGCAATTTTTTAAAAAAATCTCCTCGAAAGACGCTAACAACTCCACGGCATTGGATCAAATAATGTCAACGCATCCCGCAACCGAGGATCGAATCAAGCAAGCAGCCAAAATCATTGAAAAACTGCCAAACAAGAACTATGCAACCATTACAAACAAAAGATTGAACAAAATTAAAGAGCTTCTGGAAACTGCTGATACAAAAAACTAGCGTAGTAGAGTATCTTTTTGGTTGAGAGTAATTCCAAGACCACTAGATTTAGGAAGAATAAGCTTTCCATCTGAAATGGTAACTCCAAGATATGGATCGTTGTTTATCAAAAGATTTCCATCCAAATCTGCATAATCAACCAATGGTGATAAGTGAGCAGCTGCTGAAATTGCAACCGATGACTCTATCATACACCCAAGCATTATTTTCATATCACGCTCTCGGGCCATTTTAACCATTTTTATCGCCTCAAACAAACTACCGCACTTCATCAGCTTGATATTAATACCATCGAACACATCTTCGATTTTTGGAATATCTTGCGAATTTAGGCTATTTTCGTCCGCGATTATAGGTAGTGGTGATTTAGATCGTAATTTAGCCGTGCTATTTAAATCTGATGATTTAAATGGTTGTTCAACAAACTCAACGTTATTGTCAGCTAGCCAGTGAGTCATGGTGATGCCGGTTTCTAAATCCCAGCCTTCGTTCGCATCAACACGAATCACTTTATCGGTAACCTTTCTGATTTCATTGATTACGGATTTGTCATGATCTTCGCTTACCCCCAGCTTTACTTTGAGAATTTTGTAAGGATTGGCGTCTTCTATCTTCTGAGGCAATAAGTCCATGTCGCCAATAGATATAGTAAATGACGTTAAAGGGGTATTTAGTGATTCGGCTTCAAAATATGAAAAAAGCGTCTGATCTTGAATTTGACACCAAAGATCCAAAGTCGCCATTGAAAAGGCCGCTTCAAGGGCTTTAATACCATTGCACTGCAATGCAATCTTTTCTGAAAAAATCTTAGGGTCTTCAATTGTGTCTGGAGCATCAATTCCCTGGCTTAAAACAGCCAAAATATCTTTTGTTGACTCATTGTACCGGCCTGAGGGTGCCGCTTCTCCTCGTCCAATTAAACCTTGATGCTCAAGATAAATATAAACTATATCGTAATAAGCATGCGAACTTCGAGATATTCCAAAAGGATGGGTGCAATTTATGCGATAAGTTTCGAAATGAAGCTTCATAATTATTTTACGTATCCACTGCTACCCTGCCAGTCTGGATCGGATACACCGACCCAAACATCTCCCTCCTTCATCACAGCGTACACCCGTCCAAAATTACCGGTACCATCTCTAAATCTGGGGTTCAGGCCGCGCCTAAGAAAAAAAAGTGAGTCATCCATTGATATGATTTTGTCCGTAAAATGCGAAGGAAATGAATCATCACGGGGGATGTTTTCGATTTCAATGTGAGCTGCTGTAGGATGAACTCTTGGAAGCTTCATGGCCTCATCAAGTGTAAAGCTTTGATCTATTACCCTGCTAATAACTGCAACCAGTGATGAAGGTATTCTTGATCCTCCAGCAGCACCAAGCGCCAAGAAGGGCTTTCCTTGACGTTCAACAATAATTGGCGAAATATGTGAGGGTGCTCGCATTCCAGGAGTAATTTCTCCAAGATAACCGCCTAATGTTTGAGCATACATAAACCCTAGTCCAGGCGTTGCAACCTTAGAACCCATCGTAGTGCCAATGGTTTGAGTCAAGGAAACCATCATGCCGCTTTTGTCAACTACCGTTAAATGGGTAGTATGTCCAAGGGCAGCGACATACGACTCTGGCAATTCATCAACATTTTGAGAAAATTTATTTTTGATTTGATTGGCACGCATTTTTGCCCATTCTTTTGAGGTGAACCTATCAGCATCTTCAAGGGTAAATTGCACTCTGCGGTCTAGGTATGCAGCATCTATGGCCTGATAAATTGATTCAGCCCACTGATTCTTATCACTCAAATCGTTATTGAGCTCCTCAAGTATATGCAAAGCTTCAATGGTTATTGCACCAAATGCAGGCATCCACAAAGCAAAAAGCTTATATCCTTTGTAATTACCCTTTACGATATGCGAGGTTTCAGCAGAATAGCTGGCAAGGGCCTGCATAGACAAGACTCCACCGTTTTTACGATTATCTTTAACCATTCTTTCTGCAATCCAGCCTTTATAAAAAACATCGGATCCTTCCGAAGAAATTGATTTAAGTACATCAGATAAATCCTTTTGTATCAAATATTTACCTGACTTATAAGGAGATCCGTCTGGATTGGTAAAGTATTGCCGAGTACCATCAAATTCGTTTAAATATTGATTCACTTCTGCCATGCGCTTTGCCTCACCATTGATTATATGATGACCTTTTTCAGCGTAAAAAATAGCGTCTTTCATAACTTCAGGCAATTTTAAGCTTCCATGATCCTGCAATGCTTTGTCAAGACCTTTTACTGTTCCAGGTATCCCAATGCTTGGATAGCCGTACTTTTTTTTTGGAGCATTGTCATAGTCATAATCTTTTGGTGCTGCAGTAGTAGCATCAATACCGTGATATCCAGTTAATGGTGAATAAATCAAAATTTGAGTTCTGCCGCCCAACCCATTCATCGTGGGTTCTACCACTGTTAATGTGAATGCAGCGGCAACAGCAGCGTCCATTGCATTACCCCCAGACTCTAAAATTCCAATAGCTGATTTTGTTGCTAAGGGATGCGAAGTAGCTACTACACCATTTGAGGATTTGGCTACTTTTTTTAAAGATTCTTTATATATTCCTTTGTCTGAGCAAGATATTAAAACTAACAGAAAAACAGCTAATTGTTTCTTCATATTAACTTATCAATGGAATCGATTAAACCTCGTTCCCCAAATCTTAATAGATCGGTAGCTGGAATATTATATTCACTCTCAGAATCCTCAATTGCTTTTCTTGCAGTTTCATCATCTAAAGCAAAGGTTAACAAATTAATTCCAATGAACGTTGAGTCTTTGAATGATTTCATTAAATCTGTATGCAAATTCATTACATGGCGCATTGTAGTCATGGGGTAGTCAGTAACATCAAGATCTCTTGCTGGATCATGCGTCATCAACATAAAATCGGGCATGGCGCCATGCATTAATCCTAAGGTAACTCCAGCATAAAATTGGTTGGTTAAAGCCCCCTGACCTTCAACGATAATAAGCTCTGTATCTTGAGGCATTGATTGAATTAGATATTCAATTTCTCCAGCCATAAAATCAGCTTTTACCGCATCAATGGGCACTCCAGAGCCACTCAAAAGGATACCGGTTTGACCTGTGCCAATGAATTCGACTTTTCGGTTACGCGAACGCAACCTGGTTGTCAGCTCCCAAGCAGTGGTCATTTTCCCTGTATCACAATCCGTACCGACGATGAGTAATACAGGTACTTTCCTATTTTTCCAAGTTCCAGAAGGGAAATTTGGTGGATCTGGCGGTCTTCGTAGGTCAATTAATTTAACGTTGTTTTGATCTGCAAGGTTTTTTAACTCGTCATCATCGTTTAGAAATTGGTGCATACCACTTATTATGTCGCATCCAGATTGAATTGCGTTTTTTATCTCCTCTCGGTAGTCATCGCTAATAAATCCTCCTTGAGTCGCATTACCAACAACGAGCGTATCAGGGTTAAGGTGCTTTAATGCGTTAAAATCATTAAATACAGGCGTATTTCCACCCACCCCAACTTCTTTTTCTGATGTGCTACCAACCTTTTCACGATCAATGACCCCTATCACTTCATCTGAGCGGTAGCGAATGAGCATATTCCCAGTTTTGTTCTTTATGTAGTTAAAATGTTCGTGACAAAGAATGGCGAAGCGTTTTTTTGAATTTTGCATTTTTATAACGTTTTAAGGTTTTGGTATACGCATTTTACTTTAAGTTTCAATTCTTAAATTAATGGATTAATGATATTCTTCCCATGAAATATTTAAATGTTGTATTATTTTTTGTTTTCTTAGCAGTTCTTAGCTGTGAAGACGCCTCCAAGGATACTTCAGAGGAAGTTAAGACTGAAACTTTTCTGAAGTATGGAAATGGTAAATTCACTTTTGACAATTACGAACCCCTGAGCGATAAACCCATAACAGTCTATACGCATCTCCCTGTTGAGGGCGCCACGGATTTGCCTGTTATGTTTGTTCTTCATGGTCATAGTAGAAGTGTGATAAGTAATTGTGGGTACTGGACTGCTTCAGCGCGTCAATACAAGTTTATAGTTATCTGTCCTGAATTTGATGAAACACAATTTCCTGGATCAGCCTACTATCAAAATGGAATGATGTATCTCAACAATCAATATACAGATTCAACTACTTGGACATACAATCTCATTGAGGAAATTTTTACTTTTTTAAAAGAAAATGATGCTACCTCCTACGACACCTATGGCATTTATGGGTACTCCGGTGGAGGACAATTTGTGCATCGTTATGCATTGTTTACAAACCCAAGTCGTGCGTCACTGATAATTTCTGGAGCAAGCGGTTGGTATACGCTTCCAAATTATTCTGAAAGTTTTCCATATGGTCTCAACAATTCTCCATTTAATGAAAACTTGCTCAGGGAAAAATTTATGCTACCAATGATAATCTTAGTCGGTGAAAATGACAACAATCCTAACGATTCTTCCCTGAGAAAAACCTCTCAGGCAATGCGCCAAGGATCTCATCGGTTTGAAAGGGCAAAGTTTTTTTATGATCAGGCTGGCGAAGAATCTAGAAAAATTGGTGTGAATTTAGAGTGGAATCTTATTACTGTTCCAAACGTTGGGCATGCGGCAGTAAATGTTGCGCCAATCGCCGCAGAGATTTTCCACAATAGTTTAAATTAGGGTTTTACTTTTCTGCCCAGATGGCGAAAATAGTACTCATCAACTGCAATTGTAAAACTTTGAGCAAACTTACTCCACGACACAGGGTTATCTCTTATTCCAGGTCTTGGAGCCTCTATTTGAATTGCACTGATACTTCCTCCGCCTCTAGAACCATGCCTAGCAGTGTTATATCCACCAGAAAAATATCGAGACCCCATTGGGCCTGGATCATTAACGCTGGGTACCGATTTATAGTTTAAACTATCCATGAGCGCACCAAAGCTATTGGTTCCTCTCAAAACTTCAATAAAGTTAAATAGCGAACTGTCTACCAAGGCTCTTATGCTAGTCTTGTTGCTGTTATCCACAGTATTTAAACTTGTATCGTCTTGATCAAGGACATCACCCGGAACTAGATAGCCAAGCCAGGTTCTGAGATCATAAAAACCATCGGGATTTGCGCCATGTCCATGTATATCAAAAAATAAACCGCTTCCAAACTGCTGAGTTATTATGTTTTTTGCTACATTAATGTAGTGATGGTATTCTTGCCAAGCTCGAATGGCGTATCTATTGCCTTGCGCAGCTTCAACGCTATCTCGATTTGCATCGATTTTTCTTCTTTTGAGTTTGCATAAAATCACGTGCGGAGTTCCACCGTAACGCACTTTCATGGTGTCCATGATAACCTTGGTTAGCTCGTAGGTATTGTCATCCGTAACCATCGTTCCATAGGTACGGTCAGGTATTTCATCAGGTGTGATTTGACCACCGTGAGGTGCAGATAGGATGATTGGCAAATTTCCCGCATGGTATTCAATGTAATCCTCCCTGCCAAAGTATACGTTACCGTGTATATATGGTCCATCGTGACCAAGATCAGGAAATACCTCAGGCTCTATAATTATTGGCGGTTGAACAGGGTTGGATTGATTTTCAACAGGCTCATCCTCACAGCTCAGAAAGATTGCTGCGAGAAAAGCTGTACAGTTGCTGCGCACAAGCAATCTTATCATAACAGTATTGAAACCAGTAAAAATATCACTACGATTGAAAAGGCATTTAAAACCATCCCTGTTTTCAGCATTTGCTTTTGCTCAATGAAACCCGTTCCGTACACCAAAGCGTTCGGAGGAGTTGCGATTGGAAGCATAAACGCACAGTTAGCAGCTAAACCTATACCAAAGACCATTGCAAAGGCGAAAGCAGGATTAAACTGATCAGACAGAGCAAACATCACTGGAACTAAAATGGCTGCTGAGCCCGTATTTGATGATATTTCTGTTAAAAATACCATCATTGCAATAGAGATTATGAGAATGATCCATAAAGGGGCATTACTAATACTGGTAAATATTGATGAAGCAATCCAAGCTGTTGTTCCTGTTGACCCTAAGATTGAAGAAAGACATAATCCTCCACCAAAAATTATGAGAATACCCCATCCAATTTTTTTCTCAAGCTCTTTCCATGAAATAAGACCAGTGGCGGGTGCTAATGCAGTTATCAAAATTGCAATCATATGGTCAAATTTCTTCAAACTGATTAAGTCGGATATCTGGCTTGAAAAAATCCAACAAATAATTGTGAAAAGAAACAACGCTACAGCTCCTTTCGATCTTGATGACCATTGGAAAGTAGCGATATCAATTTTATTAACATAGGCGTCCTTCTCAGGCTTAATGACAAACCAAAGAGAAGCAATCACAAGTGGAAACATTGCCAACATCGTCGGAAAGCCAACTCTAAACCATTCAAAGAAAGTTAAGTCCAAAGCGGCGGCGGCAATGGCATTTGGAGGGGAACCAACCACAGTACCATTTCCTCCTATATTTGCAGCATATGCAGTACCCAAAAGAAGCATAGTTCTCATTCGGGGAAATTTTTTATCTATCAATGAAACTGCAATAGGTACCATCATAGCTGTTGTTGCGGTATTACTAATAAACATAGACAAAATACTTGTCACGCCATAAAATCCCACAATAGAAAGCCATAAACTACCACCAGCAAATCGAATGACCCTATCTGCAAGCCATAGATCAATATTGTATCTATTCAGGAGAGCGGCTAGGGTAAAGCCACCCATAAAAAGAAATATAATAGTATTTGAAAATGGAGCCATTGCGGCAGCAGGTGTGAGTATTTTAAAAAAATATGCTAAAACAGGTACTAGTAAGGCAGTAACAGGTAGTGGAATGATTTCTGACATCCATAAACCGGCACATAAAAGCAAAATAAAAAGACCTCTTTGAATGTCTATATCGTTAGCAAAAAAGTGACTTAAAACCAAAGAAAACGCTGCCCATAGAACAATAATAAAAACTTTTTTAATTAGTGGATAGCTGCTCATTGATTTTTTTTCTTTTTTATAATACCTAAAAATAAAAAGCCCCCATAAAAAAAGGGGGCTTTTTATATGTTATTTTGTTTTAATTAAAATTATCTATTCACTTGCGTTTTCTCAAACAAACCTGGGTCTTTATCAACGCTGGAATTTGAAATAATTTCATCTTCTGCCCATGGCAATCTTTCAACGTGTTCTGAAGTATTTGCATTATTAAAAGGGAAAGGTGGTATGAGATTTGTTTCTCCGGAACCACGCAATCTTCGATGATCGTTAAAAGGCATGTAGGTGCCGAAACCAGAAACGTATCGCTCTTCAATTATTTCTCTAAGCAAGGCTTGATCCTTTGTTAGCCCATCAGAATTTTCCATACCTCCTCCAACAAAATCAGCCTCAACATAAGCATCGTATTTAAATTTGGTGGCATTGTTATGGTTTGCATTGAGCCTTCCCCCTGTTTGTAGCCAAGCTCTGTAAGCATTCAATTCACTCAGACCTGACGAAAAACCAGCTGTTCTAGCTGACGCCTCAGCCTTAATTAATTGATTTTCAGAAAAGGTAAGCATTGGTTGAGGCTCTGTACCCATAGCTACACCTGTATTGCCAGATGCAGAGGTTTCATCAATTGAGTAATAACCATGCCTTGCTTCTTCGTTTGTCTTGGCATTTCCACGATAATCAGAATGAGAAGGATCTAGCAAATCTATTAAATAGCTCGTTTGACCTTGCTTTGCGTTGCCTAAGTCACCCGATCTGGAACCATTTAATATTTCCCAAAATAAATTTGCTTGTCCATTTTGAGCGGATCTAGGATTATACATCATATCTCCACTCGAAGATGAAATTCCCATCCCAGCTTCAGAGAGCGCTGTGGAATAATTTTTCATTACCAAATTAATTCTAGCTTTCAGAGTATAAGCCGCAGCAATCCACTTATCTTTATCACCGTTAAAATAGAGGTCAAAAGACTCATTTCTGCTAGATGCTTGCCCAAGATCTTCAATAGCTGCAGCTAGAAGCGTTAAACAATCATCTAATACGTCTTTTTGTTTATCGAATTTGGGAGAATCGTTTAATGTCAAAATTTCAGAATAAGGGATATCTCCAGTTAAAATAGCTAAAGTGCTTATCGCATGCGCTTCGAGGATTTTGGCTATACCAACAAGAAGTTTGTCTTCTGGTGCGCTTTCGATAATATGTCTTGTATTAGCCACAACTCCAATATATGCACGGTTCCATTCACCATTTGTTTCAACGGTAGATAATGAATAGCCATAAATATTTGAATATAAAGAAGCATAGCCTACCAGCTGACCAGAAAACATGCCTGAAATTCTATTTAAGTGACTCACCTGAACTATATTATTTGCTAATTGAGCGCCATTTAAGAACAAATTAGCATCAACATCCGATACTGTGAGATCGTTTGGATTATCGTTTAAATTTTCAGGAATTTCACATGAAATAAAAATTAATGAGGTTACTAAGGCTGAAATTTTAAGTAATCTAGTCATAACAATTAATCCTTTTTCTTTTAATCTTATCATCATACCCTCCTTTAAAAGTTAGCCGTTAATGAGAACAAATAGGATTTTGTGCTTGGGTTTGTAAAATAGTCCAAGCCAAAGCCGCTAGATACACCACTTTGATTAACAGCTGGATCAACACCTACAAGCTCTTTGTAGCGCGACCACAAATTACGACCGGTCCATCTAAATGTTACAGAGCTAAGACCCATTGAAGTGATTGCAGGATGGACTAAATCATAGCCAATAGATATCTCTCTCAATTTAGTGAAGGTTGCATCTTTAATAGAGAAATTGTATGCTTGATTATCACCAAACCCGCCTCCGATTCCATGTCGATACCATGTTTCATCTAAAATTACTTTCCCTCCACCAAAATCATGTATATGTCCGCGTACAGTGGTTCCGGCAGGAATGGTATTACCGTCAAAATTTACAAGATCTTCATCGAGAAGTACTTCATTATCAGTCTCTTTCGTCGTACCAAACCTTCTTAGCACCCATTGAGTTCTGGGAGAGTAATCGCCACCCTGTGAGTGTTCAAATAAAACATTTAGAGAAACACCATTAATTTTTCCATTAAAACCAAATGTTCCTCTCCAATCTGGGTTAGGGTCACCCAAGATAACAGGTGTGGAGGTTATTTGAGGAAATCCGTTTGCATCTAAAATTAATTTTCCATCATCATCGGTAACGGATCCGGTACCGTATAATGCGCCCAAGGCGTGAGTTTTACCATCAAAAGATGGATCAGCTGCAACCGAACTCACAGACCCTCCAACTAAGGTAAGTATTTGTGTGCCCTCAGTTAATTTCAAAACTTTATTTTTATTGGTGGACCAATTGAACGTGAAATCAAGGCTGTTATTAATTCGATAGGAACCATCCAGCTCAAGGCCTTTGTTCTCCATTTCAGCAGCATTATCATACTGTGTGTCAGCGCCTGTGCTTGGAGCTTTTTGGACGCTAATCAACATATCAACAATCTTGTTGTAGTAGCTGGTAAAGCCAAATGCAAATCTATCATCAAACATTCTAAAGTCTAACCCAAACTCAGTTTCAGTTTTAACCTCTGGCTTAATGTCTTGATTGCCTCGATCATCATCTAAGCGATAGCCTCCACCCCAATCACTGATACTCAATGGATCGCTGTAGGAGCTGTAAGAAAATCCTGATTCAGCTAAAGTTTGGAAACGATGTGCTGAAGGTCTAACACCCACCTGACCGTAGGCAAAACGTGCCTTTAAAAAAGAAAATGGAGCAGGGACATAGTTTGTTAGCTGAACGGCAACATCCATAGCTGGATAAAAATACGATTTACTAATAGAAGAGTGATCTTCTAATGCTCCAGATAAGTTGAGGAATATTTGATCTAAAGCATCAATCGACAGAACGCCATATGTTCGAGTGGATCGAATAAAAATTCTGGCATTATCTGCTGTTGAAAAACGTGCTCCTGTATTCACGTTAACAGTTTGTTTAGATGTGTTCACAAGAAAACTATCGATTCTAGTTGATGTACGGCTATACACCCTGTCATTCCAATTATATCCCAAAGTTGCAACCATTGAAAGATCGTCAGAAAACTTTAAATTCTGTCTACCAATAAGGTCATAATTAGTTTCTTTGTTGGTTATGACATCTTGAGCAAATACACCGTCTACCCTTGATCCTGCAGACCCAACTGGAAAAAACCAGTCCCTATTGTCTGTGTAGGTATCAATTCCTGCTCTGGCAACAATATCAGTACCCTCTCTTACTTTATAGTTCATTTCATTGGACATGATAAGCCTATTTACGCCAGTGGTAGATTTTTGCTCATTTATTGTCCACAAGGGATTATTATAGGTTGGGTTAAGAGTTTGTCCTAGATATTTTCTATAAGATCTGTGTCGACCTCTATATTCCACACCGCCACTAACATATGTTCCTTTATAATGTGTATTATTGAAGTCTGGAGACGTTCGTAACAGCCCAATTAAAAGACCTGCAGTGTTTGAGCTTTGCTGAATTCTATTGGCATTGCTATAAGTATATCCAGCCTTTGAGGTCATAGTAATTCTATCTGAGAGTTTAAATTTGGTATTCAATCTAAAATTATCTCGATCGTAAAAAGAGTTACGAACAATTCCATTCTGCCTTAAACGTCCATAGCTAAATAAATATGTTTTGGAAGCATCGCCACCCGAAACCTGAAAATCATCTTGAGCAAACCTGCCTGTTTGAAAAACGGCATTAAAATTATCCTCAACGAAAGTATCTTTGGAATTTTTTTCTACAATTGTGTATTGCGTAAATTTATTTTCACCTTCGCCAGATACAAAGTACGGACGGCTTGTATCAACAACATCTGGCCCACCTTTTCTATCTGAAATTTTATCACCCCAGGATTCATGGATGCCTGCTCTAAAACTTCCATCTCGACCCTGACCAAAAGTATCCTGCATTGGTATTTTTTCATGGATTTGATCAAATGATTCGGTGCGCTTATACGTCATTTTCATTTTTCCTGAACTAGAACCATCTTTCGTCTTGATCACTATTACTCCGTTGGCAGCTTTTGAACCCCACAGCGCAGCTGCTGAGGCACCTTTTAAAACTTCAACAGATGCAATATCGTTCGCATTAATATCGTTAATTCTTGATTGCTGAGTAGATCCACCCGTTCTACCTCCAGTTATATTGTTACCTCCACCATATGTCGTAGAGTTATTTATGGGCATACCGTCAACAACAATTAATGGTTGATTGGCACCAGAAATGGTATTTGCGCCTCTAATTTTAATTGAAGTGGAAGCACCCGGATCACCAGCTGAGGGATTAACAATAACATTGGAAGCTTTACCGGCCAAAGAATTTGCCATTAAGGATTCACCTGACCTTGTCATATCACCGGAATTTATTGATGAACTGGTTGAACCCTGTTGATCACGATTTGCCTCAAATCCTAAAGCTGTTACGCTAATAGCTTGAAGGCCGATAGCGTCAATATTCATTGAAAAATTTTGTGTTACGCTTCCACTTTGTGGGACATCGACATTAACTGACTGGCTTTGGTATCCAATGTAAGAAACCTCAAGTGAAACGGATTGCCCTTGCAAGGTTCCTTCTGGAATGTCTATTTCATAAATTCCATCAGCATCAGTTGCTGCCCCAACTGAGGTTCCAGCAATAACAACGTTAGCACCAGCAAGTGGATCACCATTAGTATCTGTAACACTGCCCTGGATTGAAGATTGAGCGTAGATTGTGCCTAATAGAGACAAAAATACAAACGCTGATCGTAGATGATAAAGCATACTCTCTCCTTAAAAATGTGTTTTAAGTGAACTTCTTCACTTTAATAACAAAACGTATGGTATAATTTAATGATATTTGTACAAAAATGTGAAAAAAAAGGCTCAGAAGTAAATGCGTAATGTTGAAGTAGCTGTGTTATTGGCCTATCAAATTTTTTCAATTTTAAAGTTCATTATAGCGTAAACAATCGCGATAATGGGATTAACAAGATTAAAAAAACAAAATGGTAAATAGCTCAAGGTTGCAATGCCAAGTGAGGCTGACATGAAAGCTCCGCAAGTGTTCCATGGCACTAAAGGGGACGTCATGGTAGCGGAATCCTCAAGGGTTCTAGACAAATTTTTTGGATGAAGATTGCGTTTTTGGAACTCTGACTTAAACATTCTACCTGGAAGAACAATAGCAATGTACTGATCAGCAGTAACAATATTGATGCCAATGCAAGTGCCAATTGTAGTTATTATTAAAGATCCAGTAGATTTAACAAATGAGAGCAATGCTTGAACAAGAACGTGCAATAATTTGGTGGTTTCAAGAACGGCGCCAAAAGTTAAGGCTGTAATCACTAGCCAAACTGTATTGAGCATACTTGACATACCACCTCGAGTAAGCAAACTGTCTACTACTTCAACCCCGGTCTCAATAGAAAACCCTGAATGCAAAGCGCTCCAAACGCCGGCTATGCTAATTAAGGCGCCAGAAAGCGGAGTTTCTCCCACAAAAATTTGTATAACTTCAGGTTGAAATATCACAGCAAATATCCCACCGATGAGAGCACCTATTAAGACAGTTGGAAATGCAGGAACTTTCTTAAATGCCATAACAAACACCACAACCAGAGGAATGAACAAAGTTAAGGATATATTAAAGTTGTCGCTGATAGTATTTTGAATCAAAGCCAAGCCTTCAACATTTGATGATTTGCCCGAATTGATTCCCATTATTAGAAAAATAACCAAAGCGATTAGCAAACTTGGCCCAGTAGTCCAAATCATATGCCTGATATGAGTAAAAAGATCGGTTTCTGTAACTGCGGGAGCAAGATTTGTCGTGTCAGATAATGGAGACATTTTATCTCCAAAATAAGCGCCTGATATTACTGCACCAGCTGTTACCTCAGGAGACAAGCCTAAACCAACAGCTATTCCCATTAATGCTGCTCCTAATGTTCCAGCAACTGTCCATGAGCTTCCAATGCTCAGGGCAGACAAAGCACAAATAATACACGCTGCAAAGTAAAATATCGAAGGTGATAATATATTTAAACCGTAATAAATCATCGCAGGCACTAATCCAGACATTATCCACGTCCCAATCATTGCGCCCACAGCAAGCAATATTAAAATTGCTCCCATCGCAGCAGAGATACCTTTTACAATTCCAGTTTCAATCTCTTTCCAAGAAAACCCATTTTTAATACCGATGATAGACGCAATGCCAGCACATAGTATCAATGCAATTTGATTTCCTCCATAGGATGAATTATCACCATAAATATATACAGACGCTGAAAGCATAATAATCAAACAAATTATGGGAATTAAGGATTCAAAAATTGAAGGAGTAGTATTTTTAGAAGATGACATATCTATCTATAATTAGGTTTTCTTTTTTCTACAAATGCACTGAGGCCCTCTTTGGCTTCATCAGTGTCAAATAACTCGCTAAACCTCTGCAGTTCATAATTGAGACCAGATTCTATGTTAGAATTAACGCTTTTTCGAATACACAATAGAGATTTTGCAATAGCGTTAGGTCCATTTTTGAGAATTTGGTGGCCAAGATCTTTGCTTTTTTCCATAAGCTCAGCCAATGGGTATATATGGTTTACTAATCCAATTCGAAAAGCCTCTGCAGCGTCAATCATTTTTCCCGTCGTTATTAACTCATGAGCGATGCCATAGCCTACTATTCTTGGCAATCTTTGTGTGCCTCCCCATCCTGGTAAAATGCCAAGGAGAACTTCTGGTTGACCAAATTTGGCGTTTTCACTAGCAACCCTGATATGGCATGCTAGGCTTACCTCACTCCCCCCTCCTAGTGCAAACCCATTAACGGCTGCAATGAATGGTTTTGGTGAATTTTCAATCAGCAGAGTAAGATTTTGGCCAGA
>CEPA01167101.1_pt1 | contig 18684 bp, 18 predicted proteins | sample 356241 | NCBI WGS metagenome assembly CEPA01 (sample SAMEA2620542, study PRJEB7988) | marine metagenome | biome: marine biome (ENVO:00000447); feature: surface water layer (ENVO:00002042); material: "saline water (ENVO:00002010), including plankton (ENVO:xxxxxxxx)" | depth 5 m
CTATATTATTAATTTCGTCAATTGAAGTTCTCGCTGATGTATCAATATAATTATCAAATATTTTGATCCTATCAAGATCCTCTTCGAACAATTCGTCTTCAATTTCACCAATAATTTCCTCAATTAAGTCTTCAATTGTAACTAATCCATCAGTGCCACCATATTCATCAATTACTAAGGCCATATGTATTCTTGAGGTCTGCATTCTTACAAGCAAATCTTTTGAACTCATTGAAGGAGGAACAAAAAGTATTTCTCTCAAAAATTTTTCAATTGTAATATTTTCTATAGAATTATCGGAAAAAACACTTATGAGATCTTTTATATGCAACATGCCTATCGGGTTATCAAGATTTTCTCTATAAACAGGTATTCTTGAGTGATTAGATTCTGAAAAAACTTTAAGAATATCTGAGCTATCCGTTTTAATTTCTAATCCTACAATGTCTGCTCTTGGTACCATACAATCCTCAACCCTTGATAAACCAAAACCAATAACATTATTGAGCATATTTTTTTCTTCGGGCGTTAATTCGCGTTGATTCTCATCTGAGGTTTCTAGTATGTTATCAAAGCCCTTAGAGTCATTTGTATATTTTGATTTAAATAATTTTATTTTTGATAACAAACTCATTACAACCTTTCCTCATATGGATTTGGAATATTTAACTTTCCTAGAAGTTCAACTTCTTTTTTTTCCATTAGATTGGAATTTTTCTGACTCTCATGAGAAAAATCTAACAAATGCAAAAATCCGTGAATCAGCAAATGTGCGAAATGTTCATTAAAAGGCTTTTTTTGCTCATGTGCCTCTTTTATGATTCTTTCTTTTGATAAAACTAGATCTCCAATCATCTTGAGATCATTTAAATAAGCATCATTTTCTATACTGAAAGATAAAACATTAGTCGCTTTATCAATATTTCTATATTTTTTATTTAATTGCCTTATTTCTTTGTCATTGGTTAATAATACGCTTACTTCATATTTTTTTTCTCCGCAAATTAATAAAGAATTTAGAGCAAACTCAAGAACTTCATTGGTATATGATACCTCTTTTTCGTCCCATTCTGGTGTTTTTCTTATTAATATTGACTGTGATTTTTTCATTATCATTTATGTGGCTTAGAGTAAGCTCTTACAATTTTATCAACTAAACGATGTCTAACAATATCTTTTGATTGAAACTTTATTGTATCAATACCTTTTTCTTTTGGGATTAGTTTTAGGATTTCTTTTAATCCTGATGTACTTCCCTTAGGTAAATCAATCTGTGTTATATCGCCCAATATGACCATTTTTGAATTACGGCCTAAACGAGTAACAAACATCTTCATTTGCATATTTGTTGTGTTCTGCGCCTCATCTAAAATTATAAATGCATTTTCAAGCGTCCTTCCCCTCATAAATGCGAGAGGTGCTATCTCAATAATTCCATTATCAATATAGTTTTCAAGTATTTTCTTTGGCATTAGGTCATTCAAAGCATCATATAAAGGTCTTAAATATGGATCAATTTTTTCTTTCAAATCTCCAGGAAGAAAACCTAATCTCTCTCCAGCCTCAACAGCAGGTCGTGACAAAATGATTCTAGAAATTTGATTCTTCAATAAACATTGAACAGCTGCAGCTACAGCCAAATATGTTTTTCCTGTACCTGCAGGGCCAATACCAAAAATCAAATCATTAATATTTATAGCATTTACAAAGATTTCCTGATTTTTTGATCTTGCGTAAATTTTTTTATTATTAGTTTTAATCAAAAAATTATCTTTATCAATTTTTTTACTTTTCAAAAATACATCTACATCCTTTATGCCGAGCTTAATACCATTATCTAATTCATTATAAAGTTCCATGATTTTATCTGCAGCCATTAAGCTTGATTCTTGATCACCGGATATTTCAAGTTTGTTACCACGATATGAAATAGAGATGTTAAAGTAGTTCTCAAATTTTGCAAGATTTTGATCATGATTTCCGTACAATTCTGTTAAAAAGGAATTGTTTTCGAATTCAACAACATGTTTTTTTTTAATTTTTTTTATCTGCTTTTTTTTCTGCATTTAAACTAAAATTTCGCCCACTAAGCTATTATCGTTAATTTTTATAATTTTTATTTCTTCGATTTTTCCGATGCAGGAACTATCTGCTTCAAAATGAACAGATTGTAAATATGGTGATCTTCCTGAATAAAAACCTTTTGATGTTTCTTTTTCTACTAAAATTGAAAGATTTTTGTTTAAAAATTTCTCATTATACTTTCGCATGGTTAATCTAATTAGATCTTGTAATCTTGCTAACCTTTCGGATTTTATAGTTTCTTCAATTTGATCTTCCATTTCGCCTGCTGGTGTTCCTGGCCTTGGAGAGTATTTGAAACTGTACGCATGTGCATATCCTATTTTTTTAACAATATCTAAAGTTTTAATAAAGTCTTTTTCGTCTTCACCAGGAAATCCGACTATAAAGTCTCCAGATATCGCAATATCTGGTCTATATGATTTTAATTCATTAATAATTTCTATATAAAAGGATGAAGAGTAATTTCTATTCATTAGTTTTAAAACTTTATCTGAACCAGATTGAACTGGGAGATGAAGATATGGTTGAAGCTTATCAATATCTTTGAAGCTCATTAATAACTTTTGGTTCATGTCATTAGGATGACTTGTTGTAAATCTGATCCTTTTTATATCTAACAAGGATAATTCATAAATCAAATCTGCAAAATCCATCTCTGTATTATTAGTATTTCTCCAGGCATTAACATTTTGACCAAGAAGTATAATTTCTTGGGCTCCTGAATTAATTAAATCCAATGCTTCCTTTTTTATTGCTGAAAAGGGTCTTGAAGTCTCAATACCTCTTGTATAAGGAACAACACAAAATGTGCAAAATTTATCACAGCCCTCTTGGACAGAAAGATATGAGCTAACCTTCATTGTTTGACCTAATCGATTTGGGAGAATATCAAATTTGTCAATATTTGGTGGCTCAATATCAATTATTGGCTTTCTATTTTGTGATTTGTCATTATCAAAAGACTTAAGAATTTTGGGAAGTTGATGATATGTTAAGGGACCAAATACTAAATCAATCATTGGAGCTCTTCGAACTAATTCTTGGCCTTCTGCTTGAGCAACACATCCTGCAACTGCGATCGTTGTGTTAGCGTCTTTTAGATCTAATATTTTTTTTATTCTTCCTAATTCAGAGTAAATTTTCTCTGTTGCCTTTTCGCGGATATGGCAAGTATTTAAAATTATAAGATCAGCATCTTCAATATCGTTAACAGGATTATAATTATGCGAACTCATCATTTCTTGCATACGGTCGCCGTCATAAACATTCATTTGGCAACCAAAATTTTTAATATATAAACCTTTCGAGGTATTTATTGAGGAGTCCATTATGAAATTTCTTTATTGCTTTTTTCTTGCATACAATTCTAGCCTATGATCTACCAACTCAAAACCAAGATCCTCGGCAATCTTTTTTTGTAAAATTTCTATTTCTTCATTTTGAAATTCAATGATAGTCCCATTTTCAATATCTATTAAGTGGTCGTGATGATCTTTTTCTTGAAAATTTTCATAACGAGATCTTCCATCACCAAATTCATGTTTTATTAAAATTCCTGACTCTTCAAAAAGTCTTACTGTTCTGTAAACTGTCGCAACAGATATATTAGTATCAATTTCTACAGCTCTTTTATGTAGCTCTTCAACATCTGGATGATCATCGGAAACATCAAGAACCCTAGCAATAACTCTTCTTTGCTCAGTTAGTCTAAGACCTTTTTGTTCACATAATTGTTCTATACTCATTTTTTCACCTAACCTCAGATATAAGCACTAAAAATATGTTTTTTGCAATAGTAACCCATTTTGACTTGAATTACAGATTTTATAGTAATTTTTAATAGTCCTTTTACAAATGAAACCTAACTTTCCATAAAAATTTCTTGCGATCAAATTTTTTTCACTGACCTCTAAAAATACTTTTGAAACTTTTAGATCTAAGAATATTTTTTCTAATTTAAGAAACAAAATTAGGCCATAATTTTTTTTCCTATATTTTTTCAAAATTTCAATGGATAAGATTTCTGCTTCATTAATTAGTTTTCTAAATAAACAATAACCAATTGGCTTTGTATTTTTAAATAAAATAAGGCCTTGAATTTGCTTTTTTTTTAAAAAAAGAATTAATTGATCTTGTTTCCATCTCTGGACATATTGATCTTGTTGTAAGATTTGAATTAGATCACAATTATGGATATTTAAGTCTTTAATTTCTATTTCTTGTGTTTCATTAACCATGATGAATTTACTTTTTCTAAAGATGGTTCAGAAAAATAATTTATACTTTTTAATTCAGTAAGGTTTATTTTCTTTTTTTTAACCTTTGAAACAAGATTTAATGACATATCTTCAAATTCTCTCTCTACAAAGTCATAATCAAACAAATTTAAGTTTTCTTTTTGAAATGAACAAAAAGAAATGAAGTATTTATCAGGCGAAAAATTTTTTTTTAAATCTAAATTTTTAATCTTTAAGATTTCACTATCACTTAAACAACTGTCATTAAATTCTTGCACAAAAATCTCATTTCCTCGTGATGGCATAACACTAATTAATTTTTTATTAAAGAAGTTGTTTTTTTCATTAAAAATCGATAAAAGCTCAAGCGATGACAATGCATATAAAGGTACACAAATTCCTTTTGCTATTCCAAGGGCAAAAGATACGCCAACTCTTATACTTGTAAAATTACCAGGCCCATTTGTAACAACAATACTACTTATTTCTTTCAATTCTTTTTTTGCCTTAATTAAGTTAGTCAAAAGAACTTCGGTGATGGTTTCAGATTGTTGACTATTAGAATTATTAAAGGTTGTATTGCTTTTCATGTCAGCAGTAACTATTGCTATTGAGCAAGAGCTATAAGTGGTATCAATAATTAAAGTGTTCATCAAAGGATCTTACAAATTTGATCAAAATCAAACCTTGGAGATCTCTTAAAAAGTTTTGATTCATCTCCATAACCAATATTACAAATAAAGTTTGATTTAAATGATGTTTCTGAGAAAAATTCTTTATCTAAACCTTCATTATCAAAACCAGACATTGGTCCACAATCTAGGCCCAGTAAGCGTGCTGCAATTATAAAATAAGCGCCCTGAAGTGAACTGTTCCTAAATGCTGTTTTTTCCGCGAACTCCTCTGACCCAGAAAACCAATCTTTAGCATCAGGATTATGAGGAAAAAGTTTTGGGATATGATCGTAAAACTTTTTATCATAGGCTATGATTGCTGTTACTGGAGCAGAAAGAGTTTTTTCAACATTTGACTCAATAACATGCTCAATTAATCTTTTTTTTGCTTCAGTAGTTTTAATAAATACTATTCGGGCCGGTGAACAATTAGCACTAGTGGGGCCCCACTTCATGATATCATATAACTGATGAAGCAAGCTATCAGTTACATCTTTTTTTAACCACTCATTATGTGATCTTCCTTGAGTTAATATATCTTCAGGCTTAGTCATTTTGAAGAGGCACAACACTCTCAACTTCAGGGATATAGTGTTTTAATAAATTTTCAACACCATTTTTTAATGTCATTGTTGAAGCTGGACAACCGTCACAACTTCCTCTCATAGTTATATAAACAATACCATTTTCAAATTTATTGAATATTATATCACCACCATCTCTGGCTACAGCAGGACGAACCTTATCTTCAATTATTTCATTAATTTTTATTGAAGTCTCATCATTTAATTCTTTAATATCATCAGGATTTAGTGACAAACCTTCTTTTTTAATAAAAGGTAATTCAGAAAGGTAATGATTTGAAATACAACTTAAAATTTCAATTTTGACATTTTCCCAATTTGCATCCTTTAGAGTAACTGTAATAAAATCAGATGCCAGGTACACACCACAAACTCCATCAATTAAGAATAAAGCAGAAGCAATAGGTGAAATCTTAGCAGTTTCAGAATCTTTAAAATATACAGAAGGTATATCCCCTAGAACTTCCTCACCTGGAATAAATTTTAATGTTTCTGGATTTGGTGTTTCTTCAGTTTGTATAAACATATTTTACCTAACTAACTAATTCCAACAAGTTTATCAATCGTATCATTACTCATATCACCAGGTATTACAACAACTGGAATAGAAAATCCAGACTTTGATATAAACTCAACTAATTCACCAGGAGAATTTTTGTCATTATTTGAAGCAATAACTAAATAACTAATGTCTGGTTTGTCTTTAATAATTTGATTCACAATAGTAATTTTTGAACCATTTAAAACCTCATAGGAAATATTAACTTTTGAGAAATGTGATATGCTTTTTTGTAATTGCTCTATTAAAATTTTAGTATTTTCTTCTGCTTCCTCTATAATCTTTCTTTCAACTCCTAACCAGTGTGTTTCTTTCTGATTATCAATCGCAACAATTACTATTAATTTTTTTGCAGCAAGCTCTGCTCTTCTAGCTCCATATCTAACAGCAGACTCACATTCTGGTGTACCATCAATAACTACTAAAAAATCACCAAGCAAAATCTTCTCCTTTAACTATCCTAAACCAACAATTGATTTAACTTCGCCAATAATAGGGTTGGATTTTTCCCTAGCTTTATACATTCCATCTTTGAGAATTTTATTTAAAAATAATTTATCATTCTTTAATTCTATAAATTTATCTCTAATGGGTTCCATTTCGCTAATTATAATGTCACTAAGATCTTTTTTAAAATCTGATAACCTCTGACCCACAAATTTAGATATTAGTTGTTCGGTTTTTTCACCAGAAATGGCTCCATAAATATTTATTAAATTTTTTACTTCGGGTCTATTTTCTAATTCCTTAGCTGTCTCAGGCATTGGTAACGGATCAGTTTTTGCTTTCATGATTTTCTTTGTTATTAAATCATTTTCATCAGAAAACTCTATTCTTGTCATAGTAGAACTATCAGATTTTGACATTTTTTTTAGGCCATTACGCAAAGACATGACACGAGAAGCTACAGGTAAGATCATTGGTTCTGGAATTGGAAAGAAATTATCATTATTTGAATTTTTAAAATCATTATTAAATTTCTGGGCAATATCTCTTGTAATTTCCAAATGCTGTTTTTGATCATCTCCTACTGGAACTAAATTTGTATGATATAAAAGAATATCAGCAGCCATAAGAGTAGGGTAAACATATAGACCAACAGATGCTTTTTCTCTATTTTTTCCTGCTTTCTCTTTAAATTGTGTCATCCTATTAAGCCAACCTATCCTTGAAACACAGTTAAGTATCCAGGCTAGTTCTGCATGAGCAGGGACTTGAGATTGAACAAAAATAGTTGCTTTTTTAGGATCAATACCTGAAGCAATATAAGCTGCTGCTACTTCGTAAATATTTTCACTGAGTATATTGGGATCTTGCCATACTGTAATCGCATGAAGGTCAACAATACAAAAAATTGAGTCATAGTCATTTTGAACACTAACAAAGTTCTTTATCGCCCCAAGGTAATTACCAATATGTAAAGAACCTGTGGGCTGAACACCAGAAAATACTCTTTCTTTTATATTTTTATCCATATAAAAATCAAAAATCCTTAATAAAATCTTTTATATCACTTTTCCTATAAACGCCCGTTAAAAATAGACATAACATGTAAGAAATCATCCCGACTAAAACAAATATTAATAATGAAATAACTGGGTATAAAAAATAAATATTATGAATAAGCATTTTGATAATTAGTAACATTATTAGGGATGAAAATATTATTTTTAAAGTCTCGATAAATATTTGCATGTTGATCGAAATTAATTTTAATCGCCTTAACTTCATGTAAATGACTATTAAGTGAAACCATGCGGACAAAGATGTTGCATAAGCAATTCCAACGACACCAAAATTAACAAATAATGGGATTGATAAAGCTATATTTATACCTATTGCCATTAAACTATACTTAAGTGGATTTTTCGTATCAGCCATTGAATAGAATACAGAAGAAAAAATTCTTATCAGAACATAAGCCGGCAATCCAAATGAAAAACCTATTAAAACATTTGAAACTTCTGTAACTTCATACTCCCCAAATATACCATATTCATAAATTACACTTACTATCATTTTAGATAAAAATATTAGACCAAATGCTGCAGGTATTATTAATGATAATGCAATTTTGAATGTAATACTTAAGAGATCGATTATTTTATCCTTCTGGTTTCTAATATTTAGAGATGCCAAATAAGGTAAGATGACTGTTCCAATTGATATACCAATTAAAGCTAATGGAAGCTGATAAAGACGTTCAGCATAATATAAAATAGATATACCACCTTCTCTGAACGATGATATAAAGCCAGAAACCAAAATATTAAATTGGGTTGCAAAACCTGAAAAGGTCTGTGGGACCGCAAGTTTTGAAAAGTCTTTTAAAGATTCATTATTATTGCTCTTCTTAAATCTCAGTGAAAAATTTAGTTTTTTTAAAACATAAAAAATTAAGACGAAATTAAAGAAACCTGATAGTGAAACTGAAAAGGATAATAAAAAACCTCTATCCAATATGTTTAGATTAGGAAATAATAAAGCTATTATTAAAAAAAAATTCAAAAATATAGGGGCCAAGGAAGTAACAAAAAACTTACCTTGATGATTAATAATTGCTGAGCCAATGGAGGAAAGGGAAATGAAAATTATATATGGAAGTGTTAATCTAGCATAACTTGTTGTTATATCTAATTTTGATTGACTATCACTAAATCCACCAGCAATAAGATAAACAAGTAGTGGCATTAATAATTGGGCCAAAAGAACTAGAGAGGTAACTATAATCAGCATATAAAAGAGAACATTTTCAGAAAAATTTATTGATCTACTTTTACTAATGGAAATTTCTCTAGAAAAAATAGGTATAAATGATGCCGAAAATGCCCCGTCTGATGTAATTCTTCTAAAAATATTAGGTAATCTGAGGGCTATAAAAAATGCATCTGCAAAAAAGCTAATACCCATTACCCTACTAAAAAGCATATCCCTAACCAAACCAAAGAGCCTGCTTAAAGCAGTAAAAAAACCAACGGTCAGAATACTTTTTGAAGATTTTTTATAATGATGCATTTTCACTTAAGCTAATTGATTTAATAAGCTCGTTTTGAAGATTTTTAATCTTTCCTCCTGAAGTTATTTTGTTTCCATTTCTTGTCAAAACATAAAAAACATCTGTTGCTCTCTCACCAAATGTTGCGATATGAGCGCTTCGAATATCTATATCAAGATCAGATATTTTTCTGGTTAGATCATTAAGTAAACCCGGTCTATCTTTCCCACTAACTTCTATAACAGAATATTTTTTTGAGAGAGTATTGTCTATTGAAACATGAGGGGAAATATCAAAAACCAATGACCTTCTATCAACATCGTCCAAGTGTCTTATTGTTGGAATCGTATCCTCATTAATGAAATATAATATTTTTTCTTTAATCCTTGTTAATCTTTTTTTATCAACAATCTTTTTTCCAAAATTGTCTTGTATCCACAAAATATCAATAACATCGTCATAGTTGTTTGAAAAAATCCTAGCATCAACTATGTTAATTCTCATATCACGGCAGCCTGATGTAATTCTTTCAAAAAGACGATTTTTATCTTTTGTTATCACCGTCATAATGGTCGAAGAATAATTTTCTGAATTATAAAAATCGATGATATTATTTTCTTTATTCTCAGAATTTTTATCCCATGAGATTAGATTTTTAATTTGTATTTTTTCTGGAACAGAAACCCAATATTTGTCATCAAACAAATCAAAAAACCTTATCCTATTTTCATCCGATACTATATTAATATCATACAAAAGTTTTTTCTTGATATTTTGAGCTCTATTTAGATTTTCGCTTTCTGAATATCCACCTGTTAATGCTAAAAAAGTATTATGATATAAATTGCTTAATAATTCCCCTTTCCATTCAGTCCATACTCCTGGACCAACAGATCTTATATCAGCAACAGTTAATATAAATAGTAACTTTAATCTTTTAGTAGTCTGAACTTTTTCTGCAAAATCCCTAATAGTTATTGGATCAGATATATCTCTCTTTTGAGCAAAGTCACTCATAACAAGATGATCGCGTACTAACCAAGAAATTAATTCCTCATCCTTCAGTGTTAAGTTAAGGCGTTTGGCCATTTTTTTTACAACTTTTTGGCCTTCGAGTGAGTGATCATTTTCTCTTCCTTTAGCAATATCATGAAAAAAAATAGCAAGTGAAAGGATTTTTTTTTCATCGTCATTTAAATTAAAAGTGTTTAAAATTTCAAAATCATCATTTTGATTATGAAAGATTTTATTTAATTCTCCTACAGCTTTGATTAAATGCTCATCCGCAGTATAGTGATGATACATATTAAATTGCATTAAACCCACTATTTTACCAAAATCAGGAATAAACTTTCCCAAAACCCCACTTTCGTTCATAGCTCTTAGAGTTTTTTCTGCATTTGGCCTGCATAAAATATTTGTAAAAAGATCGTTTGTTTTTATATGGTTTTTTAATCTGTTATCGATATTTTTAGAGGATTTCCTTATTGCTCTTATTGCATAGGGGTGAGCAAAAAGATTATTTTTTTCCATAACATAAAAGAATAAAATGATTTTGGTAGGATCTTTTTCAAATACCTCATTATTGGAGATATTTAATCTCCCTTTAGTAATATAAAAACCTAAGCCTCCTCCTGAATATACATACCTTGCAGGCACATCAAAAAAATTCCTCATAAAAGATATTAAAGAATTTTTATTTTTTTGTCTTTCTTCAAGAACCGAACATATGATCCTTGTTAGATCACCCACTTCTTTTGCAGTAAGAAAATAATGTTTCATAAATCTTTCTACATTCTTAAGACCTCCTCTATCATTATAGCCTAGTCTATTAGCCATCTCAGGTTGAATATTAAAATTAATAATATCATTTGGATTTTTATCTAAAAAATGAAGTTGACATCTTACTGCCCACAAATAATCTTCGCATCTTTTAAAGATTTCTGCTTCATTCTTGGTTAGAACACCGTTTGAAATCATTTGGTCAGGTTTGGGAGCATGAAAGCAAAAATTTGTCATCCAAGAAAGACTTTCTAAATCTCTCAGACCACCCTTGCTGTTTTTAACATTTGGCTCAACTAAATATCTTGATTGTCCCTCCTTGTTATGTCTATTTTCTCTCTCTTCAAGCTTAGCATCAATAAATTCTTTAGATGATCTTTTTGAAATTTTTTTCCTAAATTTCTTTTCGAATACATCATTTACTTCTTTATCACCACATATGTATCTTGCATCTAAAAGGGAAGTTGTAATAGTTTGATCCTGTGCAGAAAGTGCAATGCACTCGTTAATATTCCTTGATGCATGCCCAATTTTTAATCCGAGATCCCAAAGAAAATATAAGAGGTTCTCAGTTATTTTTTCTGCCCATGCTGTTTTTTTGAAAGGCATCAAAAACAAAAGATCAATATCTGAGCCAGGTGATAATTTTCCTCTGCCATATCCACCAGTTGCAATTATTGCAAGCTTTTCATAATCAGTTTTGTTTTGTGAAAAAAAGTTATTTGTACATAAGTAGTTATAATAATTTTTTATTACTTTATCGTAAAGAAGAGCAATTTTCTCTGCGCATTCCGAACCTTTATAATTTCCATTCTCGAGATTTTCTTTTGCCTGCTCAAGAGATGTACTAATTAAGTTTTTTGTTGTTACTATAATTTCTTGATAACTTTTTTTGTCATCTCTTATGTTAATTTTTTGATATTTAGAGAGAAATTCAAATGAATTTTCTTTTATTAATTCTTTAGCTAATTTATTCATACCAATTTCGTATCTTACCTTAAAAATATTATATAATTTTTATAACATTTATTACTATTTAAACTAAAAGCAAATTTTAAGTTAAAAATTTAATTATTAGTAATTAAAATTTATTTATAGATATAATTTTATTATTTTATTATAAATTAGTTGACTTATTTATTATATTACTATATTCAGTTCATTCTAAATTAGAAAAATAAAATTATGGAAATAGATGAAAAAAATAATGAAAGTTATGACGATAAAGAAGCGTTAAGATTTCATGCGGAAGGAAAACCAGGTAAGATTGCAATCGCTGCAACTAAGCCAATGGAAACACAGGCTGACCTATCTCTTGCATATTCACCAGGGGTCGCAGCCCCAGTAATAGCAATCAGTGAAAAACCAGAAACTGTCTATGATTATACATCTAAAGGAAATTTGGTTGCTGTTATTTCAAATGGATCTGCAATTTTAGGATTGGGTAATTTAGGTTCACTTGCAGCAAAACCTGTTATGGAAGGTAAGGCAGTGCTTTTTAAAAGATTTGCAGATGTTGATGCTATTGACATCGAAATTGACAATGAGGATGCAGAAATCTTTTCATCAACAGTAGAAAATATTGGTCGAACTTTTGGAGGAATTAATCTTGAAGATATAAGCGCACCTGATTGTTTTATTATTGAAAGTGAGCTAAGAGAGAAACTCGATATTCCAGTATTCCATGATGATCAACATGGTACAGCTATTATTTCAACTGCTGGAATAATAAATGCACTAGATCTAACTGATAAAAAGATTCAAGATGTAAAGGTAGTTGTAAATGGTGCAGGCGCTGCTGGAATTGCATGTCTTGAACTATTAAAATCTATGGGATTACCTCACGAAAATGCAATCTTATGTGACTCTAAGGGCCCAATTTATATTGGGAGAGATGAAAATATTAATCAATGGAAAGCCGCCCATGCTGTAGATACGAATGCCAGATCACTTACAGAAGCGATCAAGGGTACTGATATATTCTTAGGTTTATCAGTAAAAGACGCCTTAACAAAAGATATGCTCAAATCTATGAATGAAAATCCAATAATTTTTGCTATGGCAAATCCTGACCCTGAAATTGATCCTAAAGTTGCAAAGGAAGTCAGACCTGATTGTATTATTGCCACTGGAAGATCTGACTACCCTAATCAAGTAAACAATGTTCTTGGTTTCCCCTATATATTTAGAGGCGCGCTTGATGTCAGGGCTAAAACAATAAACGATGAAATGAAAATAGCTTGTGCCGAGGCGTTAGCAAAACTTGCTAGAGAGGATGTCCCAGATGAAGTTGCAGCTGCATATTCTGGAATAAGACCAAGATATGGACCAGAATATATAATACCGGCACCTTTTGATCCGAGATTAATTAGAGATATTCCTCCAGCTGTTGCAAGAGCTGCACAAGAGTCAGGTGTTGCAAGAATGCCTATAATTGATGAAGATGCATATAAGAATAGATTATCAGCAAGATTAGATCCTGCAGCTGAAGTTATGCAACCGATATACCAAAAAGCTAAAAGATTGATGAAAAAAGTAGTTTTTGCTGAAGGTGAAGAGGAAAAAGTAATTAGAGCCGCATTAAATTTTAGAGAATTAGGTTTAGGAATACCTGTTTTAGTAGGTAGAAAAGAGAAAATCGAAAACACACTTTCAGAAATTGGTCAGCAGCTTCACTCAGGAATTGAAATAATTAATTCAGAGATTTCTGAAAAATCCGATGAATATTCAAATTATTTATATTCAAGATTCCAAAGAAAAGGCTTCTTGTCGCGAGATTGTATAAGAATGGTAAATAATGATAGAAATATATTTTCTGCATGTATGGTTTCATTAGGAGATGCAGATGCGATGGTTACAGGAGTTACACGAAATTATTCATTAGCGCTTGAAGATATTAGGAAAGTTATTGATCCGGCAGAGAATAAAAGAATTGTTGGTATTTCAGTAATTATCTCTAATTCTCGTACAGTTTTGGTAGGAGATACAAATGTACATGATATGCCTACTGCTGAAGAAATAGCAGATATTACTCAAGCTGGTGCAGACTTAGCAAGAAAACTTGGCTTAGACCCACATGCTGCACTTTTAGCATATTCCTCTTTCGGATATCCTGAGGGTGAAAGATCAACTTTTATGAGAGAGGCTGTTAATATTTTAAATAAAAGAAATGTCGACTTTGAATATGATGGTGAAATGGCTGCTGATGTAGCTTTAAATCCTGAAGCAATGAAACTTTACCCTTTTTGTCGCTTAAGTGAACCTGCAAATATTTTAATAATGCCTGCAATTCACTCAGCATCTATATCAACAAAACTGCTTCAAGAACTTGGGGGAGCAACATTAGTTGGTCCGCTACTGGTTGGTCTATCAAAGCCAGTGCAAATAGCCCCAACTGGTTGTACCGTATCTGAATTAGTAAATTTAGCAACTATTGCAGCTTGTAATTTAGGTGACTAGAGGCCAAGGCCGTCCCAAAAAAGTTTAGCTATATCGGGTCCACCAAGATCCTTAATCTGTCTAACACCTGTCGGGCATGTAACATTTATCTCTGTGAGATAATCTCCTATTACATCAATGCCAACAAAATAGAGATGATATTCTTGAAGTTTTTTACTAATCCTTTTACAAATTTCTATGTCTCTATTTGTTAGCTCAGTTAGCTTAGGTATGCCACCAACACCAAGATTTGATCTAAACTCCCCTTCTTCAGGAACCCTGTTTAAACATCCTACAGGTTCTCCATCAATAAGAATAATTCTTTTGTCACCTTTTTCGACAATTGGGAGAAATTCCTGAATCATGATTGGTTCATGTTTGTCTTGAATATATTTCTCTAATTTTTCATCAAATAATTTATCATCAATGTTTAGTAAAATTATTCCATCTCCACCTTTTCCGTAAAGAGGTTTGATAACAACTTTTCTTTTTTGTGAAGAAAAATTTTTTATCTCCAAAATATTTTTTGATATAAGTGTATCAGGCATCAAATCACTGAAATGAGTTACTAATAATTTTTCGGGTGAATTTCTGACACCCTTTGGTCTATTAATAATGCGAATTCTCTTATCTAAATGATCCAAGAGATGAGTATAAGTAATGTAATGCATATCAAATGGGGGCTCTTGTCTCATTAAAACTACATCGAAGTTATCTAAATTTTCTTTAAAAGAGCTTCCTAACTTATAGGAATTTTGATCATCAAAAAGTTCAAGTCTTTCAAAATACGCATTCAAAATTCCATCTTTATATGACAGGTTATCGGGCAAATATTGGTATAATTCATAATTCCTTTTTTGTGCTTCTAAACAGAGAGCAATAGTTGTATCATTTTTTATATCAAGCTTACTCACATGATCCATTTGGATTGCTATTCTCATGTCAATTATCCTTCTTGAGACTAATAATTTTATTATAAACTTTAGCTTTTGGGAAACCTGTTTGCTCAGAAATCTTTTTTGCTAATTCGGATGGCGAATAATTCTGATTTTGTGAGTTGATAAACTTTTCTAAATTGATAGTTTCTTCATTTACCTGAAGTCCATCCAAGACTAAAACTATTTCACCTTTTATCTTTTTTTGAGCCATAGTATTTGTTAGTTCATCTAAATTACCAGTAACTACTTCTTCAAATCTCTTTGTCATCTCACGACAAAGTGCTATCCTTCTGTTTCCTAGGATAGTTTTAAGTTCGATCAAAGTTTTGTTTATTCTTTTTGCGCTTTCAAAGATAATGATAGTTGATTTTAAATTTTTAATATTTTTTAAAATATTTTTTCTTTGCTGAGCTTTGATAGGTAAAAAACCTAAAAAAAGAAAGTTATTTGTTGGAAGACCTGACATTGTAAGTGCAGCAATAGGAGAGGAGACCCCTGGTGCAGAAGTGACATAAAGATTATTTGCAATAGCATCTGAAACTAACTTATACCCAGGATCAGATATTAATGGTGTTCCAGCATCGGAAACAAGTCCCACACTTTTACCATTTTTTATTTTTTCCAAAATTATAGGTCGAATTTTACTCCCATTATGGTCATGATATGTTTTTAATTCTTTTTTTATTTTATGAATTGACAAGATTTTATTTGTTACTCTTGTATCTTCACAATAAATTTCATCTACATTAGATAAATAATCGAGGGCTCTTAGGGTTATGTCTTTAGAATTACCAATTGGCAAAGAAATCAAATAAAGGCCACTTTCGAGAATTGTATCTTTATTAATCATCTAGTAGTTCTTTCTTCAGCTTTCTAAAGGCTTCTGCTCTATGAGACATAGAATGTTTTCTACTTGGAGACATCTCACCAAAACTAATATCAAAACCATTTGGTATAAATATTGGATCATAACCAAAACCTAACTTTCCTTTGGGAGGGAACCTCAAATTACCATGGACTGCTCCTTCATAAATTTTATAACTTTTATCAGGCCAAGCGACTGCTAAAGCACAATAGAAATAAGCTTTGGAACTTTTTAGTCCCTTTTCTAATAATTTTTTTTCGACCTTAACCATGGCTAAATTAAAATCTTTATTTACACCAGCCCATCTCGCTGAAAATATTCCTGGGTCATTATTTAATTCTTTAATACATAAACCTGAGTCATCTGATAAGGAGACCTTACCAGTTCCTTGCATAGTCGCCATAGCCTTAATCAATGCATTTTCAGCAAATGTAGATCCGTTTTCCTCAGGTTCCTCGAGATTGTAATCTGAAGAAGAAGTAAGTATATATCCGTAATTCTTAAAAATATCTCTAAATTCTTTTATTTTACCAATATTATGGCTTGCAATAACAATTTCATCACCTGATAATTTTTTACACATTTTTATAAATTCTCTAAAATTTCTTTTTGTTTTTCTATAATTTGAGTTATCCCAAATTTTGCCAGAGACATTAATTCTGCAAATTTTTTTTCTGTGAAAGGAAATTGTTCAGCTGTTGCTTGAATTTCAATTATTTTATTATTTTCTGTCATTACAAAATTTGCATCTGCTTCTGCTTCTGAGTCTTCTTTATAATCTAAATCTAAAATTGCTTCTCCCCTATAGATGCCGCATGATATAGCAGCTAAAAACTCTTTTGTTGGGTCTTTTTTTAATTGTTTTTCTTTCATTAAAAAATTTATAGATTGTTTCATAGCTATGAAAGCACCAGTTATTGCAGCTGTTCTTGTTCCTCCATCAGCCTGTATGACATCACAATCAAGACTTATTTGATTTTCACCAAGTACTTTTAAATCAATCACCGACCTAAGTGATCTTCCGATTAATCTTTGGATCTCTTGTGTCCTTCCTGATTGTTTTCCTGCAGCAGCTTCTCTTCTCATTCTTTCACCAGTAGACCTTGGTAGCATGCCATATTCTGCGGTTACCCAACCTGACCCCGAATGTCTCAGCCATGGTGGTACTCTAGTTTCAACTGATGCAGTACATAAAACATGTGTATCACCAAATTTAACCAAACATGAACCTTCAGCATGTTTAGATACGCCAACTTCAAAAGATATGTCTCGCATTTCATTGTCTTTTCTTTTAGATGGTCTCATTTTTAATCTTTATAAAAGTTAAGGGTTGAAATTTAATCTTTGTATAATACATAACTATTAAATTAACTAAAATATAAATATCCTTTATTATATTATTAACGGGAGTTCTTAAATGGCAGATGACAACAATGATATCAAAGAAAACATTGATGAAGATAAATCAGACCTCGAAACTTCTGAAGATACAAATTCTCCTCAGGAAGAATTGAAAGAAATCAGTCCAGAAGAAAAAATTAAAGAATTGGAAGATACTCTCTTAAGAACCGTTGCAGAAATGGATAACATGCGTAAGAGATCTGAGAAAGAAAGGTCTGAGGCATATAAAATCGGAGCTTCAATTTTTATTAAGGATATGCTTCCGATAATTGATAATCTCCAAAGAGCACTTTTATCTGCGACGAATACTGAAAGACCTGAAACAGAATCTTTTGTTGATGGGGCAAAAGCAATTTTAAGAGACTTCGAAGCACTATTAGATCGAACAGGTGTGAAAACTATTAAACCTGAAGGAGAGAAGTTTGATCCAAATTTTCATGAAGCTATGTTTGAAATACCTACAGATGAAAATGAACCAGGGACTATTCTTCAAGTTATTGAGCAAGGGTACATTTTAGAAAATAGGTTACTCAGAGCAGCAAAAGTGGGAGTTTCTACAAAAAAATCTGAAGAAAAACAAAATTAAATACTTGCATTAATTTTTTTCATAACCATATAGAAATCAATCAAGTTATTTCTTAAACTTAATGGAGGCAACATTATGGGAAGAGTTATAGGAATAGATTTAGGAACAACTAACAGTTGTGTATCTATTATGGATGGGACACAACCTAAGGTTTTAGAAAACTCTGAAGGTACTAGAACCACACCTTCTATGGTGTCATTTGATGAAGAAAATTCAAGATTAATTGGTCAGCCTGCGAAAAGACAAGCTGTTACGAATCCGGAAAACACTCTTTTTGCTATAAAAAGACTTATAGGAAGACCTTTTGACGATCCTGCCACTAAGAAGGACATTGATATGGTTCCGTATTCTATAGTAAAGGGCAAAAATGGCGATGCTTATGTTGAAGCGGCTGGAGAGAATTACTCACCTTCTCAGATTTCCGCATTTATTCTTCAAAAAATGAAAGAGACAGCCGAAGATTATCTTGGAGAAAAAGTTGAACAAGCTGTTATCACAGTTCCAGCATATTTTAACGATGCACAAAGACAAGCCACTAAA
>CEPA01048120.1_pt1 | contig 18252 bp, 12 predicted proteins | sample 356241 | NCBI WGS metagenome assembly CEPA01 (sample SAMEA2620542, study PRJEB7988) | marine metagenome | biome: marine biome (ENVO:00000447); feature: surface water layer (ENVO:00002042); material: "saline water (ENVO:00002010), including plankton (ENVO:xxxxxxxx)" | depth 5 m
CCGAAATATAAAAGACTCTTCAATGATTTTCATTGAAGAAAATAATTTAAATCAAAATATTATAAATGAACAAAAATCTGATACAATATTAATTAAAAATACATTGTTCGAACAACAAATAGCAGAAGCTCATTTTTTATTTGCAAAAGGTATGGTTGCTGATCATACAGGAGATACTCTAAAAACAATATTTAACTTTAAACTCCTTTTCGAATCACTTGCACAAGTTGATGAAATGAATGAGATGGACGAGTTTGAAAAAATAACTTACAATAAATTATTGGATACTGCGGTTAACTATTTTGAAAAAGCACATACGGTGGACAAAACAGAGTCGGGTCTTTCGGTTGCTTTGCTTAGAGATAAACTTGATAATTTTATATATGATCAAAAATTAGATGATTTAGAGTTTGTTGATGAGACAGTTGAGATTATTGAAGGGCATATTCCTATTACTTATAATGGAAAAGTTCATAGTATAATTAAATTTTTTCAAAATCAAGGCAAAGTAAGTATTCAAAATTGGCTAAATAGAACCAATAGATTTAAAAAAATAATTCTACCTATTTTAGAAGAAGAAAATGTTCCTCCGGAACTATTTTATTTAGCTATGATAGAAAGTGGATTAAATCCAAATGCATATTCTTATGCTCATGCATCAGGTGTTTGGCAATTTATTTCATCTACTGGAAAAATGTATGGACTTGATAGAAGTTATCATATTGATGAAAGACTAGATTTTGAAAAATCTACGAGAGCAGCTGCAGCCTATCTTAAAGATTTATACGCAGAGTTCGATGATTGGTATCTTGCATTTGCTGCCTATAATTCAGGATCAGGAAGAGTTAGAAAAGCAATTAGGAGACACGGTACGAGAGACTATTGGAAACTATATAGTTTACCCAAAGAGACTAGGAACTATGTTCCAAATATCATGGCAGCAATTTTTATTTCAAAAAATCCGGAAAAATATGGCTTTACTCCAAACCCCTTACCTGATCTTGAATGGAATATTAAAGAATTAGATAAATCAGTTTCTGTTAAGCAAATCTCAGAATGCTCAAATATATCTGTTAAGGAGCTAAGATTTTATAATCCTGAATTAAAACATGGTATAGTACCTCCTTTAAAAGAAAATGAAGTATATAAGTTTAGATTACCAGTTAACGCATCTGAAAATTTTGACTCATTGTTTGCATTAATAGAGATTGATAATAATGAAGTATTTAATATTAAGTCACATAGAGTAAAGTATGGAGAAAACCTATCGTTAATAGCAAAGAAGTATCAAGTACCGATGAAAGATATAATTAGTTACAATAAAATATCAAATCCAGATAGAATTAAGCCAAAAACCTATCTTCAAATCCCAATCAACTATGAATTATATTTACAGCAAGAAGCAAATAAACGTAAAAAAATCTATCATACTGTTAAGAGAGGTGATACTGTAAGTGAAATTGCTGAACTTTACAAAACTTCTGCTAAAAATATAAAGAAATGGAACGGCCTCCGAACTGATGTAATAAGGTTAGGTCAAAAGCTAGAAATTTGGGTAAAGGCATCTAGTTCAACTAATTATACAGCAAAAAAGAAAAGTTCTCGAACGTATAAAGTAAGATATGGTGACACTTTAAGTGAAATAGCAGAAAAATATGGAATTGGCTTAAGTAAAATTAAAAAGTGGAATAATATCAGTTCTTCAGATGATATAAGAGAAGGTCAAATCCTAAAAATTAGTCCCCCTTATTAATGAAAAAGACTAGTAAATATATTTTCTTCTTTTTGTTGTCTTTGGTCTTCTTAGCTTTAATTCCATTCGATGATTTTTTTAAATCAACTAATGATGAAATAGGAATTATAAATATAGATTATCCTATTACTTCATCTGATGATTTTAGCAAGGAGCTTGACTATTTAATTAATAAAAAAAATATAAAAGATATAGTAATAAGATTGAATACACCAGGAGGAGGTGTTGCAGCTAGCCAAGAAATATTTAGTAGAATAATAAAGGAAAGACAAGAACATGATATTAATTTTGTTTCCTCTATTTCATCTGTTGCAGCATCTGGTGGATATTATATAGCAATAGCTACAAATAAAATTTTTGCTAATCCTGGAAGTATTACTGGTTCTATTGGGGTCATTATGGAATATCCAATTATTGAAGAACTAATGGATAAGATTGGAATTGAGTTCAATACAATAAAAAGTTCTGAATACAAAGATTCAGGTTCACCTTTTAGAGAAATGTCAGCAAATGAGATGTTATATTTTCAAGATTTAATTGATGATCTTTATGAACAATTTATTAACGAAGTGTCAAATCAAAGAAATATTCCAATCGATAAAGTTAAAAATATCGCAAATGGAAAAATATATTCAGGTAGGCAAGCCCTAGAAATTGGACTAATTGATACTTTAGGAACTTTAAATGATGCAATTGAATACTTAAAAGATATGAACAGTTTTAATGATGATGTTAAATTGGTTAAAATGCCAAATGAAGAAAAATCTATTTTTGACTTTATTTTTAATATTCTTTCTTATAAATTAGAGCCATCTAATGATATTTATACAATACCACAATATCTAATTGTTAAGTAGGGGGAGATAATGACAAAAGCAGATATTGTAGAGCAAGTATCGGAAGCTACAGGCTTGACAAAAGTAGAGACTGAGGCTGTTGTTGACGGTGTGATATTCTACATAAAAGACTCACTCCAGCGTGGTGAGAGGGTTGACATGAGAGGTTTTGGAAGTTTTTTTGTTAAACAAAGACCAGCAAGAGAAGCTCGTAATCCTGCCACAAGTGAAGTAGTAAAACTAAATGAAAGATTTGATCCTATTTTTAAGGTTTCAAAATTGTTGAAAAAAAGCGTAAATCAATCCTTATTAAGAGGATTTTAAATATAAAGGAAATTAAATATGCCTTGCGGTAAAAAAAGAAAAAAAAGAAAAATGAATACTCATAAGCGTAAGAAAAGATTACGAGCAAATAGGCATAAAAAGAAGAATAAATAGTTAATATCAAAAATGGCCTATTTTTATAGGCCATTTTTTTTATATATAAGTATGCCAGTCAAATTTACTGTATCGCAAATCAATAACAATATAGATAATCTTATAAGGCAAAGATTTTCTAATATCATAATTGAAGGAGAAATTAGCTCATTTAATATTTCACCATCAGGTCACTCTTACTTTACCCTAAAGGATGAAAAATCTGAGATATCATGTGTTATATTCAAAGGAGATTTGCAAAAGCTTAATAAATCCTTTAAAGTAGGAGATTATATCCATTGCATAGGATCATTAGGTCTATATACTCCAAAAGGTCAGTTTCAATTTAGAGTTTTAAATATTAAAAGTGATGGTCTAGGTGTATTTTGGGAAAATTTTCAAAAATTAAAACTAAAACTTTCAAAAGAAGGTTTATTTGATGACATTCATAAGTCTGCAATACCTAAATATATTAAGAAAATATGTATAATAACATCTTTGAATGGAGTTGTTAAAGATGATCTTATTAAAATTATTCGTTCTAGAGCAACATATCAAAATATAAAAATATTTCCTGTAACTGTTCAGGGTATCAGAGCAGCTAATAGTATTTCTCATTCTATTAAACATATAAATGAATATTATAACTTTGACGTGCTAATAATCGCTAGAGGCGGAGGCTCAATAGAAGATCTATGGCCATTTAATGAAGAAATAGTCGCTCGATCAATTTTTGAATCAAGAATTCCAATAATTTCTGCAGTTGGACATGAAACAGATTATACGATAGCAGACTTTGTATCTGACAAACGGGCATCTACACCTTCTGAAGCCGCAGAAATCGTTTCAATTAATCAGCAAGAAGCCCTTATTTATTTAGATGAATTGTTTAGCCGAATAGATTTATCTATCAATAATATTTTTGATAAAAATCGTACGATTTTAGAAGACCTATCCAATAGAAAAGTTATTACTGATCCAAATGAAAGTATTTTAATTTTAAGAGAAAAAATACATGAACTGTATAAGTACTTAAATGTATATTTAGACGGTAAAATCAATAAAATTGAATCAAGTTTAAATTTATTTCAAGCAACCTTAAATGGATTAAATCCATATAATGTTTTAAATCGAGGATATTCATTCTTACTAAATAATAAAAATGAAAACATTTCATCTATAAATGATGTTAATACTGGTGATAAAATTTATTCATTACATTCAGATGGAAAATTAAAATTGGAGGTTTATGGCAAAAGAAAAAAAGATAAATAAAAGCAACGATTTGTCTTTCGAGCAACATCTTGACAGAGCAAAAGATATAATTACAAAGCTTGAATCAGGAAATTGTAATTTAGATGAGTTATTATCTAAATATAAAGATGGTATTGAATCTCTTAATTTTTGTTCCGATAAGCTTAATGAATTCGAAAATAAAATTAAAATAATTAAAGACTCATCTAAAATAGATATGGAAGAACTACAGTAAATTGAGAATTGGTTTATTTATAAATAAAAGAAAAGAAAAATTATCTTTAGTCATGGATATATTATTTAAATATTTTTCTAAAGATGAGATAGTTTTTCTTAATGAATTAGAGTTTATAAGTACTCAATATGAAATGTCTATTGATGAATTAAATCAACATAAAAACCTCCATTATGATATTTTAATTGCGGTTGGAGGCGATGGGACAACAATGTCAGCAATTAGATCTCAATATGAATGCAATAAACCTTTTCTTAGTATTCATATTGGTAATCTTGGTTTTTTAGCAGAATCTGATTTAAATCAAGCTACAAGTTCAATTGAAAATTTAAAAAATAAAAATTTTATAACTCAAAATAGAGCTGTATTCAAAGTTTCAGTGAATAAAACTGATTATACAGCAATTAATGATGTTGTAATTGATAGAGGGCAATCAGGAAGAATGATAAGCCTAGATGTTGAAGACAGAGGAATGAAAGTCAATACTTACGAGGGAGATGGCTTGATAATTTCGACTGCAAATGGCTCAACTGGATATTCTTTGTCAGCTGGTGGCCCAATAATCTCTCCAGATTTACATTTATTTACTTTAACACCAATTTGTTCACATTCATTAATGACTAGGACTATTGTTCTTTCTGAAGAATCAAAATTATCAATTAGAACTCCAAGTGATCAGGACAAAGTAAAACTTACCATAGATGGACAAACAATGTTAGAGCTTAAACAAAATTCTGAAATTGATATAATGATTGATTCAAAGAAAGTACCATTTATTCTTTTTGATGAATCTAACTACTATTCAAAACTTAAAACTAAAATGGGCTGGTATAATTCTAGAAATAAATAAAAATACAATTATAGTATTATTAATTACTTTTTTATTGAATTCATGTTCAAATAGAGATTATTTGTTATTTGAAGAATACAAACTATCCTTTTATAATTGGAGCTTGAAATATTCACCGACTACTCAATTCATTAAATTAGATTCATCATTTAAGAATAAAAAAGAGTTTTCTGGTTTTGACTATGTAAGTGACTTAAAAAGATTTTTGATTGAACTTAATCAGATAGATGTAAATAAAGTTGGTAAAAATAACTCTTTAGCATATAAATCAATAAAAGAATTTTTGAATAAAGAGATTTATCTAGATAAAACAATGAAGTTTAATCAATGGAACTCTTTGTATTATCTCAATATTTTTTGTGATCATTCTGCTTACGTCGCTAGTTTGATTCATTTGAATAAAAAAAATCTATTAAGCGATTTTGATATTAGATTTTTACTAAATGAAGTTGATTTTCTAGCTGATAGAATAGATTTTTTTCTTGAAAATATAAAGTATAAACATAGATTTGAATTTCAAAACGAAGAACTAGAAAAATATATTCAACAGATAAATGATTTGTCATCAAACATTTTCTTTAAAGAAGTAAATGAAACCCCTAATACCTCATTATCAAGAAAATTAACAAATCTAAGGGAAAGTATAGATAATCTCACTTTTTGGTATAATAGACAATATGAAAAATTAAATTTATTCCCTAATTCAATATCTAGATTAGATTATAAAAAATATTTTCACTTAGTTTCAAATAATAAGAAAGATTTTGATGAAATACTTGAATCAGCTCTTTTAAAATTAGAAAGTACTGAAAATCAACTATTTGATTTGTGTTTTCCAATTTACTTAGAAAAAAATGACGAGCCAATTTGGACTGATATTTCAGATACAATAAGTGTCATTTCTACAGTTTTTGAAGAAATAAATAATAGTTCGTATCAATGTTCTAACAATGAGGAAATTCTAAAATCATCCCAAAAGATTTCGAGTTCAATATTTAACTATAGTAATAGTTACAAACTAGATATTAAGAGAGTATCAAATCTATCATTACCCCAGTTGCATGCATTTGATTATTTCAATAATCAATCTGAGAATTTTGTTTATGTATATTCTTCTAATTATAAAAATGATAGATATCAAAATTATTATTATAATCTAGATAAAATTATTCCTGGAGATTTTTTCATCTATAGTCACATTTATGATTCCAATAATGATTTTAATAGTATTTATTTAAATAAAAATTATTTTCATTCATTTAAATCACTTTTAAAAAGATATTATTTAAATATTGATAAAAACCAAATTCAACCATTTCAAATCTGCGGCTTAGAGAATTTTAAATATTTTAATGTAATGAAAATTCTCAATACAAAAGATGAATTGGTAAACTTAATAAATGTTATCGCTTCTATAAATTTTTTAGTTAACAATGATAATCCAATTTACACAATAAACAAATATGACAGATTGAAAATAGTTGACGGAATAAAAAATAATTTAATATTAAAAGATATCTTTAACTACAAATTGGATTCTATCCTTAAATTTACATCATTAAATATGGTAGAAAATTTGTTGAAAGATAGTAAATCCATTGATTACGAAGAACTTCTTAATATTTTTTATGAACATCCTAATGCTTCATTAGATATAATTATAAAAAAAGTAATGAATGAGTAAACATAATAATTACACAGAATCAAGTATAAAGTCCTTAGATTGGAATGAGCATATAAGAACGCGGCCAGGTATGTATATAGGCAAACTTGGAGATGGCTCATCTCCCGATGATGGAATATATGTTCTCCTTAAAGAAGTTATTGATAATTCGATTGATGAATTTGTAATGGGCCATGGTAAAAGAATCCAAATAAATGTTTCTAACGGCAAGGTTGTAATCCGTGATTATGGAAGAGGGATTCCATTAGGTAAACTTTTAGATTGTGTTACAAAAATAAACACAGGTGCTAAGTATGATTCAAAAGTATTTAAAAAATCTGTTGGTCTCAATGGAGTAGGAATAAAAGCGGTTAATGCATTATCAGAAAAGTTTATAGCTGAAGCAATAAGAGATGGAGAAGTTAAAAAAATTATATGTAATCGTGGTTCAGTAATTGAAGATTGTAGCATTGAAAAAACAACCAATAGAAATGGGACCAAAATAACTTTTCATCCAGATAATGACATTTTTAAAAATTATAACTTTCTATCAGATTTTGTTGAAAATAAAATATGGAATTATGCATATTTAAATTCAGGACTTACAATTGAACTTAATAGTAAGAAATATTTTTCAGAAAATGGCCTTCTAGATTTACTAGATAAGAAAACAGAAAATATAAACCTGAGATATCCAATAATTCATCTAAAAGATGATGATATCGAAATAGCAGTTTCACATACCAATAATTACAATGAAGAATATTATTCTTTTGTTAATGGCCAACTAACGACTCAAGGGGGAACGCACCTATCTGCATTTAAAGAAGCATTTGTAAGAGCAGTAAGAGAATTTTTTAAAAAAGATTTTGATGTAGCTGATATTAGAGCATCGATGATTGCAGCTCTAAGTATTAGGGTCGAAGAACCAGTTTTTGAATCTCAAACAAAAACTAAATTAGGTTCATTAGAGATTTCACCTAATGGAAAAACAATTAAAACATTTACTAATGATTTTATGAAATCGAAACTTGATAATTTCTTTCATAAGAACCCTGAAGTTGCAGATCAACTATTAGCAAGGATTATTCAATCAGAAAAAGAACGAAAAGAAATGCAAGGTATCAAAAAGCTTGCCTCAAAAAGATCTAAGACTGCGAAGCTACATAATAAGAAATTGCGTGACTGCAAAATCCATTTAAATAATAATAAGCATGATATCGATAAGCGATTGAAGTCTACTATTTTTATTACAGAAGGAGATTCTGCCGGTGGATCAATTACTAAAATTAGAGATGTTTCTTCACAAGCTGTTTTTAGCCTACGTGGGAAACCATTAAATACATATGGTTTAACCAAGAAAGTCATCTACGAAAATGAAGAATTTAATTTGCTATTTAATGCTCTTAATATTGATCAAGGAATTGAAAATCTTAGATACAATCAAATTGTAATTGCCACAGATGCAGATGTTGATGGTATGCATATAAGACTTTTACTCTTAACATTTTTCTTAAATTTTTATCCAGATATTGTCAAAAGTGGCCATTTGTATATTCTGGAAACGCCTTTGTTTAGAGTAAGAAATAAAAAACAGACATATTACTGTTACTCCACAGATGAGAGAGATCAAGCTTTGTCAAAGTTAGGCGGCAAGCCAGAGATTACAAGATTCAAAGGTCTTGGTGAGATATCTCCTAATGAATTTAAAGATTTAATTAATGAAGATATGAAACTTGAGCCTGTAATCCTTAAAGATGATATATCTACAGATAAGTTGTTAAGCTATTATATGGGAAAAAATACTCAAGATAGACAAGATTTTATAATTAATAACCTTGTATCAGATGGATAATGTTAACAAAGATTTAGGCTTTAAAGACTTTTTATCAGTTTCTGAGATGTATAAGAAATGGTATATTGACTACGCATCTTATGTTATTCTTGAAAGGGCAATTCCAAGATTTGAAGATGGTTTAAAACCTGTGCAAAGAAGAATCTTGCATGCGATGAATAATATTGATGATGGTCGATTTCATAAAGTCGCAAATGTTATTGGTCAAACTATGCAATTTCATCCACACGGTGATGCGGCGATAAATGATGCTCTTGTAGGGCTTGGTCAAAAGCAATTGCTTGTTGATACTCAAGGTAATTGGGGAGATCATAGGACAGGCGATAGGGCAGCAGCTTCAAGATATATTGAAACAAGACTTACAGATTTTGCAAAAAAAGTTACATTTAATAAGAATATAACAGATTGGGTAGACTCTTATGATGGTCGAAATAAAGAACCTGAAGTATTACCCGTAAAATTTCCAATTTTATTATATCAAGGTACAGAAGGTATCGCTGTAAGTTTATCCACCAAAATCTTACCTCATAATTTTACTGAAATAATTAAATCCATCATTCTGTACTTGAAAGGTAAATCTTTTTCATTATTGCCAGATTTTAGCACAGGTGGTCTTATTGATATTGATAATTATAATAGAGGTTCAAGAGGAGGAAGGGTTAGAGTTAGATCTGATATTGAAGTGATAGACAAAAATACGATTGTTATTAAAAGTGTGCCCTATGGAATTACAACCACATCTTTGATAGACTCTATAGTTAAAGCTAATGAAAAGAATAAAATTAAAATAAAAAATATTGAAGATAATACTTCCGAAAATATAGAGATTGTAATCAATTTAATTAAAGGTACATCTCCCGATTTAACAATCGATGGTCTTTATGCTTTTACTAATTGTGAAATTAGTATTTCTCCAAATTGTTGTGTGATAATAGATAATAAACCTGAATTTATAAATGTTAATAAACTTCTAAAACTATCTGTTGATCACTATATGAAAATTTTCAATAAAGAACTGAACTATGAACTGAATAAATTAGAAGAAAGATGGCATCAACTCTCGTTGGAGATTATATTTATCTCGAATCGCATTTATAGAAAAATTGAAGAACTTTCATCTTGGGAATCAATTATATCTACTATTAAAGCTTCCTTAGATCCATTTATTAAACAGCTTAAGAAAAATGTTACTGAAGAAGATATTGCTAGATTAACAGATCTGAAAATAAAAAGAATTTCTAAATATGACCTAAATAAAGCTCAAGAAAATATATTGTCGATTGAGAAAAATATTAAAGAAGTTGAGAATAATATTGAAAATATTACAGAATATGCGATTTCTTACTATGAAAATTTATTATTGAATTTTGGGCAAGATAAAGGTAGAAAAACGAGCGTGCAAAAATTTGATACTATATCAGCACAAACAGTTGCAATAGCTAATAAAAAACTTTACGTTAATAAGAAAGATGGATTTATAGGTTTTGATCTTAAATCAGATGAATATGTTTCAGATTGCTCTGAATTAGATAATGTGATAGTCTTTCTGCAAAATGGTACATATCAAGTTACTTCAATTGATTCTAAAAAATATGTAGGAAATAATATTTTACATGTAGCAGTATGGAAAAAAAATGATGATCATATGGTTTATAACTATGTATATAAAGATAGTATCACAGGGTGGTCATATGTTAAAAGATTCTCAGTAACTGCTGCAATAAAAGATAGAATCTACTCTTTAACTAAAAATGAAGATAAATCAAAAGCTTTATATATTACAGCAAATCCTAATAGTGAGTCTGAAATTGTATCTATTGATTTAGATTCAAGGTCAAAAGCTAGAATTAGAAACCTTACTTATGATTTTTCAACCTTAGATATAAAAAATAAAACTTCAAAAGGTAACATACTTTCAAAGTACCCAATTAAAAAAATTGCTCTTGAGTCAAAAGGTGAGTCTACTTTAGGAGGAAAAGATTTATGGATAGATGAGACTGTTGGGAAGTTAAATTTTGAAGAAAGAGGAAGGTATTTGGGGAAATTTAATTCAAATGATTATATTCTGTGTGTAAAAAATAATTGTTCATATTCAGTACTTTCAATTGACTTAAATCAAAGATTCAAATTAAATGATATTCTTATTTTAGAAAAATTTGATCCAGACAACATATTATCATGTATGTACTATAATACAATATCAAAAAATAATTATATAAAAAGATTTAACATCGAAACATCAACTATAGATAAAGAGTTTATTTTCTTAGAATCTAATGATTCTATGAAGTTACTTTTAGCAACAGTTCAAAATGATGTGATTTTTAAATTCAATTATCATTCCAAGTCTGGAAGTAAGAAAATCAAAGAAATAGATGTTGATGATTTTGTTGATGTTAAAGGATGGAAATCAATTGGGAATAAAGTACCATCATACAAAAGAATGAGTGCTTTTGAAATAGTAAATAAAGAAATTGAAGATATTAGTATAGATGATAAATCTCAAGACTTAGAATCAGATAAAGATAATACAGATTCTGATACATTAAATCTTTTTGGGCAGGATTAATTATGCCTAAATTAAACAAACAATCAAAAAGATAAAAACATGGAAACTATACCTCAAATAGATAGCAAAATCATTGAAGAACATGGATTAAGTCCTGATGAATATAATAAAATAATTAAAATCCTAGGTAGAGAGCCCAATTATGTAGAACTAGGAATTTTTTCAGTAATGTGGAGTGAACATTGCTCTTATAAATCATCAATAAAAATGATAAAAACTCTTCCAAGAGATGGAGGCAAATTATTAGTAGGTGCTGGTGAAGAAAACGCGGGATTAGTAGATTTGGGTGATGGATTAGCAACAGCCTTTAAGATTGAGTCACATAATCATCCGTCAGCAGTTGAACCTTATGAGGGTGCTGCTACAGGGGTAGGTGGTATTATGAGAGATGTGTTTACTATGGGTGCAAGACCAATAGCATCTATGAATTCTTTGCGATTTGGAGGCTTAGATAAGCCAAGGAATAAGTTCTTGCTTGAACATGTTGTTGAAGGTATCGCTGATTACGGAAATTGTTTGGGTATTCCAACGGTTGGTGGTGAAGTTGTTGTTGAAGATGTTTATTCAGGAAATCCTTTAGTAAATGCTATGTCGGTAGGAATTGTAAAAACTAAGCATGTTGCCAGCGCTACAGCTGAAGGAGTTGGTAATCCTGTTTTTATTGTTGGCTCCAGCACAGGAAGAGATGGTATTCATGGAGCTACTTTTGCTTCTGTTGAACTTACTGAAGAAACTGAATCTAAACGTTCTAATGTCCAGGTAGGTGATCCATTTACAGAAAAATTATTATTAGAAGCAACTTTAGAACTGTGCAAAAAACCATGGTTGGTTGGAATTCAAGACATGGGTGCTGCAGGAATTACATGTTCATGTTCTGAGATGTCAGCTAAGGGCAAGTCAGGGATAGAAATTAATTTAGATTTAGTTCCCATTCGTGAAAAAGATATGAACGCTTACGAAATAATGCTATCTGAGTCTCAAGAGCGTATGCTGGTTGTAGTAAAAAAAGGTTTTGAAAATGATCTTCATGAGATTTTTGAAAAATGGGATTTAAATTGTACTGAAGTAGGAGTAGTCACAGATACAGGTCATTTAAATGTAATTCATAATAATGAACAAGTTGCTTATATACCAACTCAAGAACTTGTTTTAGGTGGAGGAGCTCCACAATATGATATGCCATATAGTGAACCAAAGTATTTTTCAGAATCTAATAATCTAAATCTAGAATCAGTTCCAGAGCCTGAAGATTATAATCATATTCTATTGAAACTGCTGTCTTCTCCAAATATTACAAATAAGGAATATGTATATAGTCAATATGATTCCACAGTAAGAACAAATACAGTTATAGGTCCTGGTTCTGATGCAGCTGTGGTTAGATTGAAAGGGTCAAATAAAGCTTTATCCATTAGTACTGATTGCAATGGAAGATATGTATACTTAAATCCTAGACAAGGCGGTATGATTGCAGTTGCAGAATCAGCTCGGAACGTTGTTTGCTCTGGTGGCCACCCTTTAGCAATTACAAATTGTTTAAATTTTGGTAATCCACAAGATCCAGAAATCTACTGGCAATTTAGAGAGGCAATCTTAGGTATGGGGGAAGCTTGTAGAGCATTTGATACTCCTGTTACTGGAGGGAATGTGAGTTTTTATAATGAGTCAAATCTTGGAGCAGTGTACCCAACACCTGTAATTGGGATGGTTGGGATATTAGAAGATTCACTAAAACACATGGATATAGCTTTTAAAGATGCTGGTGATAGTATAGTTATCATTGGATCTATTAATGGTGAAATTGGTGGTTCTGAATATCTAAAGCAATGTCATGATAGAATAGAAGGTCCTATCCCAAATGTTGATCTAAATCTTGAGTTAAGTTTACATAAAATATGTTTAGAACTTATTTCTAAAGGTCTTATTAAGTCAGCTCATGATATTTCTGATGGTGGTTTGGCAGTTAATTTATCTGAGTCAATCTGCTCAGGAAAGTCTGGGTTAGGAGCTGAAATATCAATTAATAGAAAGTTAAGAGAAGATCAGATTTTGTTTGGTGAGACTCAAGGGGTAATCGTTGTATCATTAGAACCTAAAAACTTACACCATGTAGCACTTTTAGCAGAAGAATATAATGTATACACTCAAACGATAGGTTCTGTTAATGATTCAAGTAGTCTTAAAATAAATAATTCTATAGATATTGATCGTAAAAAAATAGAAAAAGCTTATTTCCATACTTTAGATTCTATCATGAAAGATTAAAGTATAGTTTATATTCTGGCTTAGTCAGAATATTCATCATGCTTTTATGAATTTTACTATTTGAGCATAAAATCCTTGAGCCATCTTTAGGAATTTTTTTGCCATTCCAATCACTTACTGTGCAACCAGCTTCTGAAGCTATTAGTGAACCAGCAGATATATCCCATGCGTTTAAATTATATTCATAGAATCCATCAAAACGACCCATTGCTACAAAGCATAAATCAAGAGCTGCAGCTCCAAGTCTTCTTAGTCCACGTGTTTTATCATAAAATTCTTTAAATATTTTAAATGATAAATCATATTTTTTATCATGTAAATATGGAAAACCTGTTGCGAGAAGACAATCTGATAGTTTTTCTGAACTTGACGGTTGAATTAATTTATCATTCAAATAAGCAGCTTTATTTAATTCAGCATAAAAGCATTTATTAGCTGCAGGATTATAAACAACTCCCATTATTATTTCATCATCTTTCATTAAAGCAATAGATACTGCAAATATAGGGAGGTTATGTGCAAAATTAGTAGTTCCATCGAGTGGGTCTATTATCCATGTATATTTAGAATCTTTTAAATTAGATTTAGTCTCTTCAGATATTATTGAGTGATCTGGATATTTTTCTTTGATTTTGCCTATTACTAGTTTTTCTGATTCTATATCAGCATTTGTTAGAAGATCTATATTTGAAGATTTTTTTTTAATCGATGAAATATTTCCAAAGTATGATAATTGTATATCACCAGCTTCTTTAGCAACGTCAAGAGCGAATAATAGGAATTCAGATTTATTCTTCAATCTTATTTATATACTTTAAACTCTCCAGCCTCGTATCTGGACCAATAATCATTTAATTTTACTTTCAACTCTGGAAGTAAAAACATCGCACCAATAATATTAGGAAATGCACATGAAAGAATCATCATATCCGAAAAGTCGATTACATTTCCAAGTGATGCTATAGCTCCAAGTATAGTGCATGATAAATACATAATTTGATAGATTGGTACACCTGAATCTCCAAATAGATATTTCCAGCCTTTATTACCATAATAATACCATGATATCATTGTACTATAAGAAAATAAAAATACAACAATAGCTAGTACCCATCTGAATCCTGGAATCACTGAATCAAATGCTGCCGATGTCATTGAAGCTCCAACGGCTGTCGCTCCCTGTTCTGCAATCAGTGCAGTTGCGTTTTGATATACATCATTGTTATCAGCTGTAATTAAAATAACACAGGCTGTCATAAAACATACAACAATAGTATCTATGAAAGGACCAATCATTGCCACGATTCCTTCACGGACTGGTTCATCTGTTTTTGCAGCTGAATGAGCAATTGAAGCAGATCCAACACCACCTTCATTACTAAAAACACCCCTTTTAATACCAGTAACAAGTGCGCCTATAAATCCACCATATGCAGCGGAAGGATTAAATGCTTCAGAGATTATGCTAGAAATAACATTAGGAACCATACCTATATTACTAAAAATGATAAATAATGAGGCTATAACGTAGATAGTTACCATAGAAGGAACTATTTTTTCAGTAGTTTCTCCAATTCTTTTTATCCCACCAATTATAACAAACCCTACAAGTGTTGCTAAAATGATTCCATATAGATAACTTGGTATACCTGTTAATTTACCAAATAATTCATAAGATTGATTTGCTTGAAACATGTTTCCACCACCAAATGCACCACCTATAATAAAAATTGCATACATGACACCTAAAATTTTTCCTAAATAAGATAAATTCCCTTTATTTTTAAAACCATAAGTAAGATAATACATGGGGCCACCACTAACTGAGCCATCATCATTAACTTTTCTATACATTAACCCTAGTGTCGCTGATACGAATTTAGCAGACATGCTAAAAAAAGCAATGAAAACCATCCAGAATACAGCACCAGGACCTCCTAAAGTTACTGCAATAGCTACTCCGGCAATATTACCTAGACCGATAGTTGCAGAAAGAGCTGATGTTAAGGCTTGAAAATGACTAATTTGTCCAATATCATTGGGATTATCATATTTGCCCTTAATGATTTCTATTGAATGCTTAAATCCTCTAACATTTATAAATCCAAAATAAATTGTAAATGTTACAGCTCCAATAAGAAGAGTAAGAACGATTAAGGGAATTCCACCAATATCTGCAAATAAAATAGGTGCCAAAAAACTTACTAATGTGCCAAACCCACTATCTATTTGATTTAATAGTTTTTCCATTGCTGCTCCTTTATTTAGAGTCCTGTTTCTGTGACTGTTTCTTTTACAGCATTAAGAGTTTGCTCTAACTGACCTTTTTCTTCATTGTTCATTTCAAATTCAATAATCTTTTCTATTCCATTAGCCCCAATAACCGTCGGGACTCCAATGAAATAACCATCTATTCCAAATTCACCTTCACACAAAGCTGCGCATGGAATAAGTCTTTTTTTATCTCTTAAGTAAGATTCTGCCATTTCAATTGCTGATGCTGCTGGAGCATAATATGCTGAACCATTTCCAAATAATTTTACAAGTTCACCTCCTGCATATTTTGTTCTTTCTATAATTTCATTTAATCTTTGTTCTGAAACTAATTCAGTAATTGGAATACCACCAGCAGTTGCAAATCTTAACATTGGCACCATTGTATCTCCATGGCCACCAAGGACCATACATTGAATATCTTGCACAGAAAAACCAGTTTCTTCAGCTAAAAATGTTTTAAATCTACATGTATCAAGGGCACCGGCCATTCCAACAACTTTATTCTTAGAGAATCCAGATACTTTATAAAATGAATAAACTATGGCATCTAATGGATTTGAAACAACTATTACAAATGCATTTGGTGCGTATTTCTTAACATTATTTGCAACGTCAGAAATAATCTTAATATTAATAGAAAGTAGATCTTCTCTATTCATTCCAGGTTTTCTTGGCATTCCTGCTGTTATAATTACAACATCTGAATCTTTCATATCCTCAGGGTTTGATGTACCTGATACATCTACATCATATCCATCATGAGGTCGAAGCTGTAAAATATCTAAAGCCTTTCCTTTAACCATTCCTTCAGCTTGTGGAATATCGTAGATCATTATATCCCCAAGTTCTTTTTGAGCAGCAAGAAGAGCGAGATTACCACCTATTTGACCACCACCAATCAATAAAATTTTATTTTTAGCCATTTTTTAATTCCTATTTATTATTTTTAAATTTTAATTCACATCTAATATATAAAGTTATTTACTAGATTTAAATTTTGTGATATTTATCACTATAAGATACAATTGCAATAGTATTTGTTCATAGTTATTGATTTATGTTTTCTAATTCATTAAATTAAACTAACGATAATCGTTTATCTAAAATTTAAGGTGGGGGGAGTTATGATAAAAAGAGCGGTTCTTTTTCTTCAATTTATACTTTTTTTAAGTTTTTCATTTTCACAGCAAGTATCATTGAGTTTAGATGGTAATAATTTAAACTATTCTAGTACTGATGATATTGGTGGATTTCAGATTTTTCATACAGGCTGTGTGGACGGTGCATCTGGAGGAGATGCAACAGCTAATGGATTTACAGTATCGACAAGTGGCACCGTAGTTTTGGCCTTTTCCTTTACAGGTTCAGTGATACCTGCTGGCGAAGGTACTCTGGTTGAGCTATCAGGAGATATAAATCAAGATTGTTTGACAAATTTTATCTTTTCAAATGTAAATGGACAAGCTCTTGAATGGGAAATTTCTGAACAGTCTTCAGATGATGGAGGTAATGTAGAGCCTGAGGCATCATGTCCGGATGGTACAGAGGTATGTTTGACTTTAGATGGTGGTAATTTAGATTACTCCAGCACATCGGATATCGCAGGATTTCAATTTTCACATGACGGTTGCGTAGATGGTGCATCAGGAGGTGATGCAACAGCTAATGGATTTACAGTATCAGCAAGTGGAACAACCGTTTTAGCATTCTCTTTTACAGGATCAGTTGTTCCGGTAGGTGAAGGAACGCTTGTTGAACTTACAGGAAATATCTCAGAAGATTGTCTATCTGGATTTATATTCTCAAATATTTTAGGACAACCATTGTCTGTTAGTTTCCCTGTTATTGAGGTTTTAGGATGTACCGATGACACTGCATGTAATTTTGACGAATCAGCTAATACTGATAATGGCACATGCGAATATCCAGAAGAAAATTTTGATTGTGATGGTAATTGTACAGCTGATTTAGATTGCAATGGAGTTTGTGCTGGTGATGCAATTGAAGATGAATGTGGAATTTGTGAAGGTGATGGACCAGAAGAAAATTTTGATTGCGATGGTAACTGTTTAGTAGGAACAGATTGTAATGGTGAATGCGGTGGAAGTGCATTAGAAGATGAATGTGGAATTTGTGAAGGTGATGGATCATCATGTTCAAATGATAGCGGTTGCTCAGCAGATACCGATGTTTGCTTAAGTTTAGATGGTGGAAACCTGAATTATTCTAGTACATCTGATATTGCAGGATTTCAATTTTCACATGACGGTTGCGTAGA